>Ga0214163_1001490_pt1 | contig 10035 bp, 6 predicted proteins | sample LakMenepilimnion_2_FD_153001 | JGI IMG/M metagenome (GOLD analysis project Ga0214163, IMG submission 153001) | Freshwater microbial communities from Lake Mendota, WI - Practice 15JUN2010 epilimnion v4 | ecosystem: Environmental > Aquatic > Freshwater > Lake > Epilimnion/Euphotic zone | place... | reverse complement strand
AGTAACTGGTCGTTCAACCCCAATACCCAGAAGCCATCGATCCATAAAAAAGAAGGCAGGACAAACAAGTTGTATGTAGAGGCGCAGCACGCTTCCCTCGGCACATATAATTTGTATTTCAGCCCGGCCAGTGAATTACTCTTCACAGAGAATGATACCAATAAAGCGAAACTATTCAACACGGATAGTGGCCATCAATTGTTCAAAGATGCATTTCATGAATACATCGTTAACAAAGCATCTATCCCAGTAGCAGAGCAGATATCTGGAACCAAGTGTGCGCCAGTATACCGACTTGAGCTAAAGGCCAAACAAAAAGCGGATATCTACTTGCGTCTTTGTAATACGAAGGTGGAGGAAGATGCATTGAAACCAGCTGATAAAGTCATCAATCAACGCTACAAAGAAGCGATGGAATTTCTCACTTGCCTTGCGCCGGATGCGGAGGACCAGGACCTGCGGAAGATCATGCACCAGGCGCTTTCCAGCCTCTTGTGGAGCAAGCAGTTTTATTATTACGATGTGGATCTATGGGTCAGGGGCGATCCACATGGTATTCCGCCGCCACAGGAAAGAATGCGCGGACGAAACCACAATTGGCTTTTCCTCAATAACCGCGATATCCTGCTGATGCCGGATAAGTGGGAGTATCCCTGGTATGCCGCATGGGACCTTGCTTTCCACTGCATCCCCATGGCCTTTGCCGATCCCGGATTTGCGAAAAACCAGATGACGCTCATGTTGAGGGAGTGGTATATGAATCCTGAAGGGCAGCTTCCGGCATACGAATGGAATTTCTCCGACGTGAATCCTCCCGTGCATGCCTGGGCCTGTCTGAATATCTACCGAATTGAAAAAACGGTACATGGCAGGGCCGATGTAGACTTCCTAAAACGCGTGTTCCAGAAATTGCTCATCAACTTCACGTGGTGGGTTAACCGAAAAGACAGTAACGGCAATAATATTTTTGAAGGCGGTTTTCTCGGTCTCGATAACATCGCGATCGTAAACCGAAGCGCGCTTCCACCCGGATATACGATGGACCAGGTGGATGGCACCAGCTGGATGGCGATGTATGCGCTAAACATGATGGATATCGCATTGGAGATTGCCGTGCATGATGATACGTTTGAAGATGTGGCCACTAAGTTCTATGAACACTTTGTACTGATCGCATCATCGTTGAATGAAGCGCATCTCTGGGACCAGGAAGATGATTTCTTTTATGATGTGATCAATGCGCCAGACGGTTCGTGGAGCAGGGTGAAAGTGAGGTCAGTGGTGGGTCTAAGCGTGTTGTATGCTGTGTCTGTGATCAAATCCTCCACGCTGGAAAAACTAAGTGATTTTAAAAAACGAACCAACTGGTTTAAAACTTATCGGCAGGAAAGAAACCGTTACCTCCCCAATGAAGAGAAAAAAGAAAACAACGATATTCTTCTTTCTTTGATCAGCAAGGAGAAGCTCGTATTCATTCTACAGCGTATGCTGGATGAACAGGAATTCCTTGCTCCGGGTGGTATCCGCTCACTATCAAAGTTCCATGAGAAGAATCCTTTGCATTTTAATCTTGATCATCAAGGGCTTTACATTCAATATGATCCTGCAGAATCCACTTCGGGGATGTTTGGCGGTAACTCCAACTGGCGCGGACCGGTATGGGCGCCGGTGAATTATTTGATCATCAAGGCGCTTAAAAAATATCACCAGTTTTATGGAGATGAAGTACAGTTGGAATACCCCACGGGCTCGGGGAATAAGATGAACCTCGGACAGATATCCGGCGAATTGGCGAAACGATTCATCTCCATCTTCCGCGAAGACGAACAAGGCAACAGGCCTGTACATAACGACCATGCTGCATTCTACCAGCAGCCCGAGAACAAAGACCTGCTTTTATTCTACGAATATTTTCACGGAGATACCTCCAGAGGCATTGGCGCAACGCATCAGACAGGATGGACGGCCGTTGTTGCGGAGTTGATCAATGATGATGCGTGGGAATGGGAATAACCAATATCTAGCAATTGGCAATTGACAATTAGCAATTGACAATTGGCACTGGTATCTAGAATCTAGTATCTAACAACCAGTGCTAATTGCCAACTGTCAATTGCCAATTGTTAATTGTTAGATAATGTAGGTTACTTTTTCCCGGTCAGAGAAATAAAGCTAAAATCATCTATATGACTCGCTACCTATTCACCGGCACAGTAATGTGCCTCCTGGCCATCTCATGTCAAAACTCTGAAACAAAAGAAAGACTCGCTGTTAGCATTGAAAGTCTGGCAGATTCCGTCAACATTTCCTCCGATGCATCGCAAGAATCAAAACCGGATTCAACCAAGTTTATCCGAACGGCAGATATTCGTTTTAAAGTCAATGATGTACAACAAACAACAACCCGTATTGAAGACATTGTTCGGAAGAACAAAGGTTACGTGGCTTACACCCATTTGGCGAGCACAACGGAAAACACAGACCAGCAGCAGGTTTCCAAAGACTCAAATCTGGTAGTCACCTACTACACCGTTTCCAACACCATTACCATTCGTGTACCCAATTACTTACTGGATACAACTTTGAGAGAGATTGGTGCAGATGTGGTATTCCTGGATCATCGCACCATCAAGGCTGATGATGTAAGCATCCCTTACCTCGAGAATCAATTGGGACAGCGGCGATACAATGGCAGCAAGCCGAAGTTTGTGGCCGGTGCAAAACAAAAAGATGTAAACGATACAAAGGTGCTCAGCATTTACCAGCAGGAATTGCAAGATGAATACTATATCGCCAATAAACGGCTGGATCGGGACATCCGTTATAGTGTGGTGACCATGGAACTATATCAATCGCCTATCCTTCACCGTGAGATGGTGTCGAGGCCCGTTGAACTGAAAGCGTATCATGCAGGACTGTGGGGAAGAATCGGCGATTCACTCCAGCAGGGATGGTACATCTTTGAAGATTTTATTGTCTTCATCATCCGGTTGTGGGGACTGATCCTGGTGGGCGTCCTTGCGTTCTGGGTAATCCGTCTTGTGACAAGGAAAACACGCACTAATCCAGCCGCACTGCGTCGGGGTTAAAGAGCTCTGGATTTTTTCCTGTTTTGTCTGCATAAAACTGCCGGATCTTGGCCATGTCCTGCTCCTTATTTCCCGTGGGATAGAGCACGTAGCCGAAGCCGGCGGTTTTCGTTCTGTAATCCAGATAGCCCATCATGATCGGCACACCGGCACCCATGGCAGCATAATAAAATCCGCTCTTCCATTTGGTGACGCGTTTACGGGTGCCTTCTGCGGCCATCATTAAGTATAAGCGATCGCTTTCATTGAATTTCTGTACGATGGCATCAACGAAATTCTGTGTTTTGGACCGATCAACAGGAATACCTCCAGTTGCTTTGAAAAGAATACTGAAAGGAAACCGGAACAACTCCTTTTTGGCGATGTAATTTACCGGCAATCCGAGAATTTTGTACGTTCCAAGCGCATACACAAAATCCCAGTTAGACGTATGTGGAGCGGCAATCACAACACATTTCTTTACCTCTGCCGGAATAGTCTCTCCCACCTTCCATCCTTTCATCTTGAACCACCACGCAAAAAAAGATTGTAACATAAGTTGAGCTATTTGCTATTAGCTAATTGCTATTGACTAACCCCTCCATTGCCGCACTGCCACATTACCGCATTGCCACATTGCCTAATGTGCTTCCAACCAGTTATTCCCTACGCCCGCCTCTGCAATCACAGGAACCCCGTTGGGTAATGGCAGTGCCGACTGCATATTCTCCAGCACCAATGCGCGAAGTTCTTCTGCTTCATCTTTGTACGCATCAAAAACCAATTCATCATGTACTTGCAGGATCATTCTGCTGCGGTACTTTCCTTTCTTCATCGCGTCCTGTACCTTCACCATCGCCATCTTGATCATGTCCGCTGCTGTTCCCTGAATCGGTGAGTTGATCGCGTTGCGCTCGGCAAATCCCCTCACGGTGAAATTCGCTGAGTTGATATCCCGAAGCCAGCGCTTGCGCCCCATCAGCGTCTCCACATATCCTTTCTCTCTTGCGAAGTTGATGGTATCATCCATATACTTCGTGATGCCGGAAAATTCTTTTTTATAATTATCGATGATGGTCTTCGCCTCAGTGCGCGAAATCCCCAGGTTATCCGCCAATCCAAACGCACCCTGTCCATAGATGATCCCGAAGTTTACACTCTTCGCCTTATAACGCATCTCCTTGGTGACATCACCCTCATCGATATTATACACCTTGGCCGCTGTTGCCGTATGAATATCTTTGTTCAGGCGAAATGCCTCGCACATATTCGGGTCGCCACTGATGGCTGCTACAATGCGCAGTTCGATTTGTGAATAGTCGGCCGAAATCAACACGCGTTCTTTATCTCCGGGTATAAAGGCTTTACGGATCTCCTTCCCACGCTCTGAACGAATAGGGATATTCTGCAGATTCGGATTATTGCTCGCAAGCCTTCCGGTCACTGCAACAGCCTGACCATACGTGGTATGTACCCTTCCTGTTTTAGGATTGATCAATTCAGGCAGTGCATCCACATAGGTTGATTTCAACTTCGTGAGTTCACGAAAGATCAGCACATCTGCCGGCACTGCGTGTAGATGCTGCAGTTTTTGCAATACGTCTTCACCCGTTGCGTATTGACCCGTCTTGGTTTTTTTTGCTTTGGGATCGAGTTTAAGTTTTTCAAACAACACCTCTCCCAATTGCTTGGGCGATGCAAGGTTGAAACGAACCCCAGCTTCTTTATATACGCGCTCTTCTGCAGCCTTGGCTTCTTTATCAAGCTCTTTGGAATAGTCGTTCAAAAAGTCGACATCTATCTTCACGCCCTCAAACTCCATATCCTTCAGGACCTGCACCAGCGGATTATCCACTTCATAAAATACCTTCTCTACCTCTTTCTCTTTCAGTCCGTGTATGAACACATTCTTTAGTTGCAGCGTGATGTCCGCATCTTCCACCGCATATTCTTTCACGCGTTCCAGCTCCACATCGCGCATCGTACCCTGGTTCTTTCCTTTTTTGCCGATGAGCTCTTCAATGTGCACCGGCTCATACCCGAGGTACTGCGCGCTCAGCAGATCCATACCCCGCTTGCCTTCCGGCTCAATGACATAGTGCGCGAGCATCGTATCAAATATTTGGCCCGGCAATTCAACATCATAATTTTTCAGGATCAACAGATCATATTTAATGTTCTGTCCGATCCACAAAACATCGGTCCGGTCAAACACCGGCTTGAACCTCGCCAATACTTCTGCAACCTGCGACCTGTCCGCTGCGAACTGAACATAGTGTCCTTCACCGGGCTTCCAGCAAAAACTCATACCCACCAGTTCCGCGCGGTTGGCATCAATACCCGTGGTCTCCGTATCAAAGGATATCTCTTTTTCTTTCATCAACAACTTCACCAACGCGTCCTGCTCCGCTACGGTTCCCGCAACATGATACTGGTGCGGCGTATTATGAATATTCTTTTCTGCGCCTCCCCCTGTCTCCTCCCCCTCAACACTCTTTTCCACCTTCTTGACAGGTGCTTCCACCGGGTTCCCAAACAAATCCGTCTGCACACCAACCGGCGCCGTTTCAAACACATTGAATTCCTCGCCTAAAATTCTCTTACCAAGAGTCTTGAATTCAAGATCTGCAAACACTTCTTTCAACATCTCTTTATTCATCTCTTTCACGCAGAAATCTTCCTCGTGAAACTGAACGGGAGAATTAATGTTGATGGTCGCCAGCTTTTTACTCATGATGGCCAGGTCCTTTCCTGCGCGTACTTTTTCGCCCAATGCGCCTTTGATCTGGTCCGCATTGGCCAACACGTTCTCCAATGTTCCATACTCCGCAAGTAGTTTCGCTGCTGTCTTCTCGCCCACACCCGGAATCCCCGGAATATTATCCACCGCATCGCCCATCAATCCCAACACATCAATCACCTGGCTCACTTCTTTGATCCCCCATTTCTCACAGACTTCCTGCGGACCGAGAATCTCGAAATCGCCGCCCTGGTATGGCGGCTTAAAAACTTTGATCTTATCACTCACCAGTTGTCCGTAATCTTTATCTGGCGTCACCATGTACACATCGTACCCAAACTTTTCTGCCTGCTTGGCCAGTGTGCCAATCACATCGTCCGCTTCAAAGCCATGGGTTTCGATGATGGGAATATTCAAGCCCTGGATGATCTTTTTGATATCGGGAAGGGATGCCAGTAGATCTTCAGGCGCTTCTTGCCGGTTGGCTTTATAATCCGCGTAATCGGTGTGCCGCTCCGTGGGTTCTTCGGTGTCAAAACAAACAGCCATATGGGAAGGCTTCTGTTTATTCAACAGATCGATGAGGGTGTTGGTAAACCCGAATTGCGCATTCGTATTCTTGCCTTTGCTGGTGACGCGTGGATTACGGATCAGCGCGTAATACGCCCTGAAGATGAGGGCGAACGCATCCAGCAGAAAAAGTTTTTTTTCCATGTTAGTTGCTTACAGTACCGTGGTTGTTTGTCTACCTAAAATCGGGTTCCCAGGAAATGTGGCAACATTTTTCTCCAGGTGGGCCAATCGTGCGTCACATCATGACCCCAGAGATCCAGCTCATGCGGCAATGATTTGCTGTGCAGCACGCCTGAAAAACGTCTGTTGGCTTCCGGGTCTTCATAGGACCCCTGTCCTGTTGCAATGATCAGCTTACCTCTCCTAATCTGCTCAAGCACATAGTGATCTGTAAGGTTGGGGATATAGTGGATCGGCGAGTTATAATATACCTGCTCATCATAGTAACCATCGGTATACTCCGTGAGGTCATACACCCCACTCATGGCGATGGCACCATTGATGAGATCGGGGCGTTTGAGGAATAGATTCATGGAATGCAATGCACCAAAAGAAGCCCCGGTAATAAAGATGGGTGTATCCCAGGAAGTAGCATTCTTAATGAAGGGTACCACTTCGTTGTATATATACTCATTGAACTGGTTTTGCCGAATGGCTTTATGCGATCCTTCCATCTGCTTGTTCAGCCAGCTCTCGGTGTTGATACTGTTGACAGAAAACACTTTGCACTTGCCAGAATCAATGAAAGGCGCAAGCTCATCGATCAGCTTAAACCGCTCATACTCCAGGTAATCCGCCGCCGCCGTTGGCACCATCAACAATGCGAATCCATAATTTCCATAAGTGACAATAGGCATGTCCCTACCCAGGGCGGGTGAATACCAGGAGGTTGTGTGACGTTCCATAGTTTAAATATACGTTATTCAGGTTTTAGGGTAAGTCTTTAGGGTCAGGTTAGTGCATTTTCTAAACCCTTACCCTAACACCTCCCCCTTTTTTATGCTATTTCTTCATAGTTTCCAGCTTCTTCTGCATCCCAAACATTTCGTCTCTTAATCTTGCCGCCTCCATAAAATCCAGGTCCCTGGCGGCTTTTTCCATGTCTTTCTTTGTTTTGGCGATGGCTTTCTCCAATTGGGGAACGGTCTGGTACTCTGCCTGATCCTCCGCCGCCATCGTCACGAGTTCCTCGTCCGGACCTACCGCCAGCGGGTTGTTCATATCATAGCCCTTAATGTCCAGTACCGAGGTCTGTGCAAACACCTGTTGCTTGGATTTGATGACCGTCCTCGGCGTGATCCCATGCTTCTCATTGAACTCTAGCTGTTTGATCCGCCTGCGTGTTGTTTCATCGATGGTTTTCTGCATACTATCGGTCATCTTATCGGCATAAAAAATCACCAGTCCATCCACATTACGGGCAGCCCTACCCGCAGTCTGCGTCAATGATTTTTCATTTCTTAAATAGCCTTCTTTATCGGCATCCAAAATGGCCACAAGCGACACTTCCGGCAGATCAAGTCCTTCCCTCAACAGGTTCACCCCTACCAATACATCGATCTCCCCCAGCCTCAGCTGCCTCAGAATTTCCACCCTGTCTAGCGTATCCACCTCGCTATGAATGTATTTCGATTTGATGTTGATCCGATGCAAATACTTGTCCAGCTCTTCCGCCATCCTTTTGGTCAACGTTGTCACCAATATGCGATCGCCTTTCTTGATGCGTTGATCAATCGCATCCAACAGATCATCGATCTGATTCTTGCTTGGCCTGATCTCAATCGGTGGATCCAATAGTCCTGTGGGTCTTACCACTTGTTCTACCACCACACCTTCGCACTTCGCCAATTCATAATCACCCGGTGTTGCCGACACAAACACCACCTGGTTGAGCATGGTCTCAAATTCACTAAAGTTCAGTGGCCTGTTATCTAAGGCCGATGGTAGCCTGAAGCCATAGTCCACCAACACGAGTTTGCGGCTTCTGTCGCCGCCATACATCCCACTCACCTGTGGAATGGTCTGATGACTTTCATCGATCACACATAAAAAGTCTTTCGGGAAATAGTCTAACAAACAGAAAGGCCGATGACCCGGTTGGCGTCTGTCAAAAAATCTGGAGTAGTTCTCTACGCCGTTGCAGTAGCCAAGTTCACGGATCATTTCTATATCAAAATTCACACGCTCACTCAATCGCTGCGCTTCAATGAATTTTCCGGTTGATTTGAAATATTCCACTTGTGCCAGCAACTCGTCCTGCATTTCATACAGGATCTGTTGCATCATATCTTTTGGTGCGAGGTAAAGATTCGCGGGGAAGATGGCCACATTGTCCAAAACTTGCTGGCGTTTTGCCGTGATGACATCGATGGATTCGATCTCCTCAATTTCATCACCGAAGAATGTGATCCGATAGCCATAATCCAGATAGGGCAGGTTGATGTCCACCGTATCTCCTTTCACCCGAAAGGTTCCTCTGGTAAAATCAGTTTGTGTTCTGCTGTATAGTGCGTTCACCAGTGCGTGTAGAAATCCCTGCCTGCTGATGACTTGTCCCTTGTGGATGCGGATGATCCCATTTTCAAAATCTGCAGGATTACCCAAACCATAGATACAACTCACGGAAGCCACCACAATAATATCCCTTCTCCCCGTCAGCAATTGCGAAGTAGCCTGCAGACGGAGTTTATCGAGTTCTTCATTGATCGATAGATCCTTTTCAATATAGGTATCACTCACGGGCATGTAGGCCTCGGGCTGGTAGTAATCGTAGTAGCTGACGAAATATCCTACGGCATTGTCCGGAAAGAACTGCTTGAACTCGCCATACAATTGAGCTACCAATGTCTTGTTGTGCGTCAGCACCAGTGTGGGCTTTTGGACCTGCTGGATCACATTGGCCATCGTGAAGGTCTTGCCCGATCCGGTCACCCCCAACAGGGTCTGGTATTGCTCGCCATTTTCTATGCCTTCTACCAATTGCTGGATGGCCGTTGGCTGGTCACCGGCAGGTGTGTAAGGCGATTGCAAATTGAACTTGCTCATAGTTTCATTTCTACAGGAACAGGACGTACACATGGTCGTCCATGATGATCCCATTTTTTACGACATTCTTTCTTCGAACGGATTCCAACACAAATCCGTTTTTCTCCAGCGCTTTCTTCGATCCTATGTTGTGCGCAAAGATCTCAGCGTATACCCGGATGGTCAGTGGCGAAACTTCCCGGATCTTTTCTACTATGGCACCAATCGCCGCCGTCCCAACGCCTTTTCCCCAGTAGGGCTCCGCGATCCAATAACCAATCTCGGCATTGTATTTATATACGTCTTCTTTGGGAATGAATCCAATGCCACCAACCACTTCACTATCCAGGAGCACCGCGAAATTCGTTGTCGTCTTGGCAGAGATACTGTGCTGGAGAAAACTCTCTGCATCAGTCAAAGTGTAAGGATGCGGAAGAATATCTCTCACATTATTCCAGATATTCTTGTTGTTGATCAGGTTAGCCAATCGTTTGGCATCGCTCCATTCCCAGGGTCTGATCGTAACCATGCAGTGCGATTTAAATCAAAGTTTTCTTTTTACATACTGCGAGTAATCCGGGATCTGACATTCATAATCGTCCCGCATCAGTGGCGAAGTCAGTAAAAAAT
>Ga0214163_1001488_pt1 | contig 10055 bp, 9 predicted proteins | sample LakMenepilimnion_2_FD_153001 | JGI IMG/M metagenome (GOLD analysis project Ga0214163, IMG submission 153001) | Freshwater microbial communities from Lake Mendota, WI - Practice 15JUN2010 epilimnion v4 | ecosystem: Environmental > Aquatic > Freshwater > Lake > Epilimnion/Euphotic zone | place... | reverse complement strand
TGGTAGTCTTTATCATGTACGTCCACTCTAAACTCGGGTAAAGTTTCTGCTTTTACACTGATACTTTCGGCAAGTATTTTAGTTTGTTCCGGTATAAAAATTAATTGTGTAGCTTTATTTTCAATTTGTCCGGCACACGATGTTATACTTAACGAATAGAGTATTGAAAGACCAATTGCTTTTGCTTTATAAATAGTTAGTTGAATGTTTTTCATTGTTGTTTACTTATTATTATAAAGTATGTATAAGATAAAGTTCATCTATTCGCCCAAACTTGATGTAAAACTACTGCTATCAATTGTTTAAAATGCAAAAAATATGTAAAAGAAGTGTCAACTGTTTTAAAAAATCACAAAATTGTTTGTTATTTGCAGGACTTATGAATCAACGAAAAATTTATTTCTTAGGAAGTCTTTGCCTAGCAATTTTTGCTGTCATCATGCTTTTAATTCCTGATAAAAAAAATGAAAGCTTTTCTGAATTAGTCAAAATCGCATTGCGTGATGTGGGAAATAAATTATTGCTGGCTGATCAAGACAGTACCTCACTAATATTGCCGGTTCATCAAATAGAAGAATCAAAATACCAACTTTCCTTTGAAAAAGAACTGACCATTTACCCGGATACTTTGGTAAAAATTGTTCAACAAAGCTTTCAAAAAGCAAATCTTCCCTCCCATTATCAAATTGAAGTGAAGCAATGCAAAGACTTTGAAGTGGCGTATAGTTTTCTGAAAAATGCCAACGTTGAAAAAGATATTGTTCCTTGTGGTGGACGAAACATGCCACAAAAATGCTATACAATTGAAGTACGCTTTTCAGAAAAAACTGTCACTTCAAGTAATAAAATCATTTGGTTAGTGCTTTTTTCATTAGGTATCATTGCAGCTTTTCTGTTTTTTCCTAAACGAAAAAATAGTATCCAATTTGATCCAACTACTGAAAATGGCATCTCACTTGGCAAGTTTCAATTCTATCCCGATGAAAATAAATTAATGGTGAAAGCCGTTGAAATCAGTCTTTCCAAAAAAGAAGTAGAACTTTTAACACTATTTGTGGCCAACCCAAATAAAATCATCAAACGAGAAGAACTTTCCAAAAGAGTGTGGGAAGATCACGGCGTTTTTGTTGGAAGAAGTTTGGACACCTACGTTTCTAAATTACGCAAAAAATTGAGTGAGGATGACTCCATTAAATTAACGAATGTGCATGGAATTGGGTATGTGTTGGAAGTGAAAGAATAAGTTTAAATTGGAACGCAGATCCCGATAGCTATAGGGACGGATTGCTTCGCAAACGCAGATTTTTACGGATTTTGATAGCTTCGCTATAAAAGGATAAAAGCGGATTAATGACTGCAAATTATCAATTCTAAGCAAATCCCAAACCTGAAACATGAAACTTGAAACATGAAACTTGAAACTTGAAACCTGAAACTTGAAACCTCAAACCTGAAACTTGAAACAAAAAACTACCTCGTAAACACCAACCGATTCCCTTTACTCAAATTCGCATCAAACGCATAACCTTCATAATTAAAACCTTTTAAATCTTCAATCGTTTCGGCATTCGTATCAATGATGTATCGCACCATCATGCCTCTCGCCTTTTTAGCAAAGAAACTGATCATTTTTAATTTTCCGTCCTTGTAGTCTTTGAACTCGGGAATGATGACGGGGACTTTCAAGGCTTTAACATCCACGGCATCAAAATATTCGTTACTTGCTAAATTAATGAATAGTTCGTCTTTCTCAAGTTCGCTATTCAATTGTTTGGTGATTTTTGCTTTCCAAAATTCATATAAATTCTTGCTTTTGCCAACAGGAAATTTCGTTCCCATTTCCAATCGATACGGCTGCATCAAATCCAACGGTTTCAACAAACCATACAATCCCGAAAGAATGCGGAGTTTGTCTTGTAGAACTTCTAATTTTTCGGCTGGTACCGTTTTTATGTCCAAACCAATATACACATCACCATTAAACGCATAAATCGCTTGTCGAGAATTTTCTGGTGTAAAATTCTCCAAATTCCGTTCTTGATTGCGTTGCCAGTTTAAATCGGCCAATTTATCTGAAATATCCATTAATTCCATTAATTTTTTTGGCTTTTGCTTTTTCAACTGTTTGTGAATGACATTCGCTTCTTTTAAAAAACAGGAAGTAGTGGATTGTTGTATGGGTAGCGGACTTTCAAAATCCAATGATTTGGCGGGTGATATAACGATTTTCATAGTTGTTTGTTTTGTTTTCTCGCAAAGTCGCAAAGTTTAAAATGCATTCTTAGCGACTTTGCGAGAAAATTATTTTTAAATCCAAAAGTATCTGAAATGAATTCAAAAATACAAATTGAATAATGAAAATCACAACCCATTAAATGGAAATTAATGATTATTCTATCAATAAAACTAATTAACTTAATTATAAAACTTATATATTAAATCCAAAACCAATGCAAATTGTTCCTCTTTAGTTAACGTAGAATTATCAATTTCAATAGCATCATGAGCTTTTACTAAAGGAGAGTCATCACGTTGGGTATCAATATAATCTCTTTCTTGAACATTTTGCAAAACATCTTGATAAGAAACATGCTGCCCTTTTTCTATCAATTCATCGTGTCTTCGCTTTGCTCTGGTATGTGCACTCGCTGTCATAAATAATTTCAATTCCGCATCCGGAAAAACGACAGTTCCAATATCACGGCCATCCATCACAACCGCTTTTTTGTTGCCCATTGCTTGTTGTTGCTCAACTAATTTAGCTCTTACTTCTGAAATTTCGGCTATTTTACTTACTAAACGGGAAACTTCAATGGTACGAATTTCGTTTTCAATATTTACATCATTCAAAAACATTTCTGCAAATCCTAATTCGGGATTAAATTGAAAATGAAGTTTTATTTCTGGTAATTTTTTAATTAATCCTTCTTTATCTAAATAATCTTCTGAGACCAACTTATTTTGCATCGCAAATAGAGTCACTGCACGATACATTGCCCCAGAATCAACATAAACATAACCTAAATGTTTCGCTAATTGTTTGGCTAAGGTACTTTTACCGGTGGATGAAAATCCGTCTATGGCGATGGTAATGTTGTTCATATTTTGAGTTGCTGAGTAACAAAATGATCTTTTTATTTACTCTATTTCAATTTTTATCCTACTGCAAATTTAAGGTTAAACCAAATAAACTTGTATTGGCTGCTATAGTATATCGGGAATAGGAATAATCAAAACGAATTCGGTTAAATCGCAAACTGAAACCGGCTGAAATTCCGGAAAAATGACGTTTATCTACAACGCGGAGCTCTTCACTTCTTCTGAAATTATATCCCACACGAATATTAAACGGTTTTCCGGGAAAAAATTCTGCTCCTAATATCAAATGTCGTAAAGCATTATTAAAAAACGATACCTTTTCTTCCTCACTTCCGCCATCTAATGATCCTTGAGCTCGTGCCGGATTTGAAAAAGAAACATTCCATTGCTGTAAATTTTCTAATGTAATATGCCATCGAATAGGTACATTTTCAACACTTTGAGAAATACCGGCAATAATCTCAAACGGTAATTTTTCTTGAGTTCCGGCATAAGTTGTAAATTGAGTTCCAAAATTTCTAATGACTAATGCATAATTAATGTCGTTATCTTCATCAATATATAAAGCTCCAACATCAATGGCTCCTCCAAATGAATTATAACTTTCCAACGTTGAGGTAATCAATTTTGCATTTGCACCTATATAAAAATCACTAAAAGGAATATTATAGGAATAGCCGAAAGATAAAGCAACTTCACTACCTGTAAAGTCTGAAGTTAATGCTCCGTTTTCATCTCTTCCTTCAAAATTACCATAATTCACATAATTCACACCGGCATGAAAAGTTTGCACATGACGATCATAGGTATAAGCATATGAAGCTGTTCCGTAAGTAACTTCTCCATAATAATTTGCATAATTTACTGAAAGATGATTATGCATTTCTTGATTGATACTTGCCGGATTGAAAAGAGCTGCGTTGACATCGTAATCAAAATTAGTAATTACTTTGCCGCCCAATGCTGCTTGTCGAGGTGAAGTGACGAGGTTCAAAAACTGATAAACTGATTGTCCACCAATTTGGCTGTAACTTACAGAACAAAAAAGAACAAATAATAGTTTTAAAAAGTTTTTAAACATTAGAAAGGTACACAGTTAGATAAATGATAACGACAATGCTAAGATATTATTTTTTGTTCAGTAATTTTTAATGAAATTAAAATCAATAAAAAAGTTGGTGCCTTTTTGACACCAACTTATATAGAAACAAAATTTAGTTATAATTTTTTTGCGTATTTTACTTTTTGATTGGTGATGGCTATTGCAATAACCTCACTCATTTCCTTTACATAATGAAAAGTTAATCCTTCTAAATATTCAGGTTTAATTTCATCAATATCACTTTTGTTATCGGCACAAAGAATAATTTCTTTAATATTGGCTCTTTTTGCCGCTAAAATCTTTTCTTTAATTCCACCCACCGGAAGTACTTTTCCTCTCAATGTAATTTCACCGGTCATTGCTAAACTCTTTTTAATTCTTTTTTGAGTTAAGACAGAAACCAAAGATGTCAACATGGCAATACCTGCACTAGGTCCATCTTTAGGTGTGGCTCCTTCCGGAACGTGAATGTGAATATTATAGTTTTGTAACACTTGCTGGGAAATTGCAAACATATCTTCATTTGATTTGATATACTCCATAGCAATAGTAGCTGATTCTTTCATTACCGTACCTAAATTTCCAGTTAAGGTTAACGTGCCTTTTCCTTTGGAAATCAGTGACTCAATAAATAGTATATCTCCTCCAACACTTGTCCATGCTAATCCGGTTACTACTCCGGCTACTTCATTACCTTCCGATTTATCTCTTTCCAAACGTGGAGCTCCAAGCGTTTTGATGATATCTTCGTCGGTCACTTTAATATTATATTCTTCCTCCATGGCAACCGATTTGGCAGCATTTCGAATGACTTGAGCTAATTTTTGTTCTAAAGCTCTTACACCAGATTCTCGGGTATAACCTTCTATTATTTTCTCTAATTGGCGATTTCCAATGGTTAAATGTTTTGCCATTAAACCATGTTCTTTTAATTGTTTTGGAAATAAATGTTGACGGGCAATTTCAACTTTTTCTTCAATTGTATAGCCGGTCATTTTGATAACTTCCATCCTATCTTGCAAGGCAGGTTGAATGGTAGACATCGTATTTGATGTTGCGATAAACATGACTTTAGACAAATCATAACCCATTTCTAAGAAGTTGTCATAGAATTCACTGTTTTGTTCAGGGTCCAAAACTTCTAATAAAGCAGAAGATGGATCACCGGAATGGCTGACAGATAATTTATCTATTTCATCTAACACAAAAACCGGATTTGATGTTCCTGCTTTTTTAATACTTTGCAATATTCGTCCCGGCATCGCTCCTATATAGGTTTTACGATGTCCGCGAATTTCAGCTTCATCTCTTAATCCACCTAAAGACATACGAACGTATTCACGACCTAAAGCTTTGGCAATTGATTTTCCGATAGACGTTTTTCCTACTCCAGGAGGACCGGTTAAACATAGAATCGGTGATTTCATATCATTTCGCAATTTTAAAACGGCTAAATGTTCTATGATGCGTTTTTTAACATCTTCCAATCCAAAGTGATCTTTGTCTAATATTTTTTGAGCTCTCTTTAAATCAAAAATGTCTTTCGAAAAATGATTCCAAGGCAATTCTAAGAAGAGCTCTAAATAATTACGAAGTATGCCAAAATCAGGTGATTGAGGATTAGTTCGCTGTAATTTAGAAATTTCTTTTTCAAAATGTTTCTCTGTTTTCTCGTCCCATTTCTTGCTTTTTGCTTTGGCACGCATTTCATCAATTTCTTGATCATACGAAACACCTCCTAATTCTTCTTGGATGGTTTTCATTTGTTGATGCAAGAAATACTCCCGTTGTTGTTGGTCTAAATCAACTCTAACTTTTGATTGAATATCATTTCGCAACTCTAACTTTTGCAACTCCGTATTCATATATCGCAAGGTAGTTAAAGCACGCTCTTTTAGAATATTCATCATTAACAAACTTTGCTTCTCTTTCACATCTAAATTCATATTAGAGGAAACAAAATTTATTAAAAACGATTGACTTTCAATATTTTTAATAGCAAAAGTAGCTTCTGTTGGTATATTTGGACTTTCTTTTATTATTCGAATAGCCATTTCTTTGATTGACTCAATGATAGCTCCAAACTCTGTATCCGTTTTACTCGGTCTTTTTTCGGGTACTTCTTTAACTAATGCATTTAGATAAGGTTCTTCAGAAATTACTTTTGTGATTTCAAATCGTTTTTTTCCTTGAATAATAACCGTTACATTACCATCGGGCATTTTTAGAACCCGCAAAATTTGAGCTACAGTTCCAATAGAATGAATGTCATCTCGTTTTGGATCTTCAACATCTTCATCTTTTTGAGCCACTACCCCGATTACTTTTCCGGCTGCATTTGCATCATTGATTAACTTAATGGATTTATCTCGACCTGCTGTAATTGGTATTACAACACCAGGAAAAAGAACCGTGTTTCTAAGCGGTAAAATTGCTAGCGAATTTGGCAACTCTTCGTTTGCCATTATCTCTTCATCTTCCGGGGATAATAACGGTATTAAATCGGCTTCTGTATCGAAATCGTGTAGTGACAAATTGTCAAGTGTTAAGATATTGTGATTTGACATATAATGTTTTTAGTCAAGTTGTCAGTTATTTTTTTACGTCTAAGGCTAACAAATATAAGCTATCAGATTGATTTGCAGGTAATAAAAACCTACAAAAACGATGAAATGCATCCTAGCGGTATTTAATAGACAAAATGCATGCCATAAAACCGCTTTTTTTTAAGAAAAAACGGATATACTATTTAAGTAATTAATTAAGCATATACGATTGAAGTTCGCTAATAGTATTTGTGCCATCTAAGACATTACGGTATTTTACCAATCCAATGTCTTTTGCAAACCAATAATAATTTTTATTGATTATGCCTTGTGTTGTTTGAACCAATTCAACTCTAATTATATCTGTATAAGTCACAGAACCAATTGTCAAACTTGCCTCTCGTTCTAGAATTTTTCCTTCAATTTGGACGGATGTTGTTATAGGTGCTGAACCTTCAACTGTGGTTGTTTGAGTTAAATTTTGAGTCCAAGTTTCATCCACTTCCAAAAAGTCTTTTAAAACAATAATTTCTAAAGGTGAAACTGTAATTGTTGGTGTACCAGGAATAATAACTTCCGCACGATAATAGTAAACACCATTCATTTTTCTGGACATAACTGTTCCTGAAAAAGGAGCTCCATTTGTTGACGTTCCCACAAAATTATTGTATTTGTAATATGTATTATTGTTTATCTGTTGTGTACTAATAATTTTCATTGGCTCTTGGGCTAATCCATTTTCATTAAAAACCCATTGGTTATTAACTGACATAGGCCAATAATTTCCTGTAGAAATTCCATTGTCGTTATCCTCATCATTATTGTCATCTGGAAATTGGATGGCCGGATCAATTGGTTCAAATTCACTGGAACATGAAAATAGTGATGACGTAATAATAAAGAAAGACACTATAAGTAGGATAACCTTTTTCATTCGATATAATTTTTTTTTTCAAATATAAATATTTGTACTCATCAACTAAACGATTTTAAGCTTTATTTTTACAAAACTGTAACATTTGAATAAACAAGCTGTCTTTAAATCAAATCATGTTAATCAATTGAGTTTAGCAAACGAAAATATTGAGCATTTACTATCGCTCTGCAAACAAAAAAATCAAACCGCTCAATTTGAAGTGTATCAACGCTATTGTAAGGCGATGTATAATGTTGCACTGAGAATTGTAAAGGATGAACATTTTGCAGAAGATGTAATGCAAGAAGGATTTTTAAGGGCTTTTCTAAAATTGGATGATTTTAAAAACGAAGTAACTTTTGGTGCTTGGTTAAAGCGGATTATCATCAATTACAGTATTGATTTTTATAAGAAAAACAGTTTTTATAATCATGATGATTTTGAAACAAAAGTCTTTAAAATAGAACAAAAAGAAGAAACTGATAATTCAGATTATTCAACTTTAAAAGTTAGGGAAATTCATGCAGCTATGAATGAATTAAATGAGAATTATCGCCTGATTTTAAATTTAATATTGATTGAAGGGTATGATTATGAAGAAGTTTGTGAAATTCTAAACATCAGTTATGCGAATTGTAGGACTACTTTCAGTAGAGCCAAAGAAAGTTTAAAAACAAAATTAGAAAAGAAATAAAAATGAAAAAGAGTGAAGACCCTATCGAATCAATTTTTGAACGTTTAGACAACCAATGGGATACAGAATTACCCAATTTTGGACATGCGGATAGATTTATGGGAAAATTAAATCGTCAACCTGTTCAAAAGAAGAAAAACAAATGGAAATCATTCGCCATTGCCGCTTCTTTATTGTTAACAGCCGGTTTAATTACCTTTTATCAATATACTAATAAACCAATCGATCAATGGGAAAACGCTTCTGTTCAAACCAAAGAAACACACGACTATTTTGCTTCTGTTGTTGAGAAAGAATTAGCCATTTTAAAAGCAAATCAAACGAAAGAAACTGAGCCTATCATTGCTGACGGTTTAAAGCAAATGAAAGTTTTTGAATCAGATTATCAAAAAATAATCATAGAACTTCAAAAAAATGGAGATACAAAACAAATACTTTATGCCATGATTGTAAATTTTCAAACCCGAATTTCCTTTTTAGAAGATATCATCAAACAAATTGAAATCATTAATCATCAAAATACAATAGAAAATGAAAAATCTAGTTAACTTACTCATACTCTTGTTTATTGCAAGTACAAGTTTTGCAAAAGAACATAATGGAAAATACACCAAACAAAAAACGATTAAAAAAACTGTTTTGGTAAATTCCGATGCTACAGTTTCAATTGATAATAAATATGGAAATATGATGATAACCACTTGGGATGAAGACAAAATTGACATAGAAGTGGTTGTAACTATTAGTGCTGATTCTGAAAAATGGGTTGACCAAAAACTAGCATCAATAACTGTTGATTTTAATGGTAGTAAAAGTCTATATAGTGCTGAAACAATTTTTGATAAAAGTGATAATTATGGAAAAAGTAGCAGTATGGAAGTAAATTACACCGTAAAAATACCAAAAAACGGGAGCGTAAAATTAGATAATAAATATGGTAATATTGTGATGCACGACTTAAATGGAAGTTCAGACATTGTTTGCAAATACGGAAAAATCACCTTAGGGAAACTTAATAATTCATCTAATAACATAAAAATCGATTATTGCTCAAAATCCAGTATTGAATCAGTTAAAAACGCAACCATAAATGCCAAATATTCCGGATTAGTTCTATCTGATTTCAGCAATTTAGATTTAAATTCAAGTTACACTGATGTTTCTATTTTGAATGGGAACAATTTAACTTACCAGAGCAATTATGGTAAAATTTCGGTTGGAAAAGTTACAAATTTAGAAGGAAACGGAAATTATCTTACTATAAAAATAGCTGAAATTCAAAGTTATTTAAAATTGACTACCAATTATAGTAAAATAACTTTAAATGCTGTTTCAGAAAAAGCAAATAATATAGCTATAAATGCAGGTTATACAGATATTAAAATAAACCACAATCCTAATTATTATTTTGATTTTGATATTACTACAAAATATGCCAATTTTAAAAGTGATGCCGATTTAGAATATAATTCTAGAATTGAAACACAATCCAGCAAATCATACAAAGGCTTTTACAAAAAAAGTGGCGTAAATAAAATGAGTATTGTTTCAAATTACGGCAATATCAACTTAACTCAAAATTTATAATCAATCATAAAAAAATTATCATGAAAAAATTATTCTTATTTGCTTGTCTTTTCTGTTTATCAACATCTTTTGGACAATGGGATTCTAAATCTATAAAAGGTAAAGGGAAAT
>Ga0214163_1001483_pt1 | contig 10074 bp, 12 predicted proteins | sample LakMenepilimnion_2_FD_153001 | JGI IMG/M metagenome (GOLD analysis project Ga0214163, IMG submission 153001) | Freshwater microbial communities from Lake Mendota, WI - Practice 15JUN2010 epilimnion v4 | ecosystem: Environmental > Aquatic > Freshwater > Lake > Epilimnion/Euphotic zone | place... | reverse complement strand
ATAAGGTAAAGATGGGGCAGGCAAGCGCCCGATGACCATTAGTGAGCCTCTGGCTTCGCATGAGCGTCAGGCTTCGAGTGGCTATCGTGCTTGGCCTCACCATGATGGCCGTCACCGTGGGCTTTATGCATGCCTTCATGGAGAACCTGAGTTTCCTCCCAGGAATGCTTACCGCAGGAAGTGGCGGCGAGGATCAGCGCGGCTGTGGCGAGGGCAGTGAAAGCAGTCTTTTTCATGAGTAATGGCGTCTGTGGGGATGAAACGAACGCCATCCTAAAGGCAGAAGCCACGCGTGCAACGGCCTTTTCAGACTACTCAAAAGGATTCAACACATGTTTTTCGAATGAGAAAGGCTGTGAACTACGCAAACAGCCATAACGGGCATTGACGTAAGAGACGCGACCATCTAGGAAGAAAAACATTCATTCCGATGCCAGACGTACCAGATTCCCGCATTCTCATCGTGGACACCGACCCCGACTTCCTGAGTTGGGCCGCGGGCCACCTCAAAGCGCCTGGAGTCGAAGTGGCGACTGTCGAACGCTCTGAAGAGGCCCTGAACGCCTATCAAAAGAGCCGGGCAGATTTGGTATTAGCTGAAGTTCGCATGCCCGGCATGTCAGGCATCGAGCTGCTCAAGCGCCTGCGCATGTCTGACCCAAATGCGATGGTCATTCTTTTCAGCGGTATCGCCAGCACCAGCAATGTGATCGAGGCGATGCGACTGGGAGCTTACGACGTGCTTGGCAAAGAAAAAATGCCTTACGAGCTGCGCACCATCGTCGAGAGCGCCCTGCGTGCCAATGAATCTCGCCGCGTAACTCGTGCCCAAGTCACTGAAGTGCCTGCGGAAACGATTCAGGAAACCATCATTGGTCGCTCGGGGCCGATGCAGGATGTCTTTAAAATGATCGGTCGCGTCTCACGCAGTGATGCCCCAGTCATGGTGACAGGCGAAAGCGGCTGCGGCAAAGAACTCGTTGCCCGCGCCATTCATAAATTCAGTCCTCGCACCCAAAAGGAATTCGTCGGCATCAACATCACCTCCATCCCAGATAATCTGATGGAGAGCGAAATTTTTGGCCATGAAAAAGGCAGCTTCACGGGTGCTGTGACGCAGCGCATCGGGCGCTTTGAGCAATGCGACGGTGGCACTCTTTTCCTTGATGAAATCGGAGATATGCCGCTGGCAGTGCAAAGCAAACTGCTTCGCGTGCTACAAGAGGGCGAATTCTGCCGTGTAGGCAGCAATCAAACCCTTAAGTGTGATGTTCGTGTTTTGGCTGCCACGAATAAAGACCTGGAAGCTGAGGTCGCCAAAGGCACTTTCCGGGAAGATTTATTCTACCGCCTCAACGTCGTGCGCATTCACATCCCGCCGCTTCGTGAACGCCGCGAAGATGTGCGCCTGCTGGCAGAGTTTTTCCTACTACGCCAGTCCGCCCGCCGCCGTGGACCGACCATGCGCTTCACGGACGACGCTTTGTCATTACTGGAAGCCTATGATTGGCCGGGCAATGTGCGTGAGTTGGAAAACACCATCCAACGAGCCTGCGCCCTTTCTAATTCCGATGTGTTGCTACCTTCGGACATTCCTCTTGGAAGCATCGCTAACAGCAGTCGTCATACCAACCCTGCCAGCACGGTCACTCGGATGCGTGACGCGCTGACGACATTGATCCATGTCGCTCAAATGACGCCGGACATGGAACTACTGCCTTGGATCGAAAAAGAAATCACAAGGCTCGCCTATCGTAACTTCGACGAAAACGCGCCCAAAACGGCCAAGTTTCTGGGCCTCAGTGTCACCGACGTCCAAGCCAGACTGGAACCTACGACGGCTAAAAAGACGCCGTCAAAAAAGGCCGCAGTAGCAAGCTAGAGGTGTCTGGTTTGCCTGTTACTCCACGACGCGTGGATTAACTTCCGTGCCATCCTTCACCACATCAGGAGGATGCATAAGGACTTGATCTTTCTCACTCAGTCCTTTGATGACTTGGGTCATTTTTCCATCCGTGCGGCCCGTCGTGACCGCCTGCTTTCTGGCTTTGCCAGCATTTAGCACAAAGGTTTTCCATTCACGCCCCTCACGGAACAAAGCCCCACTTGGAACCAGCAACACATCAGGTTCACTCCAGATGGCGACTTTTACCTCGACTCGATAGCGATCTCCAAGGGCCTTCGCCTGCTCCGGCAGCGCATCGAGATGACTCAAAACGATGACGCGCTGCTCTTCGACACCAAGAGCTGAAACCTTCGTAAATGCAGCCGGCTCTATTCGACGTACGCGTCCTTTCAATGGTATTTCACCGCCCCATTGTTCCACCGAGACTTCCGCGCCAGGAAGAATCGCCACCGCATCACGCGAGAGGATTTCCGCTTCGATCTCCAAATCGGCAGGATCCCCCATCTCGATGATGGCGGCCCCCGCAGCAATCATCGCGGCGCTTTCCTGATGAACTTTGAGTACACGACCATAAGCAGGAGCTTTCAATTCAATGGTCGAACCTGCGACAGCCGGCTGATTGAACTGCAACAAGGCCGCCCGGGCCTGTTCCAAATCATAGTCAGCCATTTTCAGAGCAAACTCACCTGCCCTGACTTCGCGCTCACGCACGAGCGATTCTCTTTCAATTAGATCACGATCCGTAACGGAAATACTGCCCTGAGCGAGATTCGACTTCACTCGCTCCCAGCCAGCCTTGGCAAACTGAGCCGCCGTTTTGGTAACTTCGAGCGACTGCTCGGCCTGTGATCTTGCAGCACCAGCCAGCGAGACTCGCGCCTCAGCCTGGGCTCTGGAACGAGCGTCCAACAAAGGAGCCAAGCCCGGCTCAATCACTGTGATAACCGTCTCACCAGCTTTCAACTCATCACCGGCCTTTACAATCACGCGGCGCATATTTCCGGCCACTGGTGCGGTGATAACGTAGCGATGCCTGACGCGCGTCTTCCCTTCCTCCAAAACAGAAACCGTCAAGGGTCCACGAGCGACCGTAGCAATCTCGACCGGCACAGGTTTTGCTTTCAAACCGTAGGCAACAAAAGCGATCAGGCAGATGAAAAATGCCCATAACAGGAACTTCCGCAGGAGTCCTCGTTTAGCGGTCTTTTTCTTGGCTTCCCACGGCGGGGTTTCAGAAGTTTCCATCGATATCCACCTATCATGCAGCCTGCTGTAATCTCAACAACAGGCATGGCCTTCGTTTAAAAAACTGCTGAAGGCAAAAAGAGACCGAGGCTTTCTTAAGCCGCCAGCGCTTCAGCCACACCTTTGAAGAGGTAGTAGCCCCAGCCTTTTTCAGCAGCGGCCCAATCAGGATCGTAGTGTGTGTCCCGTCCAATAAAACGCTCAGGATGGGGCATGAGACCGAAAACGCGGCCCGTGTCGTCCTGAAGTCCCGCGATTTGAGCGGTGGAGCCGTTGATGTCGTTGCCATAAAGCAAGGCTCCGTGGCCATCTTTGACGTATTTTTCAGCATCACCAGTCTCCCCGACGAAACGTCCTTCAGCGTGGGCGACAGGTAGCTCAAAATTGTCTGGCAGCAGCTTTAAATAGGGGCTAGTAGAACTATTCTTTTTCAAGGGCACCCAGCGGCAGATGAATCGACCGGAGATGTTGTGAATGAGGCTACCACGAGGAAGAAGGTCAAGCTGGGTCAGAATCTGGAAACCATTGCAGATGCCCAACACATAACCGCCATCCGCCACAAAACTCTTCAAGCGATCACCGAGTTTGTGCTTGGTAATCAACTGGGAAATACGCCCGCTCATGACGTAGTCGCCATAGCTGAAACCACCGGAAAACACGACAAGCTGTGCTTTCTGGAGTGACTCGGGTGCAAGCTCTGAAACAGCGATCACCTCGGCTGTAAATCCTGCGGCCACTAGCGCGCTGGAGGTTTCGACATCGCAGTTGGTGCCAGGAAATTTGATGAGTAAAGCGTGAGGCATGAGATAAACAGTCCTCTCAGATTGGCGAAGCCGCTCGAAAGTGCAACCACGCATAGCAGAAGAGTTTCAGAAAGCTGCTATTCGGGCCCGTCAGTCATGAATCAAAACCGTGGCACCGGGGGCCTCATGCATATCGGCGGCGATAGCGTCTGCTTTAAGAACCAAGAAAAGATGCTCGGCAATCATTGGCAGCACTCAGTGTGGACCGAGCTCAGATTCATCCAGCCAGACGCCTTTTCAAAAACAGCAAAACGTGCCGACAGAATGGCGGTTTGGACGCCATCCAAGTCATGAGGGTCATTAATGACCTGAAGATCGACATTTCCAGACAGGCCTGGCACATTCGAGGTATTACAAAGCTACCCAGCTGCATCACCAGTGTTTTTCATCAAGGCGCGTGACCTTCCGCTGTGATCTCCTGCCGCCATTTCAGCAACTGCGCTTGGATGTCGATCTTCACAGGGCACACCTGACTGCATGATCCGCACAATGTTGAGGCAAAGGGCATGGAACTGTGGGCAGCCTTGTCCACATTCGGAGCCAGAATACTGCCGATCGGTCCTGCGATGTAGTAGCTGTAACTTTAGCCACCGCTGCGGCGATAAACCGGGCAGGTATTAAAGCAAGCCCCGCAGCGAATGCAGGCCAGTGACTGTCGATAGTCGGCCCGACTGAGCTGACGACTGCGACCATTATCCACCAGCACTAGATGCATCTCCTGCCCTGCCCGCGACTTCAAAAAGTGTGAGCTAAAGATGGTGCTAGGCTGCCCAGTAGCGCTGCGAGCCAGCAAGCGCATGAAAACGCCTAGATGCTCCTGTTTGGGGATGATTTTTTCGATCCTCATGCAGGCAATGTGAACGGAAGCCAGATGCACTCCCATGTCGGCGTTACCTTCCTTGGTTCAGACCACAAAACCTCCCGTCTCAGCGACAGCAAAATTCACTCCAGTGAGCGCAGCATCAGCGTGGGACATAGTTGCGGACTAACGGAATAAACCAACCAGGAAGCATCCATACGATGGAAAACAGAGCCACTTCTAGAACATACGTCACGATCATACATTCCGCAGGAATAACCACGCTCATACAGCCACCAACCATTCGACAAAATCACCACCATAATTTCCCTCAAGAGATGGCGTGAGATTTGCTAAAAAAATTTCGACCGAAACATTGACACTCAACTCTCGGCCCCTTTATAGTTTAATCCCATGCTCAGGCAAATTATCGGTCAACCATCAGAAGCGCAAAAGGATACGCGTGCAGAATCGGTAGCTCCAGCTCCAGCAGCTGAACGCAACCCGATCATCTCTTCGCCATCTCCCGCTGCAACAACTCAACGCGCACCCTCTTCCTTCAACATGACTTCCAGTAAAAACGTTCTCGCCAATGATGTCGAAATCAAAGGTTCGATCAAATTTTCCCATGACCTCATCATCGACGGTAAAATCGAAGGTGAAGTCATCTCCGACGGCAGCCTGACTGTCGGTGAAAACGCTCTCATCAAAGGCGAGGTCAAAACCCGCTCAGTGATCATCTTCGGCAAGGTCGAAGGTAACATCACCGTAGCTGAGCGCTGCGAACTCAAAAGCAATGCCATCTTAGTGGGTGACATCAGTGCCGGCACTCTTTCCATCGAAGAAGGCGCGACATTCATGGGTCAGTCCTCCGTTGGCAAGAAGGCAGACAGCAAAGCTGCCTCCGCTCCAGCACGTGCGCCTCAACCTTAATCTGCAATTTACCTGAGTGTTTAGAGGACTTTTCGGCAAGAAAAGTGACCGGCCAGCACCGCCAAAAGGACAAATTGAAGTGGTGTGCCCTTCTTGTGGCGCGGTTCAGTACGAGCCGCGCCTCGTTGTTTCTACTTTTTGCAAAAAGTGTGGCACCCATCTTTCGATTTCTAAGAAGCAAGTCACTGCTTCTTCGGTAAGCCGCGCCGGTGGGGTGGTCGATAACCGCGCATGGGATGCTCCTGATACGACACACCGCCAGCAGACAGCGCCTGCCTCCAAACCACCGCCAGCCAAGCTGCAAACAAAGCCTATCGTTGAAACGACGACTGAAGATCTGCGAGCCCCCGTGACCCAAGAAGAGGCTGAAGAAGGTGGTTTTGGCGTCTTTTTAAAACAGCAGGTGGCACCACCAGCTCCAAAACCAGCTCCAATCGCAGTCAATAAGCCAGAAACGAGATCAGCCCCTGAACCCGAAGAGGAACCGCTGACCGTTTCGATGCGTCGTCCGCAGTCGAACTCTCCTCCGCCGACTCCCTCGCCTGAGCCAATGTCAGCCAGTACGCTGCAAAAAATGAAGGACCAGGGCATGTATCGGAATGCCTACTTCAAAGACGCAGAATGCTTTGACTGCGCTCATAAATTTAAAGTTAGCCGTTCCTCGCGCTCGGCAAACTGCCCCAACTGCGGAGCCTACATCTCGCTTGAAGACATTGAGATCAACATGGCTTCGACTCAGTCCATCAAAACCAGGGGAGATGTTTTGGTCCGTAAGCGCGGCCACGTTTCCACCGACCTGATTCGCTGCAAAGACCTGCGCTGCCAAGGAATCGTGGAGGCGAACATCCACGTCAGTGGCGATGCCATTTTCCGCACGACGGGGACGATCATCGGTGAAGTGCGCTGCCGCCGTTTCATCGTCGAAAAAGGCGCTGATGTCGTCTTCATCAATGACATCCATGCTGAAGAAGCAGACATTCAATCTAAAATCACCGGCACCATTTACTCATCCGGTTCCATGCTGATCGGTGCCAATGGAGCCGTCTTTGGTGACATCACAGCTCGTTCAGTTTCCATCGAGCCTGGTGGTGAACTAAACGGAGCCATGAACATCGTCCGCAGTCAGCCACCGACACGTCCGCTTTGATGAAATCCCAGACTCTCACTTAGGTCCTGGGCACCACCACCTGCTGCTGACGCGTCTTTAAAATGCTATTGGCAGGCAAGACTCCGCCAAAACTACTCAACGGATAAACAATGCTACGCGTGCCGATGAGTGAGCCTGGATTAATGACACTGTTGCAGCCGATTTCAGCATAGTCACCGATGACTGCGCCAAACTTCCGCAGTCCTGTCGAGTGCGTCTTTTTACCATCATCGACCACCACATCACCGCGATCCAGCCGCACATTGGAAAGGATGACCCCAGCTCCCAGATGAGCCTTGTAGCCTAGGATAGAGTCCCCCACATAGTTAAAGTGCGGCACTTCAGCGTTATCAAAAATGATGCTGTTCTTGAACTCGCAGGAGTTACCTAGGACACAATTATTCCCTACGATCACGTTCTCGCGGATGTAACAACCCGAACGCAAAGAGCAGCCTTTGCCAATCCAGGCCGGCCCACGAATAACCACACCGGGCTCCATAGAAACTTCCTCGTCGATGAAGACATCCTCACCGATGAATACTCCCTGAGGCACAGCACTGCGGATGTCGCGCTGCAAACGAAAGCCAAGATATGAGTCAATGCGTGTCAGAGCTGTCCAGACTGGCTGTGAGTCTGGAAACAAAATGCCATGCTGAGTATGGCTTAAATCCAAATATTCAGATGGGGCGAACATGCACTCACACCGTGAGGATTTCCTTTTCCTTACTGGCCATGTGCTGATCCAGCTCAGCGATCTTCTTGTCAGTCATGCCCTGCACTTCTTTTTCCAACCGATGCAGATCGTCTTCGGTGATGTGGCTGTCTTTTTCACCTTTTTTCAGAGTTTCCAAAGCTTCACGGCGGGCCGCACGGACGCGGACTTTAGCTTCTTCACCCATTTGCTTCACCAGCTTCACCATCTGCTCACGGCGTTCCTGGGACAATACGGGAATGGGAAGACGGATCACCTTCCCTTCGATGCTGCCATTCAGACCCAATCGGGATTCACGAATCGCACGGTCGATGTCATGCAGCGTTGATGAATCAAAGGGCTCAATGCGAATGAGTCGAGCATCAGGCGTTGTGATCATGGCGATCTGCTTCAGCTTCATGTTGGAGCCGTAGCTGTGAACATGAACATCCAAGCCTTCCACCAAAGCCGGAGAAGCCTTGCCAGTGCGCACGGCGGAGAACTCGTGAATAGCGTATTCGACCGCCTTGGTCATCGCATCTTCACATTCAAGCATCGTCATTTCGGGATCCATGGGAATTAGGAGTGGGAGTTATCGTTAAAAAATGAACCACACCTTTGCGCGTATCGAGGCCTGATGTCCACCGCGATTCTCAAACTGAAAGATCGTTTTGCATACCTGAAGCCAGATAGCACATGTCCCCAAAAAAGAGTTGGCAAAAAAACAGCGGACCCGTGCAGGCCCGCTGTCATCGTGAGAGTTGAATAATAGGGGACGTGAATCAGGCTTCGAGCTTGGTCCAGGCGGCATTTTTCTGACTACTGGCGACAACGGCCTCAATGAAGGCCATGCCACGGACGCCGTCTTCGATCTTGGGGTAGTCGTTGGCGGGATCGTCCTGCGCAAGCTGGCGATTTTCCAAACGAGCACGAATAGCGAGGGCAAAGGCTTTGTAGATGTTGGCAAAGGCTTCGAGATAGCCTTCGGGGTGTGCAGGCGGTGTGCGACCGGCGGCGAGTGCGGCCTTGCCGAGGTAGCCATTGGCGGTGCGATAGACCTGCATCGGCTGATCCATCCATTTCACCAGCAGTGTGTTCGGCTCACGCTGATGCCACTCGATGCCACCGAGTTCGCCATAGACGCGGATGTTGAGGTTATTTTCCTCACCCACGCTGATCTGGGAGCTGTGCAGCACGCCTTTGGCTCCGCCTTCGAAGCGGAGCAGGACGTTGCCGTCATCATCCAACTGGCGGCCTTCGACGAAAGTCGTGAGGTCAGCCGCCAGCTCACTGATCTTCAGACCCGTGATGTATTCAGCGAGATTTTCAGCATGGGTGCCAATGTCGCCAATACAGCCTGCGGCACCGCTGCGTTTGGGGTCAGTGCGCCAGGCTGCTTGTTTTTGATCGCTGGCCTCCAGACGAGTCGCCAGCCAGCCCTGAGGATATTCGACGACGACTTTGCGGATTTTACCAAGCTTGCCAGTGGCCACCATTTCACGGGCCTGCTTCACGAGCGGGTAGCCCGTGTAGTTGTGCGTGAGACCGTAAAGAAGGCCGGTCTTTTTCACGATCTCCGCCAGTTCCCTGGACTCCGCGAGGTCAAAGGTAGCTGGCTTGTCACTCAGCACGTGGAAACCATGCTCCAGCGCCATCTTTGCAGGCGGGAAATGCATGTGATTCGGCGTGACAATGGCAATGAAATCCATGCGCTGATCCGCAGGCAGAGCGGCCTCAGCCTTGATCATCTCCTCGTAGCTGCCGTAACAGCGATCCGCTGGCAGAAAGAGATCCGCACCGCTGTCCTTGGACTTCTGGGGATCTGAGGAGAAGGCCCCGCAGACGAGCTCCACCTGCTGGTCGATTGCTGCCGCGATGCGATGGACGGCACCGATGAAAGCGCCACGTCCACCACCGACCATGCCATAACGAATTTTTCGGCTCATAAATTTAGGATTGGGTGTGTTGGGGTTGTTTGGGTTTGGGGTAAAAGGGCGGCCAGTCTGGCGCAGGACATCCCGGTGGGTCAAGCACGCGGCCTGACAAAAAATGAGCCCTCCTTGACTTTAGTCTGAGAGACGGCATCACATCCGCTCTCACTGTCTTCATGCCTAAAGCTCCCGAAAAACGCCTTTGGATCGTTCGTCGCTCCTCCATTCATCACCGTGGCGTCTTCGCGACTTGTGATATTCCTAAAGACACGCCCATCATCGAGTATGTGGGGGAAAAGATCACCAAGGCAGAAAGCACACGCCGAGGACTGGCCCTGGAGGAGCGGGCCAAGAAGACAGGAGAAGCGGCGGTTTATATCTTCACTCTCAACAAGAAGCATGATCTGGACGGCGCGACAGAAGCCAACCCGGCACGCCTGATCAATCACTCCTGCGATCCCAACTGCGAATCCTTCATCATCCGTGGCCATATCTGGATCTACTCCCTGCGTGACATTTCCGCCGGAGAAGAGCTTTCCTTTAACTACGGCTTTGATCTGGAGACCTGGGAGGATCACCCCTGCCGCTGCGGCCATCCTCAATGCGTCGGTTACATTAT
>Ga0214163_1001482_pt1 | contig 10083 bp, 9 predicted proteins | sample LakMenepilimnion_2_FD_153001 | JGI IMG/M metagenome (GOLD analysis project Ga0214163, IMG submission 153001) | Freshwater microbial communities from Lake Mendota, WI - Practice 15JUN2010 epilimnion v4 | ecosystem: Environmental > Aquatic > Freshwater > Lake > Epilimnion/Euphotic zone | place... | reverse complement strand
CTCTGTGCCTCTGTGCCTCTGTGTTTCAAAAAGTTATTCGTGTTTCAAAACCCCACCACCAACCGGAGCAAGCCTTGAGATCGTTAGCACAAGACGCACTGAACATCTGGCATGCCGGGGTAGATGCCGTGCGTGCCGAACGGGTGATGCAAGCCGCTTGCAAGTGGGATGGCCGCTTCTTGACGATCCGCGAGGACCGCTATGATCTTGGCGATGCCCATCGGATCGTCATTATCGGTGCAGGCAAGGCATGCGCGGGGATGCTACAAGGCCTTGTCGATGTCTTGAAGATAAACACCCAAGCCGCCTCGGATCTTGATAGGCGAATCGGTGGTTGGATCAATGTACCCGAGGGTTCCATACCGCAGGGACTTGTGATTGACCGCTGCGTTCCTCGGACAGAGCTGACGGTATTCGAAGCTCGTCCTGCGGGGATCAACGCACCCACTGAACGCGCAGTTGCAGGTACTCAAGAGATCCTTAAGTGGGTTGAAAGCTGCGGACCGGACGATGTCGTGTTGTTCTTGTTAAGCGGCGGCGGCTCAGCGTTGCTTTGCGCACCGATCGAAGGGATCGATTTAGAGACCAAAGCGAAAATCACCGCAGCGTTATCGTTGCGTGGAGCGACCATTCAAGAGCTCAATGCCGTCCGACGTTGTTTGAGCAAAGTCAAAGGAGGTGGAGTATCGCGGCGATGCAAAGCCAAGACATTGATCACGCTGATGATCTCCGACGTGCTCGGTGACCCTCTGGAATCAATAGGTTCAGGCCCGACCATTGAGAACCCACCCCCCGACCCGGTCTTGGCCTTAAGCGTACTAGATCGATTGCTACCAGGTGAGTTTGGCGAGGTGCGCAAGCTGCTTGAAGAACGAATCCGTATCGAGGAAAAAGCAAAATCAAATGCAGCAGGAATGGATAACGAAGGCTATCACGCAGTCACATCCGAGGCGAAAGGAAGTCAGCGCAGTAGCCAAAGATTGCGACCAGTGTATGTGTTGGCTAACAATCAGACCGCCGTCACGGCTGCCGCACAGCAAGCGGCTGAATTAGGCTATCACGTCGAAAGCGAATCGAATATCGCAGGGGATGGATTGGCTGATCGATTCGGGAACGATCTGTTAGGACGGTTAGCGATCAAGCCCGTTTGTTCAGGTATCGTATCCGGGGGAGAGCCTACCGTCATGTTGCCAGCGAGCGAGGCGGCAAGCGATTCTTCTCGTCGCGGTGGGCGCAATTTGCATTTGATTCTTTCGGTAGGTTACAGCATCGTAAGAACGATGCTGAGTCAATCGGATCAAACCAACGAATCTTCAACAACAGCGACAAGCGATGCTTTAGAGAGTTTTGTAGAACGGATCCTAAGCGGTGAGCTAGACTTTGCGATTGTCTCCGGAGGGACCGATGGTGAGGACGGCAACACACCTTGCGCGGGTGCTTGGATCGACCGCAATTGGTTGCTCTCCCACGAGTCAAATGTTTCAGAGGTGCGCGCAGCGTTGGATCAATTCGATTCCTATGGTATCTTTAAAGATTCCGGGCATCTTTTAGAGACTGGCCCGACCCATACCAATGTCTGTGATTTGCGCGTTGGTTTAATCAGAGGCTTGCTGTAACGACCCACAAGCTCGTTTCACAACCCTTTGGGATTTCCTTGTTTGACCTCACGCTCATGGAGCAAAACACAATGCGTTGGGAATACAAATCCGTTCAGATGGAGACCAAGGGGCTATGGGGTGGCAAGGTCGAGGGTAGCGAACTCGATCGCATCATGAACGAATTAGGAGAGCTTGGCTGGGAACTGGTCTCCGCGTTTGATACGAATGAAGCTTACGGACGTTCTCGAAGCATCGTGTTATTGTTCAAACGTCCGAAATCGTAGTAGCTGCATTTATTCGCAGTTGAACATGTGCAGTTAGCCTTCAATGCAAAGGCACGAATCGTGTCGGTGAAAGAGCTTCCATTCGAAGAGCCGAATATCGCTGAGCGTCCAATCAAACAGCTTAGGATTGAAGGTTTTGATGCATTGCGTGTATTCGCATTGCTGTTGGTTCTCACCAGCCACCTTCAATCGCTCTGGGGTTCTTCGGCTTGGACCAAGATCTACGGGCTCGATATCGGTCAAATAGGTGTGTCGATCTTTTTGGCCATCAGCGGCGCTTTGATCGGGGGAGATTCTCGAACACCTTCCGAATGGCTCTTCGCAAGACTCATGCGGATTTATCCGGCGTATTGGATCGTCACCGTGGTGGCCTTTGCAGCGACGGCTTTGACGGGTTACAAACAGATTGAACCTATGCAGTTTCTCTGGCAGATGACAGGCCAAGGGCTGTACTTTATGACCGACATGGTCAACGTTGCAACTTGGTTTATCGGCTTGCTGATCGCGTTGTATTTCAGCATCTATCTATTCAAACGCGTAGGCCGAATGATAGAAGGAGCAACCGTGTGCAGTTTGATATGTTTGGGGATCGTCATGATCAACGAGTACGAAAGCTACTTTGCGCACGCGCTTGCGTTCTACGTCTCCGTCGGTTTCAGCAAATCAAAACGCTGGGAGCAACTTCGCTGGCCCTTGATCGGACTGCTAATTGCACTGGCGATCCCAAATCGCATTCTGGGTTATCCTGCGATCGGACTTCTAGGGGTTTATGCGGCTCAGTTCGTGGATAAGGTCCCGAACCTTATCAAACTCTTCGCGCGATATTCGTACGAATTTTACCTTATGCATGGGATATTTCTGGTCGGAGCAAAGAAACTTCTCGGTGAGAACACTCGAACGTCACTTAGCGTTGCAATGATCGTATTGAGTATTGCGACGACATGGTTTGCAGCGGCGGTCCTCCATGAGATACTTCGTTGGTGCGAATCGAAGCGGTTTGTTCGTAGCCGATCAAAGCATGTATCTTTTGAGAGTGAAAAACCATGATCAATCCAAGCCTTACAAGTGTTACGAGGATGCTTTTATCTATCGCATCTATCAAGCGACTATGGATTCGCAACGCACTTCCTCTCGGCAGCACACTGCTTCTAGGTAGCGAACTGATGCTTGGGAGTGCTACGTTACTCAGTAGCAATTGGGCTTTGGGACATGATGGTGAGGACCACGAGCACAAGCCACGGCAAGTCAAACCGGCTGAGATGTTTGCCCCATCGAATATCCCCGATCGAGTGATATTGACGTTTGCCGCCGATCCAACCACGAGCCAAGCGGTCACATGGCGCACGAGCACCGAAATTGAAAAAGGGCTCGCAGAGATTGCGGTAGCAACGCACGGGCCGGAGTTTGAGAAACAAGCCGTTCGGGTGGAAGCAACCACCGCTCCCCTTAAAACGGATTTGAACACAGCCCATTACCACAGCGTTGTTTTCAAAGATCTCAAGCCGGGGACCAAGTACGCGTACCGAGTTGGAGACTCAGTGAACTGGAGCGAATGGTTTCACTTTACGACGGCGACTCACGGCGATCAGCCTTTCTCATTCATCTATTTTGGGGATGCGCAGAACAACTTGAGGAGCCACTGGTCAAGAGTGATCCGGGAAGCTTACAGCGATGCCCCAAAAGCACGTTTCATGTTGCATGCTGGAGATTTGATCAACACTGCGGAATCTGATGCGGATTGGGGCGAGTGGTTCGGCGCAGGTGCTTGGATCAATGCGACAATCCCCAACGTACCGGTAGTCGGCAATCACGAACAGCATAAGAGGGAAGACGGCGTGCGGGAGCTGACCCGGCATTGGAGGCCACAGTTTACGCTACCCGAACAAGCCCCTGCGGGTTTGGAGGAAACCGTCTACAGCTTTGATTATCAAAATGCCAAGTTCATCATTCTCAACAGCAATCTTCAACAAGCCGAACAAGCCGTATGGTTGGAAAAAGAGCTCAGCGAGAATACCAAACCCTGGGTAATCGTGTCGTTTCATCATCCGATTTTTTCGACCGCCAAAGATCGCGATAACGCAGCTTTGAGAAAAACATGGAAACCTATCTTGGACAAATACCGAGTCGACCTTGTACTACAAGGACACGACCATTCGTATGGACGCACAGGATTAAGCACCCCGGTGGATCTCGCCAAAGCAGAAGGCTTACCGGCAGGTGAAGTCACCAACGAGGCACAGGGTTTGACGAAGTATGACGAACACTATGGGACAGTCTACGTCGTGAGTGTCAGTGGACCGAAGATGTACAACGTCGACCCCAAACCGTTTATGGTTCGGATGGGAGAAGATACACAGTTGTATCAGATCATCACGCTTGAGGGGACGAAGCTCACGTATGAAGCCAGGACAGCCGTCGGGGAGCTGTACGATACTTTTGAGTTACACAAAGAGCCTGGCAGTGCGAATCGTTTGGTCGAGGGGGAGCCCAAGATGGCGCAGCGCCGGCGACCACCAACTCCCGCGACCCCCTAAAGCGTTGCTACGGCAACCTGTTGCTACGGCAAACAACGCAACTCTCTCTGTGTCTCTTCAAATCGTAGGGCGGGGCTCCCGGCCCGCCTTCACCCCGACTTACCAACATGCTCTGGATAAAAATCACCGTGCTCTGATATCCCACCGTCTGGCGACGAGTGGCTACCGCGTCGGCTGGCTACCCCTCTGACTTCTCCGTGCCTCTGCGCCTCTGTGTTTCAAAAAACCCCACAGATCAAGCAGCCTACCTTGCGCGGACTTTGGAAACACGGAGTCACAGAGTTCACGGAGAGACTCGTTAAATGTCACCAACAAGAACCACCGTCTGGCGACGAGTGGCTACCACGACGAGTGACTACCCTTCTGACTTCTCTCTGTGCCTCTGCGCCTCTGTGTTTCAAAAAACCCCACGAAATTCCCCTTGCCCGCCCCAAAACCCTGGCTTACAATCAAACATTCAATCAACTAAGCAACTGTACGAGCGTCGCACGGGAAATACTCAGAGAGCCATGAAACGAGCTACTGCAAAAAAAGCTGCCCCAACTCTCTGCGATGGACACGCACATCCTTCGACCCACGAACCCCTGATCGACATCGATTTATGCTCGCGGGCCGCATCGATCTTTCGCGCTCTGGGAGACCCAAGCCGATTGCAACTCCTTGCACTCCTCGCACGACGAGAAATGTGCGTAACAGAACTTACTGAAAGATTGGGCGATAACCTACCGGCAATCTCCCAACGCTTGAAACTCCTTCGAATCGAAAAGATTGTCCGAAGTCGTCGGCAGGGGAAACACATTTATTACTCGCTCTCAGATGAGCACATCAAAAACCTCATCTCCAACGGTTTAGCCCATGGAGAAGAATCGTGCTGACCCACAAACCCACACTTTCGCACCTTTCGCGATTAACCCCTGCATAGGTCACTACCGCCGCACGGGCACACAACCTTCCAGTTACAGAGTTAGAGATTTTTGTCGTCCCTTTCACAACGGAGAGCATCCAATATGTCTACAAACCACGATCATCATGACCACCACGACCATGTGCACGGCCAAGGCTGCGGCCATACCGCCATCGAGCACAACGGACATGTGGATTACTTGCACGATGGGCACCTTCACCATCCGACATCCGCTGGAAAGATCGAAGAGCACGCGATCGAAGTCACCGCAGCAAACCCTGCAGCTTGCACGGGCGGGCACGTTTGCAGTGGTCACGAAGCCGGGCACGTACACGGACCGGATTGCGGCCACCCTGCTGTCCCCCACGGGGATCACGTCGATTACCTCGTCGATGGTCATTTGCACCACCAACACAACGGTCACTGCGATGATCACGGCAAGGTAAATGTACTTGCACAGTAGTGCCTCAAGGCCCTCAATCTCGTGCTGAAGGCTCCAGACCTCGCACTCCCCCTAAGCCGATGCAGCTAACGGCGGTTACCCATCTTTGGGAACCGCCCATCTTCTCGAAAATGTTTGGCTTACTTGTCTTAAATCCGTCTTGACCCGTCTTACGGAACTTGACTATCCTCCCCGATGTACAAGGCAAGCTTGGTAAGATCGGCGAGCCTGGTTGGAATTACAGGATAGACCCGTTGCGGCAAAGCGTCGGCGGGTCGTGAGCGTTCAACAAGGATGGTTGAGTCCCATGTCCACTACAAAAACAGTCTTTACCACTGGCGAGGCTGCCAAAATTTGCAAAGTCAGCCAGCAAACAATTATCCGTTGTTTCGACAACGGCACCCTCAAGGGATTTCGCGTACCAGGAAGTCGATTTCGTCGAATCCCTCGCGATCAGTTGTTCGTCTTCATGAAAGACAACGGCATCCCAACCGATGCACTTGAAAGCGGCAAAAAGAAATTGCTGATCGTCGATGACGATCAAGACCTGGTAGATCTGATGCGAGACACATTCGAACGAGATGGTCGATTCGACATCCGCACGGCAAACAATGGTTTCGATGCCGGTATGCAAGTCAAAGAATTCCGACCTGACTTGGTCGTCCTTGACGTTATGCTTCCCGATATCAATGGCCGCGAAGTATGCCAGCGAGTTCGATCGGATCGCACCATGGACACGGTGAAGATCTTGTGCATCTCGGGTATGGTCGAATCGGACAAGATCGCCGATTTGAGAATGGCCGGTGCCGACGACTTCATGCAAAAGCCATTCACAACCGATCGGCTCTTGGAACGCGTCTGCGACCAACTCGAAATCGATCGCCCCATTGCGATGGCCGGCTAAATGGAATCAATGAAGGCGGCGCAATCGCTCTACTGCTTCGACGATCCGCGCCGCTCCTTCGACCACTTCCTCTTCGCTCGTTTCGTGAGACAAGCTTATACGAATCGAGCCTCGAACCACTTCGGGGCTCAAACCCATGGCTTGTAATACGTGCGATGGTTGACTCGAACCGCTAGCACAAGCGGAACCGGTTCCACAAGCGACTCCGACTCGGTCGAGCGCTAACTGGAGAACCTGTCGGTCAACACCCGGAAACCCGATGCTGATGGTATGAGGAAGCCGCTGCGATTCCTGGCCATTGATCACTCCAGACCTGTGCGCACTGAGCAACAGCCCCTCAAGCATCTTGCGTCGCTCTGCCATGCGATTGCTTCTCTCTGCCAATTCTCCACAAGCCAACTCGGTGGCGATGGCGAACCCGCGCGCTAACGCCGGATTCTCCGTTCCAGGCCTGACTCCTAACTGCTGGAATCCTCCATAGTGCAGCGGCTCGATAGCAACCCCATGTCGAACCAACAACGCTCCGATCCCAACCGGCCCATGAAGCTTGTGCGCCGTGACGCTCATCGCATCGATCCCAAGCTTCTCAAAAGACAAAGGTAGCTTGCCAAGCATCTGAACGGCATCGCAGTGAACAGGGATCCCGTGCGGTTTACATATATCAACAACCGCTTCAATCGGCTGAACAACTCCGGTTTCATTGTTCGCTAACATCAGCGATACCAACGCTACCTGCTCCCCATCTTGCAACCATGTCTTTAACGGTTCAGGATCAATTCGACCGAAAGAATCGCAAGGCAAATAGCGAACGGATCGACCAAGCTGCCCAAGCCTTTCGGCTGCCGCCAATACGCTCGGATGCTCGATCGAGGAGACAACCAATGTCCCCGGCCTCATCGCTGCAATCCCAAAGACTGCTAAGTTGTTCGCTTCCGTTCCACCGCTGGTAAAAATTAAAGAGTCGCTGTGCATCCCAATGATGCGAGCCCCAAGTCCGCCGAGAATCCTCTCGCGCGCATCTTCAACCACCTTGCGAGCTTGCCTGCCCCCCGCATGCTGACTGCTCGGATTAACCCGTCGGCTCCGATATTCTTCGCACAGCTGATCAGCAACCCTTGGGTCGATTTGTGTTGTGGCGTTATTGTCGAAATAAATCACGGTTTGGCTGTTCTTCTCAAGGATCGATACAGAAAGTATCGGAACAGATCCCCGCCGGTGGGTCAACCCGTACGGCTGGCGGCCGACATCGCTTTCAGGGCCCCGAGCCCACCGTCGATCTGCAGAACTTGGCCGGTGACCCAATCATTGCGGGGATCGGCAAGAAACAAAATCCCTCTGGCGATATCTTCTGGTTCCCCGAAACGACCCAAGGGATGCATTCCGAGAGAAACTTCGGCGCTGCGAGGATTGCTCCAAACTCGCTGTGTCAAAGCCGTTTGCACCAACCCTGGCGCGATGGCGTTAACCCGGATTCGCTTCGCAGCGTAACTCATCGCCGCTGACCGCACCAAGCCTTCGATTCCACCCTTCGCTGCCGCAATCGCTTCATGGTTCGACAAACCGATCGAAGCTGCCGACGAACTCATCAGCACCACCGAACCTCCATCCTTGAACTTCGGCACAAAGGCCCTAAGAACCCCAGCAGCAGAAGTAAGGTTCGTGTTGATCACACTATCCCATTCGGCGCGGCTCGTTAAATGAATCGGTTTAAGCAGCACTGAACCTGCTAGATGTATCACGGAATGGTAACCACCTAAATGGGCATCGGCAGCAACCGCCGCTTGAACCATCCCCTCCCAATCACTCGCATCCCCAACAAAGTGACCCCAGCCATACTCCGTAGCCAAAGCTTGCAACCGCTCCGTATCTCGACCGATCAAAAAAGCTTCACCACCCGCTTGCTTTATCGCCTTACAAGTCGCTTGGCCTATCCCACCGTAAGCCCCCACGACAACTGCTTTGAATCGCGATGCTTCATCCGCACCCGCCCCATCAACAACTTGCGAATCAGAACTTGGCAATTGTGGCTCATTCCCCATTCGAGATCTTATTCCTCAACTTTGAAGTTCTCTGACCGAAAGCGCTCGGCTTGCATTGTATTAGTGCGTCAACCCCCAATAGCATTTATTAACAAACCTTCGACATTCATCTTGATTAAATATCGACTGTGCCGCTTGACAACGTTCATACAGTCTCACGTCCCAAGCGAGACGCGATTCGATAGCCCAGGCTCGACTCGAAAACTCAGTGGGGCTTGACCCATACGGGTTTAAGTTTGCTGCCCGAGCCGTTCAGGTAGTATCCGTCAGTTTCCTTCCATAGGTTTGAGTGATTGCTATGAAGAAGTTATCGAAGATTATCGCGGGTGCTCTGTTGAGCGTTGCCTCGACCACTGCGTTTGGTTTTGAAAAGAACATTGTTGAAACAGCTGTAGAGGCTGGCAAGTTCAAGACGCTTGCGACGGCTTTGACCGCAGCAGGTTTGATCGATGCAGTTAACGGTCCTGGACCGTTCACTGTATTCGCACCAACCGACGATGCGTTTGCTAAAGTTCCTAAGGAAACTCTTGAGATGTTGCTCAAGCCAGAGAACAAGGAAAAGCTCAAGGCTGTTTTGACATACCACGTCGTTCCAGGCAAGGTCATGGCGAAGGATGTTGTCGGACTCAAGGGTGCGAAGTCGCTCAACGGTCAACGAATCGATGTTAAGGTTGATGGCGACAAGGTATCTGTTGACGGTGCAAACGTCGTCGCAACCGATATCGCTTGCACCAACGGTGTGATCCACGTGATCGACTCCGTGATCCTCCCAGCATCGGACAACATTCCAGCAGTTGCAACCAAAGCAGGCAAGTTCTCGACTTTGCTCGCAGCAGCTAAAGCAGCAGGTCTCGTCGATGCACTCAGTGGCGATAAGGCTTTGACCGTCTTCGCTCCTACCGACGAAGCTTTCGGCAAGTTGCCAAAGGGAACCGTCGAGTCGTTGCTCAAGCCAGAGAACAAAGACAAGCTCAAAGCGATTCTTCTTTACCACGTAGTCGAAGGCCGCGTTTACTCTGAAGACGCGCTCAAGGCTAAGTCTGCAGCTACCCTCCAAGGTGGCAAAGTAGAAATCACTGTCAAAGACGGTGCAGCTTACGTCAACGGTGCAAAGATTCTTGCAACCGACGTCGACGCTGGCAACGGCGTGATCCACATCATCGATTCGGTTATTCTTCCACCAGCGAAGTAATTTCCGCAATAGTTCAGCGACACAGTTGCAACGCAAGTCTCGCACACGTTTCGCCGAACAATCTATAAACGACAAAAGGCCGGGGAATCTTTCCTCGGCCTTTTTTCATTCTCTGTGTTTCAAAGAAGAGTATCAGACCGCGCGCCAACCATTGCGCGGACTTTTGGAAACACAGAGTCGCAGAGT
>Ga0214163_1001479_pt1 | contig 10090 bp, 8 predicted proteins | sample LakMenepilimnion_2_FD_153001 | JGI IMG/M metagenome (GOLD analysis project Ga0214163, IMG submission 153001) | Freshwater microbial communities from Lake Mendota, WI - Practice 15JUN2010 epilimnion v4 | ecosystem: Environmental > Aquatic > Freshwater > Lake > Epilimnion/Euphotic zone | place... | reverse complement strand
CTTTTTGAAATATTTGAACGTGTGCTTTTTAAAAAATACTTATAAGTAATTGTTACTTTTATCTCTTTTGTCATACATAAGGATAGACTACTCTGGCGAGCCAACTTCTACTTTTTTGTATGGACAGTAAACTTTAGTGGATACCTGAACCTTGTGCGACTTGCGATTTTTCTAATCCACTGTGGAGAGTAGTTCTTAAATTCTACAAAGCTTTTGTAAGACTTTAAAATAGTAGCAATACGTACTAAAGAACCGACCCCCGCACCCATCCTTGAGTTTAACGATTTACAACTTAAAATACAATTTGGTCGTAAAAAAAGTCAAAACTTTCTACGCCTAAATCGCATTCTACGCCTTATATACCGTCTACGTATCAAACGTTTAAAACCCCTCAAGTAAACAAGCTCAAAACGCTGAATAGCGAGGCTATATAAACCCGCAGTTCCTATTTTTAAAAAAAATTTTCTATGATGAAGTGTTAAAGTTCTTTTTTTGAAAATGTGCTTACGAGCTCGTAAATAATTTAAGTTCAACGGCTACTAGACTTACTTTTGTATTTATCTATACGTAAATCTTCGGATACTTATTAAAAAAATACTTATTACAAAAAACCTTGATCAATTAATATAAACAGTGAGCTCAGAGATAACAATTTTTGAGTTATACAGGTAATAGTATGAATAAACTGCAAACCGTTTAAAAGCATGTTGAGAGATACTTATCAAGTTTAACCCGTCCAGTAAAGCTTTAGAGGTTACACCGTATAGATGTGAGTTTAGCTTTAAAAACGTTTCAAAAATCGTAAAATTATGCGGTTGATATTTAAGCCATGAAATAGTGTATACCAACAGTAAGCTGTGGAAAAATAAATATTTTCTGAACTCCGTAGCGCTACGGACAGCAGTAAGAACAAAAAAACATAAAATATATAAAGAGAATGTGAAAGAGACCAAGGGTGTATACACTAAAATTACACTAAAAAAACCCCACGAAACATGGCTAAATAAGATAAGGTAAAACTTACAAAAGTTTACGGTTTCCAAAAGGTTAAAAAAACTATGTCTTGTAAATATGAAACCCCAACGCAATAATAGCAGTGTACTACCTATAATAAACCAGCATAAGCATAACTTAAAAAAATGCTGAACACGTATTGGTGAGTGAAAAAAGATTATAAGAAGTATTAAAGCTATAAGCAACGCAAGCTCTATGATATCTTTTACTCAAAAATAACCCCAAGCTGCGTTTCCCACACCCCACAGACTCCCCCAATAGAATATTATAGCACCTAGGCAAAACAGATACTTTGTTGTTATAAATCTGTCTTCGAACCCCAAAGCTAAAGTAGCTCATAAAAATATATAAAAAAGAGGCGGGTGGATATTGTTATACCCAACGATAAGGGCAGAACTAATAAGATCAAAGCGGCAGTACCGCGTTGTTCTTACCTCATACAGAGCATTTAACATATAAATTAAATCCTGATAAAAAACTACTCCGAAAAAATTACTGACGAAAAAACTATAAAAATAATTCCACCATGAATTATTTAAATTTTTAGTTAAAAGATATCAAGGCTGTGTTGATACAAATAATATTTTTGTATCAAACAAAGATTCTACCCATAGTAAAAAGCTTAAAACCAACGGCTACTTTTGATTAATAATTCGAAGAATTTTTCGTTTTACACGACCTATAGGGGAAAAGCGTGGAATATAGGACTGTTTGTGAACAAGATATAAAATTCCAGGTTTTACTAAACTGTTAAACTTTTTAAAGAAAAGCATTTGTCTTCTACCATAGTTTTTGATAAAAAATAAATAGATTTTACGAAACAAAGCCTCATATGTACTTTTTAACTGTAAAACAACCGGAGCAATATTTTTTGCACTTCTCTTAAAAAATTTTGCCTTGCGACCAAACAAGGCTAACTGACGACCTGCACTAAAGCCGAATACTCTATCCTGACGAAAGTCTGCTAAAGTAAAAAACTGCTGTCTTTTTGGCAAAGTAACAGCAAAAGTTGAAAGGTACCCCAAGGTTGAGTCTCCCCTAATGCCGCGCACAGTATATAAAAGATTCTGATAAACTTTTACTAACTGTAATCGTTGCCTCTTTAGGATTCTTCGTTTAAAAAAAATTCTTACCATTTAACTAAACTACAAAAGTACAAGTAAAATATTAAGAGCAAGCTCTAACGCCCCTAAAATTAGAACTAAAAAGGAAAAGACCATAGCGTAATAAATATTATAGCAACTCCCAATTAATAGACCAATAAGAAAAAAAATAATTAAAATAATTTCAGAAATTAGTAATAAGCTAAGTAAGTTTTTATTTAAAAAAGCCAAGCTAATGACTAAAACAAAACAAAAAAAACTAAACAGGTAAAATCAATGAAGCACCCTCTAATTGTATAAATTTTGAGTTAAGTGGTCATAACTCATAGTATTGTAACTAATGTGATCAGGCCTACCTGAAACGTAATCAGTAAGTAGGCGCCTGCTGTCTGATAAAAAATTTACTGATATATCAAACAACTCTTGTGTTTCTCGTTCAACTCAGGTAAAGCCTGGGTAAATGCTACTAATAGAGTCTATACTCTCATTAGTAGAATAAGTGACCAAAGAAAAATAAGTTAAAAAACAAGACGAAGCAACAGCCACAGTTCTCGTATCAGGTTGATAGCTAAGGTCTAGAGGTGCGTAAAGTCTTGTTGAATTCATACGGAGATATAGGTAAAATCAATAGTGATTACGGTTGTTAAGTGATAAGTGTAAGTAGTTCGCAGGTGTAGTCGTTTTAGTATAAAAGGCTATGGGAGATCTTAGATCTAGCATAATCAAGGACTCTAGGGGCTTTGGTTGTCACCAAATATCGTAGGGGTCAGTAAAATCTACATACTTCTTAAAAAAGGTTTTTTGTGGATCAACTGTATATTTTTTTTGTCTAAAGTCAGCAAATGTAAAATAAAGCTTAACACCAACCATAAAATAAATAAACCGAACAAGTTACATAATAGAAAAAAGTAAAAGAGGGTAAATTTATGAAAGATCAAAAAGCCCATATAAAAATAACTAATAAAAGTATTATAAAAAATACTGAAAACCCCAGCGAAGGTTTAGTAAAGCCCTTAAAAAAAAAAACAAAAGTAATTACAACACCCATAGAGTATACTAACACAATGTGATACTCTACTATAGCTGTTAAAAATATATCAGTCAAGTGTGAGGTAGTTACTACTAGTAACAAGCAATTAATAAAACAAATAAAAATAGCGTGCTAAACATAAAACTATAAACTATCAACATAAAAAAGTTAAATGAACAAATACGAATAGTATTAGTATAAGCCCCTAAGCTATAAAAAACACGTAACAAAACACCAACCACCAAATAGCATAAAAAAAAAATTTAGCAAAAACAAAAACCCCACTAAAAAGTACCCTGTTACAAAATCACGCTTTAGTATATCCGTCTTATACTGAGTATCAACGGGGTGGCCATATAAAATACTAAACCAAACGCGAGAAAACCCCAATACCCCAAACATTGTGATTGCAAAAAAAAAAGCTACACCAAACCCATGAAAATTTGATATAAGTAGGCTTAGCAGTTCTCACTCTATTAAAAATTTTATAAAAATAGGAAAACCCCTAAAGATTAACAGTGCAGCTCACAGAAGGCCTGATAATAAGGGCGCAAAGAGGGATAATCCACCAAGTGCAGGAAGCATTCGTGTACCGTAAACTTTTTGTACCTGGTCGATTAAAAAAAAAAATAAAGCAGATAGTAAACCGTGCACAAGTAAAAATAGATTAAGGATACCTAAGCTTGCATTACCTAGCAAGACTAAAAATAACATAATTAAATTCATTTCTTGAACAGTCGCTAAAGCTATTAACCTCTTAACATCTAAAGAACCTCACATACGAACCGAAGAGTCGTATACCCCCCACACCACAAAGGCTAAAACAAACATGTTTGCTGCAGGTGATTGCAACAAAAAGTAGAAAAAACTCAAAACGTAAAACGCTGTTTTTACAAGAAAACCACTTAAAAAAATAGAAAAACCCGTAGGGGCTTCTACGTGAACCTTCGTTAATCAATAATAAAAAGGTCATACTGGAATTTTAATACCAAAACCCAAAAACAGCACTAAAAAAAGAGTAGTTTTTTCTACTATTGAAAAACGCAGCAAGCTTAAACTTGAAACTTCTAAGGTTCCATAGACGCTATAGATATAGGCTATAGCTAAAAAACATAAAAAAGAGCCCGTAAGTGTTCAAGCTAAAAGAAATAGTATTGACTTTGCAACCTTTCTAGAATAACCTAGCTGATAAACAAAAAATAAAGATGGAAAAAATAAAAACTCAAAATAAATAAAAACCTGTAAAAGATCAGTAGCAGTTACCATTAGGATAGTACAAATAACAAAAATAAAGAAATAGAAGATAAAAAAGCTAACTCTAAACATATAACGCTCACTTAGGTACACCCAACTGATAATTGTCACGGTTATAGCTAATAGTATAAGCGTATCACTAAAAGGTGCTAAACCCCCCGTAGTAAATGAGTAAACTGCTCCCAATGAGAAATTAAGGTACATTTTTAGTAGCACTAACAACAAACAAAAGATGTTGGCCCCAAAAAAGTAAAATAAAACGCAATTACGAAGCTGCATTGTACGAGAACCTATAAAGGATCTCGCGCCTAAAACTGCTATAAAGATATGTATTAAAAAAAAGTATAATAAATAATAATTTAAAACCTTCGTCAGCAAAAACCCTGTATACAAGGATAAGTAACTATGTAAACTTACCATTAATAAAAATAACAATACCTATAAAAACAACTAATAGAATACTTAGGTTGCTTAGCGTAAACTCATTCGTATAAAGATTAAGAAACCTTCAAAGTCACTTAGTTGTTGTTAATCCCTTCACGAACAACTGCTCTACGAAATACTTTTCAGACATAATAATATTAAATATAATAAAACTAAAGGAAAGAAAAATATGCATTAATTTTTTAAAAAAAAAATCAAATAATAATCCAGATTTTATAAATCTATAGTAAAAAGGTAATAACATTGATGTAAACACCTACTAACTTTACACTTTTTGATTACGCACAAAAAAACTAAATACAAAGGATGAATATGATAAAAACAAGATAGCTCAATAATGTCCGTGAAACAAACTCAAGCCGTAGATAACATAAAATATCCCATAAATTATTAAAATATTAATATATAACGCAAAATAAAAAATAACTCTAGCTAGCTGTCTATTACGTGAATATCTACTTTTATTAAAAATCTTATTTTTCCTTAAGCTAAGGGAAAACACCATATGCTCATAGCTGGAATCGAACCAACACCCCGAAGGATATGATTTTAAGTCATACGCGTCTACCAATTCCGCCATACGAGCTATGCGGCGTTTGGGAATTGAACCCAACAAACCCTGGGGGATGAGCCCGGGATGGACCTCCGCGCCGCGTATAGATAGAGTACGGGCTTTCACCGCTATTGCATGCCATTCCAGACATTTTCTAACTCTTAATTCTGCTTAATTTCGGTCATCCCTACTTTATTTCTCTGTTGAGTTTTATAGTAATATTTACTGAAATAGTTTTCCTCAATATTTAACTGTAGTATAGTAAAGTCGTTGGCTACTAATGCACCTAATACTATTTGCAAGCTATATCTACGACCAAGATTATAGGCATCCTTCTAATGCAGTTTCATAGCTAAAAACTTAGCCTGGGATGAGTTGGATTCGAACCAACGACGGTTACCCAACAGATTTACAGTCTGCCGCTTTAACCACTCAGCCATCACCCCCCAAGTGGCGTATATATATTTAATATAGCTAATTTAGACTTTGCGCGTGTGTATCTCCGTTGATCGCTCAACTGTCAATACGGCAGGCTTCTGAAGTGTTCTTCTTCTCGTCTATTACAAAAAAATAGTTACAAAGTTCCCATATTAACGTATGGTTACATCATCAAGCGTAGCGATCAAACTTACCTAATTGAGTTAGATAATTTGTTACAATTGGCTTGTTGTCCTCGGTCCTCTCGTACTGGAGTAAACATAACTTTTTTTTATTGTACAGTAGATAGGGACCAAACTGTCTCACGACGTTTTAAACCCAGCTCACGTACCATTTTATTCGGCGAACAGCCGAACCCTTGGCAGCGTATGCTCCACCAGGATATGATGAGCCGACATCGAGGTGCCAAACAATCTCTTCGATAGGAACTCTAAGAAATTATCAGCCTGTTATCCCTAGCGTACCTTTTATCCGTTGAACGATTTTTTCTGCTTTATAAAAAATCGGGTCAATATGATAGACTTGGCTTAATAACCAACAGTCCTTGTTTTACTCGTCTGTAAAACAATCAGCCCTAAACTTATCATTCTGCGTTCGCTGCGAGCGCGCATAATTTAGAGCCTTATTCGCCTCCGTTACTTTTTAGGAGGCTGCCGCCCCAGCCAAACTGTCTTTCAAACAAGTTAAAGTCGTTTTAAACTTTAGCAAACCCCCACCCCAAAGAAGTAGTCTTTCACTCCCATTATATTACTACATGCCTATATCTTATGGGAATGAGGGCTCGTGTTAGATAACAGTAAAGGTGCATAGGGTCTCTCCGTCTAGCTGTACCTTAACGCATCTTCACGTCTAATTCAAGTTCATAGAGATAATACTAGAGACAGTGGGGCAGTCGTTACACCATTCGTGCAGGACGGAACTTACCCGTCAAGGGATTTTGCTACCTTAGGACCGTCAGGGTTACGGCCGCCGTTTACTGGGACTTATTGATACGAATACTCGCACCAGCTTCATCTTGCAGCACCGGGCAGGTGTCAGACCTTATACCTCATATTTCTATTTTGCAAGGTCTTATGTTTTTAATAAACAGTCGCTACCCCCTCTTAAATCATACTTCGAGAGCTCTCCTTATCCCTAGGTTACGGAGACATTTTGCCGAGTTCCTTTAGTATTATTCACTCTTTTGCCTTAATTTCTTTAATAAGTTAACCTGTGTTGGTATTTGTACGATTAATGTTAAAGTTTTTTCCAAGCTCCTCCTACGCCTAGTCAAATGTTCGACCTAAACTTCAGAGGGCTGTTCATTTAACGCACATCAAATTTGACGTCAGTCTAATCCTTAGTAATCGAGTTTTTCACAGTCAGATTATCATTACTGTATAACCACGTTAACATCCGGCATACTTTTTTCACAAAAGTAGTCTATTACTCATGTTGGCATAATTAATAGCAATCTTTTCAATACATTTCGCAATATATCTTTACAAAGATAAGCCACACTCCACTACCTAATAATAACGCTTCAGTTTGGTTTTTTTTGACAAAAATTTATAGGCACAGTGTTGCAAGTTGTTAAAACCTTAGACTAATGCTTGAACTTTTACGCTTTCTTTAAAGGATGGTTGTTTCCAAACCTACCTCTTCATTAAAACATCGCTGCACCTTTAAACTAAAACCAATTAATCACTTTATCGATTACTCTGGGCTGTTTCCCTCTCGTCCCTTAACCTTAGCGCTAAGGGACTGCTTAAACTTATATAATGCTCACTTCAGACATTAATAAGGCGCACGACCACCCTATCAGAGAATTACCTAAACATTATTAAAAAGTTCACTCTACTTAAATAGATTTCGTGGAGAACCAGCTATAACCAGGCTTGATAAGCCTTTCACCCCTAATAACAAATCATCCCAAAATTTTGCAACATTTATGAGTTCAGTCTAATACTTGTTCATTATTAGCTCGCCTGGCTTCGGGTAAATAACTATAAACTATAAGTGTTTTCACTACGCTTTCGCTCGCTTATAATTATTACTCGCCAACCCATTATACAAAAGGTACAATAACACATTACGCATTATTTGATAATTGCATTAAAATTCAGTTTTCACGTCACTGTGAACATTTTTCACCTTTCCCTCGCGGTACTGTCCTCTATCAAATCTTGGCCTCATTAGCAGTTGATTAACAGCATCCTTCGGCCTTAAGGCTTACTCCATCTCACAACCCTTAAAACGCTAAAAATACATACATGCGTAACGTGCAGATTGCAGATAAAACTTATAAAGATCTATAATAAACTTACTGCCGGGTCGTACTGTAAAATCATCCTGAGATAGACCCCAAAGGTAAACATATAGGTTACCTGCTCGTAAAGCCCGTGGACTCACCGAAGCAGCCTTCTGTACTGCACCGTGGCGTAGTGTTCTCACACCTCAGGCACCTGTTTTCACTAGCGTTTGTAAAAATTTAAAACTTGGGGATACCTGCGCCCCCGCTCTAGGGGTTGCTGTTGCAGAAAGGGTAGCATATAGCTGTCTAGAATAAATAACATCTAGTAATGTATTGTACATACGCTCTAGCTAGGAATCGAACCTAGGTTAACAGAGTGAAAGTCTGTTGTCCTACCATTGAACGACTAGAGCTTGTTTAGCTTAGATAAGAAGTAACCCCACGAGAGTTATTAAAGTTCCTAAGACTAAGGTAAGGATAGTTCAAAAGGCAAAATAATCATAAGATGCATTCTTTAAAAACTTAGGTCTAAGTTGTTTAGAGGACACAAAAAAGTTAGGAAACTTAGAGGAACCCATTAAAAAATGAATAGCCCTATTTAGGAAAAAAATATTGAGAGTAAATTTGGTTTTTGCTTTATTGACTAGAGCTCAGTACCTGTCTATAAAAAACCTCACATTAAATACGTGCTTAAACGCCACCCTAAACTTTCTTATTTTTAAAATCTTAGAAGTTGGGCCGTATAATTCCTTCCCAATTGTGTTCATACGGCGCTTTAGTAAAACTAGGTTATTAGTGGGGAATTGGTAGTACAGACCCCAGGTCTTAAAATAAATCTTTTGTGATCGTACAACTATCGCACGTACTCTACGTTTACGGCGCTTCGTCAGCTTCGTCTTCATCATCTTCAATACTACCCTTAAAAATTTACCTATGTCTGCATGCCGCCGCGTACTACAACGTCTGGTTTGTATAACCTTGACGAGTAATATACCGCTTGAATCACTCGGTATCGAAAAACTACCTTTTTGGAACATTTAATTACTTCTTAAACATGCGAACTTGCACTTTTACTTTAGTTTGCTTACGCGGTTGTTGCTTTCTTAAAAGCTCTACAGTTTTGCTAACTTTTGCGGTATGGTTAGATCGTTCACGAAGGGTGTACCTTATCGTATAGTAATTTCATATAAAAAAAATACTAAAAAAGCTTAAGATTAAGGCTATGTAAAAAATTGCCGGTGTATACTGTATGAAGAAACCGTAAAAAAAAATAAAAAAGTCAGTGTGTACGTTTTCCTCAATATAGTGGTATATCATATGATATGATTGCAAAAATAAATTTACCGTATGTGGAACAATACCAATATAAAGAAGCAGCGTAAGCCCGTAAAATCAGTAGAATAACGTAGTGGGGAGTGTACGAGTACTATTGATGAAGTTAAAACTTAGTGCTGTTATTAAGAACAGTAATAAGATCAAAAACTCAGCCATTAGTAGAAGGAAAATGAAAGCATCGAAAGAATAATATACTCCTCAAATAGAAACTAGAGCTAATAAGAAGATAAAGTAGAGAAATTTAACTCGAAATACAGTAACGCGAGCTACTGATCAAACGCAGAAAGTAAAGCAAGTCAGCAATAAAAGGTCAAACAAGTTAATATATAACAACCATATGAGGTCAAATTCTAAAAATTTATCTAGTGTAAACCACATTTATAAGGGAACTGTTATTTCCGTACAGTAAAGTAGATTAACCTTTGTGTTCGTGAAGTTGCGATTCGTTTTATACAAATATCAGGCTCTACACAATGAAAGTCTACGTCACTATACAACCACCCTGGAAAAATCCTACAGGTAGTACCCTCTTTATAGGGGCGACGGGGGTCCCTTCATAGGGATCGTCGGTTTAATTCGGCCTTTAAAAGTAAGAAAAGATACGGACACATTTTGGATTACAACAGTAAGCCACCGAGAATAAAAACTAACTCGTATCTTTTCTTACTTTTAAAGGCCGAATTAAA
>Ga0214163_1001476_pt1 | contig 10097 bp, 7 predicted proteins | sample LakMenepilimnion_2_FD_153001 | JGI IMG/M metagenome (GOLD analysis project Ga0214163, IMG submission 153001) | Freshwater microbial communities from Lake Mendota, WI - Practice 15JUN2010 epilimnion v4 | ecosystem: Environmental > Aquatic > Freshwater > Lake > Epilimnion/Euphotic zone | place... | reverse complement strand
GATGTGATAGAGGTTAAGCTTAAAAATAGATTTGCATCATTTGGTGATAAAACTAGAAGATATAGAATTACTGACGGTGAGTCATTCCAAATAGCTAAAAAGTTCTCTGGAGAAGTGGAGGATAGAATAAAATATGAATAATACCAAAAAAGATTAAAAAATCTCGATATCTCCATCGATATATAAGAAATATAAAAAGAAGATATAAAAATGCCAACAACTCAAAAATTGAACGAAGATTTGGTCTTTATTCTTGAAAGACAGGAAAATATATTAGAGTCGAAGAAAAGCGATTCTGATGATTACGTCTTAGAAGGAACTGCTGCTGTTTTCGGAAAAGAGAACAACAACAACAGAATTTACGAAGAAGCCGAATACCTTCCACATCTGAACTACCTTAAAGAAAAGATAGCTCAGAAAAGATTGGTTGGTGAATTGGATCACCCTGAGAAATTCGACGTTTCCCTTAAGAACATTTCACACATAATCACTGATCTTAACTATGATAAGGGCAGCAGAGAGATTAAAATAAAAGTTAGACTTTTAGACACACCAACAGGACAGATTGCTAAAAAACTTGTAGATGCAGGCGTTCCGCTTTCCATTTCATCAAGAGCTGCTGGTTCAGTTGGTAATGATAAAAAAGTTCAAATTAAAAAAATCTTCACTTATGATTTAGTTGCAGATCCTGGATTTCAGGACGCACAGCTAGAAAGAGTGTACGAAAGCGCTGGATATACATTTCAAGAATTCTTCCAATTAAGAGAGAATAGCTTTCTAAATGATCTAGTTTGTATGAATGAATCATTCGGACTAAAAAATGAATCTTCAACAAAGATATATAAAGTTGAAAATAACGAAGAATTTAATAAACTCGTATCACAATCAGACAAAAATAAGACAATCCTCATGGAGAATAATGAATTTGTTACTGCAGAAGAACTTAACCAGTATTCGATTTTCTTGAAAAAAGAAATGGATACGATGAAGTCCACAATAGCAGGAATTAAAGAACACAAAGAAACACTAAGCGAATCAGCTGAAGACTCAAAAACAGCAGATTTAGAAGAAAGAGTAGCAAAACTTGAAAAGTACTCTGAGTACTTAGCAGAGAATTTGGACAACGCTATTAAGTACGGTGAGTACTTAGGAGAGAATCTAGATTCTAGTATTAGCTATAGCAAATATTTGGCTGAGAATTTGGATAAGAACATTTCTTATTCTAAATACATCGCTGAAAATGTTGATAAGTCAATCTCTTATTCTGAGTATGTTGCTGAAAGCGTAGACAAGTCTATCGAGTATTCTAAATATCTTGCTGAGAAAGTAGATCAGAATATTCAGTATTCAGAATACCTAGCAGAAAATGTTGACAAAGGTATTGCTTACAGCGAATATCTTGGAGAAAACCTAGATAAAGGTATTGCTTATACTGAGTACGTTGCAGAAAAATTAAACAACGGAATTGAGTATTCAGAATATCTTGGAGAAAATCTTAACAAGTCTATTGAATTCTCTGATTATTTAGCAGAGAATGTTAACAGAGGTTTAAATTACTCTGAGTACTTAGCAGAAAAAATTAAAAGATCTATCTCTTACAGTGAGTACATCGCAGAAAACCTTAATACGGCAAAAATGGATACTACAGAATCACTAAGAGAAAGCGTAGACCTTTCAGCACAAGCAGGATTAAACGAATCTGGATTTGCTGGAGACTATAACGGTCTTACAAATAAAATTGACAGTTTGATAGAATCAGTTAAAACACAAAAGACTGAATCAACTGTAAATGAAGCTTCTAAATTAATGGAAGCAGCCAACACTCAAAAGGCAGAACAAGTTCTTAATGAAAATGAGAACGAAAACAAAACAGGTATCAAGTTTATCGATGAGATGCCAGAAGAATATGCTCCAGTTTGGGAGTCGCTTAATGAAGGTCACAAGCAATCAATTATTGCTCAAGGAAGCTTCTATAAGTTAGACACAACTTACCAGATCAAAAATTTCTGGTCAACACGTCAGCTTGGAACTAAAACTGTTGGAGTTCAAAAATTGGACGAGAACGAGAATACAGCTCAACAAGCTACACAAGCTTATTCAAATGATTATATGAATTACATAGCTTCAGCATTAGAGCAAAAATTCGCAAGAAGATAAAAACAAATAAAAAAAACAACTAATATCATGAAATTGATTAACGAACAAGAAATCTATGATACCTGGTCTCCGATTATCGAGAGCAAAGCAGGAATCACTGATTCAAACAAAAAAGAGTGGTTGACTAAATATTGTCACTATCACTCATTAAACGAGTCTGCCGGAGCATATAACTCATTAGGAGTTGTTAACGGTATGGGTAACGTTGCTGCACCTTTATTCCCAACTAGCGCTGCTAACGCAGGATTCTACAATCAAGCTAACCAAGGTTCAGGAGATAAATTCCCTTCATTATTACCTCTAGCAATTCAGGTTGCTGCTAAAACAATCGGTTTTGATATCGTTCCAGTTATTCCTATGTCAGGTCCTACAGGTATCTTATCTTACTTAGATTACGTATACGCAGGTGGTAAAACTTCAGGTGCTACTTCAGCTACTGCTGGTGACAGTTTAGCTAAAGCTCCTGCAATGATTAAATTCCCTGTTTATCAAGGATCAGCTACTGGTATCACTGGTGCTATTGCAACTACATTCACAGTAGGAACAACTTATACAGTAACTAACGTTGGTGTATTAACATTGGTTTTCGTAGGTCTTTCAAGAATTGATGGTTTCCCAATTTTCGAAATCACAAATATCACTGATGGTTACAACGTAGCTGCTATCGTTAATGGTACTGCTGGTATTCAAGTTGGTTCAACTGGATACTATCTTGGTACTTCAGCATCTAACAATGGTTATGTTGCTCAATTGGTTAAAGCTTTAGAAGATCACGTACAAGGTTTCTCCGGTGCTGGTTTCAATGACACTGACGCTTGGCAAGGCCCTTACGTAGATGGTACTAAAACTTACAACCCTATGTTAAGAGGAGTTGGAGAATCTACTTACTACAACTCAATGGGTCTTTCGACTTTCACTAAGTTTGTAGAAGCTGAAACTTTCCAAGTTGCTGCTTCAGTTACAACTGAGCAAATCCAAGATCTTAACAAACAATTCGGTATCGACGTTATTTCAATGATCGAGAACGCATTGGTTAATGAGGTTTCTCAAGCTATCAACAAGCACATCCTTTCAAGAGCATTCGCTTTAGGTTGGTCTAACCACACAACATTTAACAATGTAGAAAGCCAAAACTTGAACTTAAATCTTGTTATAAACAGTACAAATGCTGGTAATACATCAAGCTATATTAATAAATCTGATGTTAATATCACTATGCCAATGCCTGACGGTCCTGCAAATACTTCTTACGAGAACTTATCAACTTTACAAAGAAGACTATTCTCTAGAATTCTTGCAGCTGGTAACGTAGTAGCTAACAGAGGTAGAAGAGGTCCAGCTAACTTCATCGTAACAAACGCTGCAGTTGCAAGTGCACTTCAAGATATCTCTCAGTTCACTTTCGCTCCATTCTCTAACACTTTAACTCAAAATAACGGTACTTTATACCCTGTAGGTTCTCTTGCTGGTATGACAGTTTATGTAGATCAGAATATGAACTACAACGATACAAGAGTATTAGTTGGAAGAAAAGGTGGTGATGACGAACCAGGACTTAAATTCATGCCTTACATGATGGCTGAGTCTATTCAGACAATCTCTGAAGGTACAATGTCACCTAAGATCGCAGTTAAATCTAGATACGCTCTAGTTGAAGCTGGTATGTTACCTGAAACTATGTACTTAACATTCTTTGTTAAAGTACCTACTGGTGGTTTAGCATAATCTTAAACACACATAATATGAAAACCCTAGGATTTATCCTAGGGTTTTTTTTTGTTTGGTGATATATAGATAGTAAAAAAACAAATTGTGAGTATATGAAAAATATCCCTTCATTCAATGAATTTAAGAAATATGAGGACTTACTTGAGAAAGCCGATCGTTCTTTAGTTCAGGAGTTAGTAAATATAGAGAAAGCCGACCCATATCATTCGGTTAACGAAGGTCATGTTATGAATGTTCTTAAGAATACACTTTCCAAATTTTTTCTTGGTTCTATGTCAAAAATAACAATGCTTGACGAGGCTAGAAAAATCATATTGGATCTTGAACTTGATATAGTTGAAAGAAAGGACCAATTCGAGAAAGATATAGAAAAATTGGATGTGCAGATATCAGAATTATCTAAGATTGGTGAGAAAGAAAAGATAGTAGCATTAGAAAAGGAAAGAGAGTCAAAAGCTAGAGAGATTGAAACTTATCTTAAAGCTCAAAAACTTAAGATAAGAAAATCTAAGGAAGTTGCTAATAAATTGGTTGACAACAACCCTAGAAGAAGAGAATACCTTGAGGCTGGTTATTCTGAGGATGCCATAGCAATTGCTGAACTTGAATATGAGTTAGCCAAAGATAGAGCTGAGGATCAGACCAAACTAAGAGATTATCTTGAGAGAATCAAGAAGGCTAAAGAGGATGCTGAAGCTAAAGCAAGAGATCTTAATGCTAAAACCGAAAAGGAAGCTAATAAGGACAAGGAAGAAGCCAAAGAAGATATTTCTGTTGACCCGGAGAAGGAAAAGAGAAAAATTGCAAGCAGAAAGGGTAAGGATCTAATTCAGAGAAAAAATGAACTCGAAAAGGAGATTGTTGATATCAGATCTGATATTGAAAGAAAATTAAGCCAATTTGAAGCCAAGGTTATAAAAAATCCTAAATCAATCAATGGCAAGTATATTGAGAAGATCAAGATAGAACTTCTGGAGATGAGTTCAGCTCTTGATGCCAAAGAGAATTTACTAAAAGCATTTAGAGAACTTGGTAAAGGCGAGGATGAAATAACTAAAGTTCTAAGTAAGGAGAGTGATTTCACAAAACTTGCTAATAAGATAAATCAGGGAATACTTGATGGTGCTGATGCAAATTCAGGAACCAAAAAGATTATAAGTGATCTTTTCTCAACGATAGGATCAGGAGCTACTCCATCAGTTAGTCCACAGAATATTAAAAATGCTAAATCTAAATTAAACAAATAATATGACACTTAAATTTAAAGAATGGGATGCTCTAAATGAGGCCAGTGTTTTTGATAAAATTAAGACATGGTTTAGTAGTAATTTTGGTGGTGCAGTAAGTAAATTGGATGGTTTACTTAGTGATTATAGATCTGCAGAATTGGAGTATGTCGATGAATGGCAAGAAATTGCTGAAGAAATGGATAAGCTTGATCTTGAAAGAGAACAAACAAAAAGCGATCCTGCGGAGCTTAAGAAGATAGAAAGATACATTCAAAGAAATAGAGAAGTCTTAGCAAATTCCAAAAAAGCACACTCTAAGAAGATAGATTACATGATGAATGTGGTTAGAGATGTTATAAGCGACAATAGCAAACTTAGAAACTATTGGGAAATGAATAAATCTAGAGTTGATGCTGATGTTTCTGAGGAGATGTATAAGAGATCTAAAGATCTTGCAGATCCTGTTTTTTCTAGTGGATTATATGACAAGTATAAAGCTGCTGTTTTACTTGCAAAGAAAAAAGATACTGAATTTAGAGAAAAGTATGGTGATCTTATGGGATCCGCTAAAAAGGAGCAAGTAAAATCATCACCAAAATCAAATTCTAGCCAATCTGCTAATGAAGCATCCGTTGATCTTTATATGACAATGTCCCTTTCTGATTTTACTGAATCTGTAGCTGATATGGAACCTGCACAAGCTAAGGCTTTGGCATCTACGTTGACTAAGAAAAGAAATGATCTGTATACCGAAATGGAAATGGAAAGAGAAGCTTTGAATGACGCGATCTCTAAAAAGACTGGTATAGGAGCAAACAGGGAGGATGCTGCTAAAAAGATTAAAGAGATAAGAGAAAAGTACATGGAAGCTATTCGTGACTTAAGATCTAAAATAACAATAGCTAGAAGACGTGCTAATGCTTAATTATAAACAATTCATATTAGGTGAAGCCGAAACATCGGATAACACAAAGGCTCAAGCAATTAAACTCGAGCTTTCTAAAAAATTCGACGAGATTTCTGAGGCAAAGAAATTAAAAAAAGAAGGCGATCCTAATTCAGAAATAGCTAGCATAGATAAGCAATCTGCAATATACGTGGAGATATCAGCATTAATGAAATCCCTTTCCACTGAGTTAAAAAGTAATGCAGCTAATAAAGCTAGTGGTGGATCAACCAACATATATTAAAAAATCAAGATGATGAACAAGAACCCATATTTAAACAATCCGGTAGCAAGATCTTTATTCGAAAACTATAATGATATAATTTTCGAAAACGAGAAAGTTGATTCACTACTAAATAAGATATCCGATAATGCATTGGATGCTTTTAAGGTTTTGACTTTTGATCTAGCACCAGCTAGGGATAGAAATCCTGATATCATGAGGGTTAAACTTTCTGATATTAGCAATTCAAAAAGTGTTAAAGAACTAACTGCAAAATTATTGGATTATGCTGATGATAATGATTTGGTTAATTCGAAATATTCAGAAGCAAAAAGATTATACCTACAAGCCCTTGGTAAATTAGGTGATGCTCTAAATAGAGCTTCCGAAATAGGCAAAGGAAAAGATGAGGTAGTTTTAAAATCCTTTAAAATTGCTCCAATGAAGTTACAGAATTCACTCGATAGCATAGCTAAGCAAGCCGAAGAGGAGCTTAAATTGAAAAAGACTAATGAATCATTGCTTATTGGTGATAGTCCGTTAAACGAGTCTATATTCACTGGCTACAGAGGAAGAATTGAGAATCTTAAAAAACTTCTCGCAAATCTAATAACATCATCGGAGGGTAAGGATCAGAAAAATGGTTACGGAAGAGATTGGAAAAGAACTTTTCTTGATCTTGATGAAAAAAGAAAGGTACTTGACACGACAAGGGGAGGATTTGGTGAAAAGGATAAATCAGCATTATCTGATCTAGAAAAGCAAGTTGAAAAATTCCAGGATGATTTTAATAAATCTGTCGTGCAGGCTGCTACAAGATCTCTGCAGAATTTAGAGGACGATGAGGAAGTTTACACTTCATATTCCGATGTTACTGAATTAACAAATAGTGCATTGGATCTTTTAACCAGAGCAAAAACCCAATATGCTTTAGCTGCTAAAGAAATCAAGGATGAGCACGAAGCGGAAGAAAATAACATGGTTAAAACATTATTTCCTTTAAAAAGAGGTGATACTGATGCTGATAAGAAAATAAAAGGAAGCGGATTAATATACGCTATACAAAGTGCTTTAGTTAATGGTATACCATCGGCAGGAAAACTTATTAAATCTAAAGGTGGACCTAATGGTAAATATGGTCCAGCAACTAGTGCTGTTATATCAACTATCCAAAAGATGGAGGGTAATAAAAATACCAATGGCGAGCTAGATAAGACTCTTTTGGACGATATTCTTTCATCTGATTGGGTTGCTGAAAAGGATAAGAAGGCAATTGAAAAATCTCTTCAGGTTGTTAGAGTTAAGGTAAACGAAAGCTTTAGTTCTGTAATGAGCATTTCTGATTTTTCTAATTCATTGAATGAAGGTAAAATAGTTATAAATAACTCGGAGTTTGAAAAAGAACTCGGTACTCAATATAAAAATGTTGCTGCTCTTTCACCACCAGATAGTAAAAAGGGTGAGACCCACGAATCACCATCCAAAGGTGGATCATCATCGGGTGTTAAAGCTTTAGCCAAAAGTTTAAGAGAGGTTTATAATCTAAAAGTTGAAGAGGAGAATTTTGTTAAGCAAGACGGAAGCTTGAAATCTTCCTATAGCCCACAGTTTATCAAAGCTTGGAATTCAACCCTGGATGGAATAAAGAAAAATTCAGCAAAAGAGGATTATTCATATTTCTTTTTCTCTGGTGGTATCTATAATGTAAACATGTCATCCAGTTCACTGAAAAATCCATGCAACTGGAACAAATGGGCTGATGTTAGAAATATAAAAACATTAGGTAATGATGATTCTGTAGATTTTGTTGAGAATTATCTGAAATCATGGAAAACGTTCGGTATGATCAGACCTGATGCTAGATATAGTGGTATTAGATCCTTATTGAATTCTAATGCTGAAAACAGCGATCTTGATCTTTCCGGAGCTTACGAGAGAATGTCAGCATCAATAAAAAATAAAAGTATTCCATTTATTGACTATGATAATCTTAAGGGTGATGTAGCAAAGGCATTTAACCAGGCATTACAAAAGGGTGAGAAATCACCAGATTTAGGTATCGAAGAATTTGTTGCTATAAACAACTTCTTGGTAATGGTTTCAAATGCCATTTCATTCGACGGAAGTAAATTTATAAGCTGCGTAAAATGGATACATGATAACGTATTGGGAGAGGCAACAGCAAAAAGAATAAGCGATGACAAATATTTCACATTCACTACAAAGGATACAAATAAAGATAGTGGAAAATTATTAGGATTCAATGGATCGAGCATAGTGATAAGCAATGTTGATAAGATATGTGGACGTAGATTTGATAAATCAGGAAGTATAACCGATGATCTTGTTGGCTTTAAATCAATTATAGCGGAGGGAAAATCAGGTTCAGCTGATGCCAGAAAGGCACTAGGTACAAATTGCTACTATATAGCTGCTGACATATACCCTAGTATCAAGACGCATGTAAAAAGAATGAATGCAACAAACTTTGATCAAGTTCCGCAATTCAAACCTTTCAAATGTGCAAACTATGATGGAGGTGAAGCTAAAGTATCTAAACCATCCGGACCACTAGGAAGTAGATAGTAATAATATACAATGTAAATTGTTAAGAGGATCTGAAAAGATCCTCTTTTTTGTTTTTATTAACCGCAATATTTTATTACTTTTGCATCCATAATGAAAACAAAATCTAATAATTGATATAATCTATATGGTATACGTATTTGAAGGTCCAAGAAATTCAGGAAAAACATTCCTCTCTAAATTTATAGCTGAGAAATTTGACATGCCAAGGTATCAGTTTGCCTTTGCTGATTATTTTTCTAAACTTAATCTAGAAAGTCGAAACAGTAGAGAAGCCCATGCTTTTGCTATGGGTAAGGAACTTATGCTTATGCAGCTTTTTAAAGATCTCGATCCTTGCAATTATTTAACTGATCCATTTTCTTTCATACACGATCGCGGGATTCTTACTGTTCTTGCATGGGGAATAATGGAAGGTAGAATAACTGAAAGTGAAATGGATGATCAGGTCAAGATGATTAATCAGATGGGATTAATGGATGAAATCTCCATTATTTTCGTAACCGGCGATAATCCGAAGAAGGATGACAGAAACAAAGATCAATGGGATCATATAGACGGTGACAACAGGGAGCTTGAAGCATACAACAAAGTTATTTCGAAATTCGAAGAATACGGGATAGCAAAAATATGGAAATTTACAAATAGATTCGACGACGGGTCTCTTACTGATATTACATTAATGTTTGAAAATATATTATTTGATTAAATATGTGCGGAATACTATTAACTACTAGGGAAAAAATAAAACCATCTATTCTTGATTCTATTAAGCATAGGGGAATAGAAAGTTCTAAGGAATCGCTGGAAGGTGTAACTTTATGCCATCACAGATTACCGATACAGACTTTGGATGGCGATGAATGGAAGCAACCAATAGAAATATCCGACGGTGTTTTTCTTATGTTCAACGGTGAGATTTTCAATTATGATTCCTCTCTATTTTCATCAGATACTGAATACCTTTGTAATCTCTTTGCAAACTTCAAAGGAGGAAATCTTGAATTTTTCTCTGCGATGTACGTTCCGCATATAGTTAAATGGGATGGATTTTGGGCCATAGTTATCTATGATAGTAAAAGCGGTAATATAATTTCATTCACTGATCCCCTTGGTAAGAAGTGTTTATATCGAAACGAGCTTGGTGAGATCTGCTCGGAGATAAAGGGACTTTATACTGATCTTTCCGATATAGATCAGATCTTTATAAGCTCTGTTAGAAAATGGG
>Ga0214163_1001475_pt1 | contig 10099 bp, 9 predicted proteins | sample LakMenepilimnion_2_FD_153001 | JGI IMG/M metagenome (GOLD analysis project Ga0214163, IMG submission 153001) | Freshwater microbial communities from Lake Mendota, WI - Practice 15JUN2010 epilimnion v4 | ecosystem: Environmental > Aquatic > Freshwater > Lake > Epilimnion/Euphotic zone | place... | reverse complement strand
GGCAATGCGACCATGGAAGAATGCCGCCGTTTGGGTGGCCGGTAAAAGGCGATTGTCTTGGAGCATGTTGAGGGCAGTTGCCCAGGGTTGATGCGTGTGCAACACCACTTTAGCGCCCGTTAGGCGATGCAGTGGTGCATGAATGCTTTGAGCGGAGAGTTCTACAACACCGCGCCCTTCTAGGGTTTGTCCGGCCTCATTGAAGATCATCATGTCACTGGCCTTGGCTTCCGACCAATGCAAGCCAAACGGCAACACAAAATACTGATCGGTTCTTCCGGGAACACATACCGTGAAGTGGTTGTCAATGCCTTCTTCAAAACCATCTAGAACGGCCAATCGCAATGCTGCGGCTAAATGGATTTTGACTTGTTGAACGGCGTCTTGAGTGCTTGTTGTGTGTAGGGTGTGAACTGACATAAAACTTCAAATTGGAAGGTTAAAGTTCAATGAGGTTACCCCAAGCTGATTAGAATTCAAGCGGCGTAACCCCTATCTGTGCAACCCTTGTGACAATTTGTCTTCCCCTTCAACCCAGTACTTTGTCAAATCTGCCAAGGTCATCGGGTGTCTATATTTTCAAAGGGGAGGGTACCTTGCCTCTTTATATCGGTAAAAGTGTAGACATTCGAAGCAGGGTCATGGCCCACATGAGGGCTGAGGACGAGCGCGAAATGATGTCGCAGACATTGCAGGTTGATTGCATTGAAACTGCCGGTGAAATTGGTGCACTTTTGCTTGAGTCGCACATGATCAAGAGTTTGAATCCCATTTTCAATGTGCGTCTCAGGCGATTGAGAAAGCTGTGTACGCTTCAAGTCGATGAGGTCGGTGAAGGATTGATGCCCGTCATTGTGAGTGGATCAGATTTGGGACTTGGTCAAGTAGATGGACTGTATGGACTTTTCAGCTCCGTGCATTCTGCGCAAAGTAAGTTGCGCGAGCTGAGTGATCAGCATCGTCTGTGTTTGGGTCTCATGGGACTCGAGAAAATCAGCAAACGGGGTTGCTTTGGTCTGCAAGTTAAAACATGTTTGGGGGCTTGCGTGGGATTGGAGCCACGTGAGCAACACGATCAGCGCTTGATGACTGCTTTGGCAGATTTGAAGGTTCATGCATGGCCTTTTCCTGGCGCCATTGATTTGGTCGAGCAGAACGACAGTTGGATACAGCGACATCGAATTCAAGATTGGCGCTATTTGAGCACCTCGTGTTCAAAAGCGGGCAACCTAAAGGTTAGCGTTCAACAAAGCTTCGACTTGGACACCTACAAAATCTTGGTCAAACCCATCATGCTAGGAACTGCTCGCATGGAGTTGGTGGGTTCCTAGAAGTATCGGACAATAGAGCTCTGTACTTTTTTAGTGTCAATTTTTGAGCGCCATGGCAATTCAATGGTTTCCCGGTCACATGCACCTCACCCGAAAGGCGATTGAGGAACGCATCAAAGACATTGACGTGGTCATTGAAATGCTCGATGCCCGACTGCCTGGCTCCAGTGCCAACCCCATGTTGGCTCAGCTCATTCAAGGCAAACCAGGCTTGAAGGTGCTTAGCAAACAAGATTTGGCAGATCCAGCACGCACTTCTTTGTGGTTGGCACATTACAACGCCTTGCCCAATGTCAAAGCCATTGGACTTGATACCAGCATGGTGTCTCCGGCCAAGGCCTTGATTGAGGCCTGTCATCAGTTGGCACCCAACCGCGGCGGCATGGCCAAACCCATGCGAGTTCTTATTTGTGGCATTCCCAATGTGGGTAAGTCAACCTTGATCAATACGCTGAAGGGCAAAAAAGCAGCCAAAACAGGTGATGAAGCTGGCGTAACCAAGCTGGAGCAGCGCATTACATTGGCCGATGATTTTTATTTGTATGACACGCCAGGTGTGCTTTGGCCTCGAATCATTGTGGAGAAAAGCGGCTACAACTTAGCGGCCAGTGGCGCCATTGGGGTCAATGCCTTTGACGATGAAGAGGTGGCTCTAGAGTTGCTGAATTACTTAATTTCCAACTATCCAGCGGCTTTGACAACTCGCTACAAAATTCAAAATGTAGCTGAGCACAGCGATGAAACCATGCTGGAAGCCATTGCTCGATTTCGAGGCGCCATTCAAAGTGGTGGCCGAGTAAACACCACCAAAGCTGCTGAAATTGTGATTCACGATTTCAGATCAGCCGCCTTGGGCCGTCTGACTTTAGAGACGCCCACAGAATTCTCTGAATGGTTGGCCTCGGGCATGAAAGCAGACGCTGAGAAAACACTGCGCAAGGAAGCGCTTCAAAAAGAAAAGAAATCTGCTCGCAAAGCCAAGATCAAGAACTGACCAAGCGCCATTTCTTGGCTCAAGGCTTTATCAAGAGCACGGGCACTTTGGAGGCACCAGCCACACGTTGCGCAACCGACCCCAACACTGTGTCAGCCCACCCAGAGCGCCCTTTGGTGCCCATGATGATCATGTCAAATCCACCTGCTTTGGCTTCTTTGAGAATTTGCTCGCTAGGGTGGCCAAATTTGATGGCCATATCGTGGGCCACATCGGCTTTGTCTAAAAATCGAACGGACCAAGCCAGATTGGTGTCGGCACCTTCGCGAAGATAGTCATCCACTGCACCTTTGGGTGTGAATTTTTTAAACATCTTGAGTGCAGAGTTGTCTTGGACAGTGATCACCGTGATGTGATTTTCGCCCTTCATGTTTTTGAACAGGGCGGCTGCATACTTGACCGCACTTTCGGAGGCTTTAGAGCCGTCTACCGCAACAAGGTATTTCATATCAATCCTTCAAAGTGAAGAATTGATACTAAGCTTTCAGCAAATGTGTGCCTTGATGCAAATCAAGCTTTATTTCTCTAGCTTGATATTGGTCTGTGACTCGCTTATTCTTTAACCGACCCCGTCATGCCCGAAACGTAATACTCAACAAAGAATGAGTAAACGAAGGCAACAGGCAGTGAGCCTAAAAGTGCACCCGCCATGAGTGCGCCCCAATGGTATACGTCACCCTCCACCAGTTCTGTGACCACACCCACAGGCACGGTTTTAACTTCGCTGGATGAGACAAAGGTGAGGGCGTAGATAAATTCATTCCACGACAGAGTGAACGCAAAGATGCCAGCAGAAATGAGGCCTGGAACCGACAAGGGCAAAATGATTTTGACCAAAATTTCCCAACGGTTGGCACCGTCAATCATGGCGCATTCTTCCAGTTCAAAGGGAATGGACCGGAAGTAGCCCATGAGCAGCCAAGTACAAAAAGGAATCAAAAAAGTGGGGTAGGTGAGGATGAGCGCCAAGCGGGTGTCAAACAATCCCAACTGAAATACCACCGATGCCAATGGAATGAACAAGATGGAAGGCGGCACCAGATAGGCCAAGAAAATGGCAAGACCCGTGTGTTTTGCGCCTTTGAAGCGCAAACGCTCAATGGCGTAGGCCGCTAAGACCGAAGCAAACAGCGAGAAGAATGTGGCCGTAACAGAAACCACCACGGTGTTCCACATCCATTGTGGGTAAGCCGTACGGAACAACAATTTTTCAATGTGTGCCAATGTTGGTGCAACAATCCAAAATGGATTGCCATCACGCGAGAGCAATTCGTTGTCTGGTTTGAACGCGGTGATGCCCATCCAGTAAAACGGAAAGAGCAACACGAACAAAAAAATCAAAAGCGGTAAGTAGGTTTTGAAAATTTTGTTTGCATTGGTGTCCAAATAGGACATGCCAACATTGTCTTGTGTGTCTTTGCTCATTTGTCGCTGCCGCCTTGTTGCCATGTGCGGCGTTGTAATCCGAAATAACTGAAGAGAATGGCTGCCAACAAGAAGGGCACCATGGCGATGGCAATGGCAGCGCCTTCACCCAGAGCACCGCCAGGAATAGCCCTCTGGAAGGACAGGGTGGCCATGAGGTGCGTGGCGTTGAGCGGGCCGCCTCGTGTGAGCACATAAATGAGTTGGAAGTCTGTGAACGTGAAGAGCACAGAGAAGGTCATGGTGACCGCAATGATGGGGGTGAGCAATGGCAGGGTAACGTGCCAAAACTGCTGCCAAGGTGTGGCGCCATCGATGGCGGAGGCCTCATAGTAAGACGGTGAAATGGTTTGCAAGCCTGCCAAAAGTGTAATGGCCACAAAGGGGACACCGCGCCATACGTTGGCCGCTAAGGTGGAAAAACGAGCGTTCCATGGTGATCCCAAAAAGTCGATGTAGGTGTCGATCCAGCCCATTTTGACCAGGGCCCAACTGATGATGGAGAACTGCGAATCAAAAATCCACCAAAAAGCAATGGCTGAGAGTGCGGTGGGCACAATGTAGGGCAGCAAAATAACTGCCCTGAAAAACGACTTGAATGCCAGATTCTTGTTCAGCAACAAGGCAAGCCACAAGCCCAAGAAAAACTTGAGCGCGCTGGCCACCGTGGTGTAGAACATGGTGTTGAACAACGCCAACTGAGTAACGCTGTCACTCAGAAGGAAGATGTAGTTTTCTAAACCGATCCATTGGCCACCCCGGCCAATTTTGGTATCGGTAAAGCCAAGCCAAACACCCAAGCCGAGAGGGTATGTCAGAAACAGCAGCAGCAAGAGTGCTGCAGGCATCATAAAGATCAAGCCGAGCACATTTCGGCTGTTCTGAACTCTCTCGAGCAAGGGTGTCATGGGTTCTTTTCAGTTGATAAAAAGATCAAACTTTGTAGTAACGCTCAGCACGTTTCTGTGCGCGTTCTGCAGCTTCTTTCGGTGTTTTTGAACCGCTAGCAGCTTCAGCCACCATGTTGACCACAATGAAGTCGGCCCCGGCGCCGGCTGATGCGTAACCCAGCTTGCCAGCAAAGCCTGCTGGACGCATGTTTTTCACGCAATCGCGGTAGGCTGTGTGCTTTGGATCTGAGGTCCAGACAGCAGACTTGGTGTAGAAGTCCAATGGAGGTGCAATATAACCACCGGACGCTGTGAGCCATGGATCGAATTGCTCTTTTTCCATCATGAAGCGCAAAAACTCTTTGGCTGCATTCGGGTACTTGGTGTACTTCATGACCATTTGGTTGAAGAACAAGTGTGACTCGGTAGGCGTGCCAACAGGGCCAACGGGATAAGCTGCGTGGTGAACGTCAGCATTCAATGCGCGCACTTTTTCATCGGTAGATGTTTTGGTGGCGTAGTAAATGGAGATGCCGTTGTTGGTAACGCTGACCTGTCCATCCAAGAACGCTTTGTTGTTGTTGGGGTCGAGCCATGACAAGGTGCCAGGTGGGAATGTGGCGTACATTTCTTTGGCGTATTCCAAAGCCTTGATGGTCTCGGGGCTGTCAATGACCACTTTGTTGCTGGCATCTACCAATTTGCCGCCAAAGGCCCAAATGAGCCAGTTGCACCACAAGCCATCACCTGTGGCATTGCCAAGCGCAAAGCCACCCGGAGTGCCTTTTTCTTTGAGGGCTTTGAGCATTCTGAGGAAACCATCGGTGTCCTTAGGGAATGAGTCAAAACCTGCTGCTTTTAAGTGGCTTTGACGATAAACCATCATGGCACCTGCAGCACCGAGTGGAACGCCAATCCATTTTTTGCCATCGGGTTTTAAATACGCATGGCATGAAGGGAAGAAGCCACCATATTTTTTGCCCAAGTACTCGCACAGATCTGTGACGTCGAGCAATTTCTCTGGGTACAAATTGGCATCGTCGTTGGTGGACAAAATGATGTCGGGTCCGGCGCCTGTATTGGCAGCTACCGCAGCCTTGGGTCGAACGTCTTCCCAGCCTTCGTTGTCTACACGTACTTCAACGCCAGTGGCTGCTGTAAATTTCTTGACGTTGGCCATGTAGGCGTCAATGTCGCCTTGCACAAATCGGCTCCAACGCAAAACACGCAGTTTGGCGCCTTTTTCTGGCTTGAAGGCCATGTTTTGAGCCTGGACTGCTGGGCTAACCGCCATAGCGCCCAAGCCAAGGGTGGTTGAAGCTGCCGCAGCACCGGCTGAGCTTTCGAGGAAGTCGCGACGATTCAGTTTTGTCATGATAAGTCTCCTGTTTTGAGTTGGTTAGCGACGAGAAAAATGGTTAAAAAAATTTCAAATATTAGGCGGCTAACCTGTTGCCCGATGCTGCGTCAAAAACGTGTGAGCGCGACATGTCAGGTTGAAGGTTGATGGTGCTGCCTAATTGAAATTCGTGACGTTCGCGGAAAACCGCAGAGAACTCAACACCTTCGTGCTTGCAGGCAACAAAGGTGTCCATGCCGGTGGGTTCTAAAACAGAAACATGGGCTGAGATGCCTCCGCTGCTCACCAAGGTGAGGTGTTCTGGGCGAGTGCCAAAAATAACGGGCTGCCCATTTTGTCCTTGAACGGGACTTTGCAGATCTAGCTTTAGGCCGTCGTTCAATTCAACTTGACATTGCCCACCGCTGACCAACAATTTGCCAGGTAAAAAATTCATGGCGGGTGAACCAATGAAGCCTGCCACAAACTGGTTGGCGGGCATGTCGTACAGGTCGAGTGGGGAACCCTTTTGTTCAATACGGCCATCGCGCATGACCACAATTTGATCGCCCATGGTCATGGCTTCAATTTGGTCGTGTGTGACGTAGATAGATGTGGTTTTCAAACGCTGGTGCAACTCTTTGATTTCGCTGCGCATGGCGACGCGCAACTTGGCGTCGAGGTTGGAGAGGGGTTCGTCAAACAAAAAGACTTGGGGGTCGCGAACAATGGCACGGCCCATGGCCACACGCTGACGCTGACCGCCCGATAGTTGACGAGGGTAGCGATCGAGCAGGGAGCCAAGCGCCAAAATATCGGCAGCGCGGGCCACCTTGGTGTCGATTTCGGCTTGAGGTTTTTTGGCCAAGGGGAGTGAGAAGGCCATGTTCTCGCCAACAGTCATGTGGGGGTACAGCGCATAGTTTTGAAAAACCATGGCGATATCACGCTCTTTGGGGGGAAGGTTGTTAACTTCCCGGCTACCAATGTTGATTTGGCCGCTGTTAATTTCTTCAAGCCCAGCAATCATTCGCAACAAGGTTGACTTGCCACATCCCGAAGGGCCAACCAATACGGTGAAAGAGCCGTCTTCAATTTCAATGTCAACACCGTGAAGGATGGGAACATCGCCAAAATTCTTTTTGACGGATCGGATCGATACACTGGCCATTAGAAAATCCCTGCTAAAACAGGCCTGCATTGACTAGGCAGGCTCAAACTACTTGATCTGAAAATCAGTATCACACTGTTGGCTTAGGTTTCTTATCCAAAGATACCCTAATTGGTCAGACCAAATTTTGGAATGTAATCCACCCTCAAATGGGAGAGAATTGCATATAACAACGGTTTTATCAAATTGAAAAGAATATGAGCGACAAAAACTCACGCCCCGAATTGCCAGACCATCTGTCGATTGACGCCAAAAGCCCCTTTTACAACGCAGCCATCTTCGAATTCGAAATTGGCATTCGTTTCAATGGCAAGGAAAGAAAGGATGTGGAGGAATACTGCATCAGTGAGGCATGGATCAAAGTGCCAGCTGGCAAGGCCCTCGACCGCAAAGGTAACCCGCTTTTGATGAAACTCAAGGGCAAGGTTGAAGCCTTTTACCGATAAACAATCAAGGAATTTCTCATGCGCATCCCTGACTGGACCCCAGAGCAACTGAGCCAACCCAAAGAGTTGGTTGACGCCATTTTGGCCCGCAGAGGCGGGGAACTGCTGAACATCGACAAAGCGCTGTTGTGGAGCTATCCCGTAGCATCTGGTTGGAATGTCTACATGCGCAATGTCAGAACGGGATTGTCTGCTTCTCGAAAATTGTGCGAGCTTGGCATTTGCACGGTAGCTCTCCTAACAGGTGCGCACTATGAGTACCACCACCATGCCCCCGACTACCTCAAAGCAGGTGGCACACAAGCTGAGTTGGATGGCTTGAATAGAGCGATAGCCAATGCGCCAGACAAGGGTGTGGAAGACGAAGCTCTAGACCCCATGTCCAGGTGGGTGGTGCAGTATGCGGCCCAGATGACCTTGAACGTGAAAGTAGACGCTGGGTTGTTCAAGCAACTGCAAACCCAACTGAACACCACAGAAATTGTCGAGCTGACCACCGCCATCGCGGCTTACAATATGGTGGCCAGACTGCTGGTGGCGCTTGAAGTTTCACCCGAAGAATAAGTCTTTGAAGGGGCCGTTCAGGCCTCTTCGCTGAGACTCATTTCAATCGGGCTTGATGCCATTGTCTCGAACCACTTTGGCCCAAGTGTCAAGTTGCTTGTCAATGAAGGTCCTGGCTTTCTCGACACTGCCGCCCGAGAGCTCAATGCCCTGAGCGCTGAGTTTTTGAGCCACTTCAGGATTTTGCAACACCTTGTTCAATTCGTCGTTCATGCGCTTGACGATATCTGGCGGCGTTTTGCTGGAGGCCAACAAAGCCCACCAAGCAGGCGCTTCAAATCCAGGAAATCCTGCCTCGGCAATGGTTGGAATTTCAGGAAATTCGGGTACCCGTTTCAAGGATGTAACAGCCAAGGGACGAATGCGTTTGTTGTCAATGTGGGGCTTGCTCAAGAACACAGTGCCCATTGCCAAGGGTACGTGACCCGCAACTGCATCGGTCATGAGCGGGCCACCGCCTTTGTAGGGAATGTGGTTGAACTCTAAGTTGGCATTTTTACCCAGCAAGGCCATGGCCAAGTGACCTAAGCTGCCATTGCCAATGGTGCCAAAGGAAACATTCTTTTTGGCTTTTGCAGCAGCCACCACGTCGGCAAAAGTTTTGTATTCATTGCCCACGTTGGAGGTCAGAACCATGGCCGATGTGCCCACCAAAATCAAAGGCACCAAGTCTCTTTTGCTGTCGTAAGGCATGTTGGGCATCAAGCTTTGATTGACGCCATGGGTGTCAAACACGACTGCAAACGTATAACCATCGGCGGGTGCGGACACCACGGAAGCAGTGCCAATGACGCCTGAAGCGCCACCTCTGTTTTCCACAATGACACTCTGTCCAAGTTGCTGCGACAAGACGGGTGCAATGATGCGAGAAACCTGATCGACAGAGCCGCCAGGTGGAAACACTGCAACCAATTTGATGGGCTGCTTGGTGGGCCAAGCTTGGGCAAAAGCCAGCACCGGCATGATGCTAGCAATAAGCAATAGGCGCTTGAGTTTGTAATTCAGTGTGCGGGATAAATTGTGAGTGAGCTTCATTTCGGATTTCCTTTGCAACGATGCTAGTCCTTCATGGCAAGCAGCTGATAAGTATTAACCCTATACGTGGGTTGTGGATCGAACAGTACTTCGTCAACTTTTGCCTAAAATGAAAACAGATGACAAATTCTTCAACGCCAGCGCAATTGAATTGGCGTGATTCATTTCGCGTTAAAAGCTTCAGATATCAGTGGCCCGCTGATTTGGCCACCTCTTGGGCTTTTGAAATGGAGACCATCCTCTTGGGTTGGTACATCTTGTCGACCTCTGGGTCTGTCTTGATGCTGGTTTTCTATGGTGCACTGCAATATCTAGGTTCTTTGGTAGCCCCCATTTTTGGTGTGGTGTGTGATCGCATGGGCTACAGGCGAATGCTTTGGTCCACAAGAGCCATTTACGCACTGATGGCTTTTGTCATCATGTTGCTTTCCTATTTTGAAGCCTTGACACCCGAGAAGGTGCTCATTTTGTCGGCCGTTGTGGGCATGATCAGGCCCTCGGACCAGATGATGCGCAATGCCTTGATCGCTAAAACATTGCCGCCAGAACAACTCATGGCTGCGCTTGGAATTTCCAGAATGACCTCAGATTCGGCCAGGATTGCTGGCGCATTGGCGGGCGCGGGTATTGTGGCTTTTCTGGGAATGACGTCTGCTTATCTGGTCGTTACTTTCTTGTATTTCATTAGCTTTTGGCTTTCAAGGGGTGTTGACAATGTTCAACCCGCGCCAAGTTCTGTGGCTTTGGCCAGCCCGCTGCAAGACTTGAAATCAGCGTTCACCTATGTTTGGAACAAACCGATTCTCATGGGTGCGATGGCCGTGGCGTTTTTGGTGAACTTGTTGGCGTTTCCCTTTTCATTGGGTTTGTTGCCTTATGCTGCCAAAAATATCTTCCTTACCAA
>Ga0214163_1001474_pt1 | contig 10104 bp, 6 predicted proteins | sample LakMenepilimnion_2_FD_153001 | JGI IMG/M metagenome (GOLD analysis project Ga0214163, IMG submission 153001) | Freshwater microbial communities from Lake Mendota, WI - Practice 15JUN2010 epilimnion v4 | ecosystem: Environmental > Aquatic > Freshwater > Lake > Epilimnion/Euphotic zone | place... | reverse complement strand
TTTTTAGCGTCCTTGTCTTCGGACTTCTTCTCTCCGCTCACGCTTCCATCTTTAGATTTCGATTCACCGGACTTCGAATCCTTGGAGGACTCTGTTTGCCCTGAAGCCGTCGCGTCTTGGGGATCGAACGAAGGATCGGTTTGCCTTGAAGTGTAGTATTGCAATCCCTGAGCGTTTGTCGGGTTTGTTGCATCCACTGGAAAGAGGGCTTGGGAAGGGTCGGCCTGACTTTGAATGCTCGCCTCAAGGGCTCGGAGTCGAAGTTCAGTTTCTTTGAATCTCGCTTCGAGAAGTTCCAAAGGGGTTGCTGGCTCGGAGAGTTGAACCAATTCCTGAGCGTTCGAGGAGATCTGTGGCCAAAGGGCCGCGTTGAATGCAAGGACCCCTATTGCCCATGATCGTTTGAATCCCGGAACACGACGCTTAGGACAAAGATCTGCATCGTTTGCGGCTATCTTTTTGCCTGCGGATCCAAGTGGGCCAAAAGCCGACGTGAGTGATAGCATAAGCGAGGCTATTCCTAATAATCGATACAACCGTAACAGTCACGACAGGTTACGGAATCGGAATAACCGCTAAGAATTCGTCAACATATTCACGGAAAGTGACCAAGAAATTAATAAGGTTTTTGGGATCCTTTCAGGATTGAGAGGATCCGCCCTGCGTTAGTATCAAGGCTTATTCAAGGAGCATCTCGACGTTGCAAAAGGTCAGTGCTGCGAGCCCATTGAGCCCCTTGAGCAATCGCGATTGCTTCCAATCGATCTCCTTCAAATAGGTGATCTTTGTAGCTGTGGTTGGTTCTGCGAGTTCAAGGGTCAGTACCCCGCCCGATACACTTCCGCTTTTCACTTTCCCTTTTACCCCATCGAGATAAAACTCCCCGGCGAGGCTTTCGTCCCAAAGGATCGGTTGGTCGAACTGCAATCTCACCACGCTTCGCGTTCGATCGAGGGTAGCGGACTGCAGGTTCGGAGAAGTGATCGCACCAACGGTTTCTTTTCCGTAGAAATCTTGCTCGATCAAAGGTTGAACCATCTGAGCAAACTTACCCCAACCCTCGAGAGGGAAGTGGCATCCACCTTCGGGTTCGACCCCAAGGGTCGCAAGGATTCGCATGTTGGAGAAAAGGGGCGGTAAGGTCCGTTGCTTTTCCCGAAGCATATCACCCGAGCCATTGCGTCCACCCATGCTGCAAGAGTTTGGCCATATTTGGAAAACGTAGTACCGTTTGACGTTTGGGAAATCTTGCTTCCAACCTGCCGCCATCTCGATGAACAACGGATGGTATGTCTCCCAACCAAATCCCCCTGTTGGTCCATCTGCTCCTTGATCGTTCTCTCCCTGGTGCCAAAGAATCGCTCTGATACCGTGGGTTAGTTTGGCTTGTTCCACCCTCCAAAGCATTCGGCCGTAGATACCAGTAACATCGGTTGGGTCTTTGGGATTGCGTTGATGTTGATCGATTCGAGTCCCGCCGACTGCCGCATTGATCATGAAGACTGGAACTTTTTGGCTTTCGACCAGTCGCTTTGCCAACTCCATTCCCCACCATCCAAGTTCAGCACGCTGGCCGTCCGGTTTCCCTTCTTGCGCTTTCCAAACGGGACGGACCCAAAGATTGCCTTCGTTTTCTTTTGGGTTTCCCGAAGGCTTCGCATAACTGCGTATCCACGGATGAGTTTCAGCCGGGGACTTCTCTCCAGTATCGGTTGCGAGTGCATTGGATTGGCCATCGATGATATACGCATCACCGCAAAGCAGATCACCGACCGAATCGAGCACCCGCTCGCCATCTACACCAAACTCAATTCGATATTGGATAAATCCAGGTTGAAGTTCAACCGAAAGGGCGTAAGAGCGATCCTCGGAGAGTTTGCCAGTAGCGGTTTGGACCGGTTTGTCATCCGCGTACAGGCGAAGAAAAACAGTGTTGGACTTCGATTCGATACTCGGATCAAGTGTCCCGTTGTAATGCAAGATTCCAACGTTGCGATCCTCTCGAGCATAGAATTGGCCTTGTTGAGGTTTCTCATCCCGGGCAGGTTTTCTTGTTACCCAAGGATCCGTGTCGGGTTCCATAACGTCGATATCAACGGACTGAGAAACGCTTGCGCCTCTATTGTTTAAGGTTGCAGTAACACGCAGCTTACCGCTTTGTTGTGATCGTTGGAGGGTCAGCTTTTGAGTTGTTTTTTCGTTGATGGTTGCAAACGGACCGACTTCCCATTGAGTTTCGAAATCCGCTGCTCCCGCTGCCTTCATCGCTTCAAGGTTGCTTATCAAAGGCAAAATCTCAAGTTTCTGTCGGCCATCCCAACGCTTCGGTGCCTCTAGCGTGAACACCGGTTCAGGGATCTGTTCTTGGATGGAGATGTCGATATCACGGATGAGTACTTCGTCGGGATAGATTGCTTTACATCGCAATCGGACAGAAGTCTCACCTGAAACACGACCCGCATCGAAAGTGTAGGAGAAACGATCGACAGCCACGACCGATTCGCGTTGGTCCTTTACCACCGACCAATAAAGCTTTTGTGCACCGAGAGCTTTCGCGCTAAAGGTCGCCTGGGAGCCTTCGGCTAAAGTCGCTCGTTCGCTCGACACGGAAAACTCTTTTCCAGGTTGAACCAACAATCCTGAAAGCGTCTGCATGGCTTTCTGGTTTTCGTACTGAAGCTTTACCCAATCCGCAGAACGGACCGCTTTCGATATACGCACCTCGTCGATATCGCCTGCGAAGTCAAATCGGTTGTACCAACCACCGATGTAAAACCGAGATGGCGATTTGATTGCCAAAGGTGCGTTGGGTGTTTGCGAAGTGTTGCTCAGTTCGCCGTTGACATAAATTCGCGAATCACCTTTTTCATACGTGTGCAGGATGTGAGTCCATTGGTTCAAGGGCATTAGCCCAATGCTCGAAACATCTGCGCCGGAGAAGTAGCACTCCATTTGAACGTGTGGGGGGCTTTTGAAATGCATGACAACCTTGCCTTGGGCATGCTCATTTCCCCAAGCTAACGCTCGACCATTGGATTGAGACGGGCGAATCCAAGCTTCGGTCGAGTGCGAGCTTGCACCAACCGGAAAGCCTTCGTTTTCCTCACCGCATACGATTCCCTGTCCAACCTCCATCCGTCGAGCTTGACCGATGCGCCCGTCGGTAATCGACGTTTGGACATTTTTGGTTTTTATGGTTCCTACTTCGTCGATCAAAGCTTCGTCCATATGAAGCACGCTTAAGAAGTTGTTCGAATCGTTGAAGACGGCTTGTCCATTCGATTCGCTTGATGCTGCCGAGTTACCCCAATAGATTTTTAGCTCATGGCGTGTGTTGCCAAGAACCTTTGGGATTCGCACCCAGATACTCGCGGTTCCTGCTTGAGGGTCCCACTGTTCGATTTGGTAAGCCAAATTCTTACCATCAAGAGAAAATCGAATATCCGCTCCGTCAGGTCTTGCAGCTTTAAAATCGAAGAAGTCTCGATGCAAGTGAATTAGCACTGGGATATTTTCTTCGACCGCGCTTGCAGGAAGGTTTGCACCTTCGGGGGTGGTCAGCAAGTAAATAGATCCCGAATGGGGCCAATCGGGATAATCGGCAAAGGACTGAGCTCTATCAAGTAGAACGAACGCCAAGCAAACGAGCAAAGTAACGATTTTTGGTGCCGGAAGACGCATTATTTGTTCCGTTTGCTTTTTGGTGTTAGTCGTCGATACGCATTGAAGTTGTTCACCCGATTGTTCGCCCATCGGGATGATGGTTTGGCCTAGTTAGCCTTTTGCGCCAGGCCAACGTTCCCACCAAGCCTTGAACAAAGACCATTGGTTGTGGATGAATGCTTTTTGGCTTGGGCTCAGGGCATCGGAAGCGTTGAAATGGTGTTCGTACTCGGGATTGCCTTCGAGCACCATGAGATACTTGTAGTAGAGGACCAGGTCTGGTCCTTCGTCGTATTTCGATAACACGGCGAGCGCGTTGTCGAGTTCTTGGGCGAGCCTTCGAGATTCCACGCAACCCGAGGCGGCTTTCTTGCAGAGTTCGATCAAGCGTAAGACTTGGCGTGGTAATGCGTTTCCAACACCGGTAATTGCCCCGACCGCCCCGCAGCGAACGAAACCGTGGAAGACTTGGGTGTCGACCCCGACCATCAGCGCGAGATCGTCGTTTCCGCTGGTGATATGTTCTGCGGCATAACTCAGCGACTCTGCTCCACCGAACTCCTTGAATCCTACGAGATTGGGGAATTCGCGGTGCAGTTCAAAGAAGAGCTCGGCGCGGGTTTGAAATCCGTAGTAGGGGCTATTGTAGATCACCGCAGGGAGCTTTTTCGCAGCGCTGAGGATTCCAGCGAAGTGGCTGCGCTGTGCGGAGGTTGAAGTGCCACGCGAGAGGACTCGAGGGATGACCATCAGTCCAGCCGCACCGGCTTGCTGTGCGTGGGCTGCATGCGCAGCCGCAATCTTTGGGTTTTGAGCACCGGTGCCTACAACAACTGGCACCCCTGCGGCTGCAAGTCTCGCGACTCCTTCCTGACGCTGCGCATCGGTCAGCAATGGCCAATCTCCCATCGAACCGCAATACACCACTGCACGCATTCCAAGTCCGATAAGCTCCTTTCCTTTTTTGACCAAATCATCGAAATTCGGAGCACCATCAGGGGTGCAAGGGGTCATCAGTGCGGGAATGCAACCTTGGAAGACATCGGCCAATCGATTCACGAAAGGTACTCCATGAAAGTGTAGATTAGGGAAAGTGCAGTTTAGGGGATTGAGTCCTTTGGGGCATCGAAATCGTTGATTCGATACGCGACCCAAGAGCGTAAGTATAAACGAACGCAAAGGATTTCCCAAACCTTGAATTAACCGGCTGCCTGTTCGGTTCGCTGGAATTTTAGCGCTAAGTTTTATCGCTAAGTTTCATCGCTGAGCCCGAGGTTTGTAGACCTAAGCAATAAGCTCATGGATCACATGGCCGTGAACATCGGTCAAGCGGCGTTCGATACCGTTGTGGTAGAAGGTTAGCCGTTCGTGGTCGATCCCAAGCAGATGCAGGGCGGTGGCGTGTAAATCGTAACAGTAAGTTGGTTTTTCTGCCGCTTTAAATCCGATGGCATCACTGCTGCCATAACTCATTCCTCCACGTACTCCACCGCCGGCCAGCCATGCGGTGAAAGCACCCGGATTGTGATCTCTACCCTTCTGAGATCCTTGCATAAAGGGCTGACGGCCAAACTCACTGGTGCAAATGACTAAAGTCGATTCGAGGAGTCCTCTCGCTTTGAGGTCTTCGAGGAGTGCCGAAGCCCCTGTATCGAGAATCCTACCCCAATAGCCGTGATCTCGTACGATGTCCTCGTGAGAATCCCAGTTCGGCCGGATGGCTTTTTGAGATGTATTTTCTGCTCCACAGTAGATCTGAACGAATCGAACTCCTCGTTCTACTAAACGTCGCGCAAGCAAACATTGCTTGCCGAATGGCCCTATGTCGGGATCCTCCAGTCCATATCGCGATTGAGTCGCAGCAGTTTCGTTTCCGATGTTAACCGCTTCCGGTGCGCTGAGCTGAAGTTTTCCTGCGAGTTCAAACGATGCGATACGGGCTTCAAGCAACGAATCGGATTCTCGGTTACTCGCGTGTTGACGATTCCAACGCTGCAATAACTTCATCCCTTTTTCTTCATCGTCTGGATTGATCGGACGGGCTGGAAACAAGTCGCGGATGACTTCTTGCGATCCCCCTGTTTGCATAACGGTCCCTTGATGAACCGCAGGTAAGAACCCAGCTCCCCAGTTAATGGTTCCTCCCGGCGGCAACCCGCGTGTATCGGGCAATACGACGAATTCCGGAAGGTTATCTGTTTCGCTTCCGAGGGCATACGTAACCCATGCGCCCATGGAGGGAAAGCCAGGTTGGATGAAGCCGCTATTCATCATAAACATCGCAGGGCCATGCAACGCTGATTTGCTCTGCATCGAGTGGATGAACGCAAGGTTGTCAGCACAACGCGAGAGTTGAGGGAACAGGTCCGATATCCATAAACCTGATTGCCCCCTTTGTTGAAAGGGCCAAAAACTCTTTGCATGAGTCCCTGCAACTCCAGCAAATGTTTGCTTGCCAAGTTCCGCATCAAAGGGGGTTCCGTGCAATCGTTCAAGCTCGGGTTTGTAATCCCACGTATCAACATGGCTTAGTCCCCCAGGACAGAATATCTCGATCACATGCTTGGCTTTAGGAGCATGATGGAGCCCCAGTTTTCCCTCGGGCCCCTGCTTTCCCTCTTGAGAGTACCAAGCACCTGAAGCGTGCTTGTGAAGCAAGGTCGAGCAAGCGATAGCACCCAAGCCGCTTCCCAGTCGCGTCAGCCAATCGCGACGAACAGAGGTGCTCGGAGATGCGATGCTTGTGATAGTGTTGGTCTTTTGCATTTTCGTTTTTTCTTTTTATGTGCAAGCTATTTGAACCTCTAATCGCAACTTGAGCCAATGGCCTAAGGATCATCAGTCGACATAAACGAACTCATTCGTGTTCAGTAGGATTCGACACAACTGAAACAAGCCTGCTTCTTGAATCAATCCCGCCCCGCTTGCTATTTCTTCTTCGGTCGCTTGCCTTCCGAATGCTAATCGAATCGCGTGTCGAGCTTGGGCCTCAGGGTTTTCCCCAAATTCGCGTTTAATGCGATTTTCAAGTTGCTCACTTTGTTGAAGTACGAATGCGTTGTTCAGTGTAGCCAAGGATTGGATAGCGGTGGTCGTTGTGTTTCTTACGGGTGTAAGCGTTGCAGGGTTGGGACAATCCAGAGTGGTTAAGAACGGGTGGGGGGTGGTGCGTACGACAAATCGATAGATGCTTCGGCGGAACACGTCCGAGTTTTCGAGCACTCGGTGCTTATAAACGGGTGCATATTCTTCTTGGTAGTCGAAGTCGCGATACCCGGGGCCATACATCGTTCGATTCAAAGATCCAGAAACGCACAACATGGCATCGCGCAGCGATTCTGCGTCTAGTCGCCGAGGATTCTGACGCCAAAGCAAACGGTTTTGGCTATCCGTAGTAGCTGCCAATTCGTTGCTCCCTGAGGAGCGTCGTTGATAAGCATCCGAAAGTAGAATCATTCGATGGATTCGCTTGATCGACCAACCGCTGGTTTGAAGCTGTTGGGCTAACCAGTCTAGTAACTCAGGGTGGGATGGCGTCGCACCTCCAAGTCCAAAATCACTTGGGGTTGCTACTAGCCCCTTTCCGAAATGATGCTGCCATAGGCGATTGACCATCACGCGAGCAGGAAGTGGATTTTCGACGGAAGTCAACCAATTTGCCAACGCAATTCGACGCTGGGCATCGGTTGATTGCTCATCGAGAATTGCGATGTCCGAAAGAATTGGCCCGACGCATGAAACGGAGGAAGGTTTGACAGGTTCCCGTAAGTCTTCGGGGTTTCCACGATGCATGCGACGTGTTTGGGTGGGCGTTTCCGCTTTCACGCCATAGACGCGCTTCGGTTCCGGTAACGACTTCAAGTCGTTTGCCAATGAATCAGAATTCTTACGAAGTGCATCGATGCGATCCTTCTTGTCTTGAGAACTCTTTCCGGCCGACTTCTCTGCATGCAAAGGTGCAACCGAAGCATCGATGAAGCAGACTTGGTCGTGACTGATCCCGTTTCCTGCATCGGTGGCGATGAGTGTGAGAAAGGTGTTGTTGGGTCCAAGTTCGCATTGGATATCTTGGAGACCATCGTTGCGTCCGAGGCTAAGTCGCTTAAAAACTACGTTGCCGTCAACAAGCACGTGTACATCTGCACCGGCGGTGGGAGTTTGGCCAAAGTAACCGACTTTGGCGGTAAACAGGAATGACTGCGGATTCGGAGGATCGCTAGGTTGTTGCTCGTTGACAAATGCTTTACTCAGTTCATCGTGTTTCAATCGGAAAGTGATCCCCGCGTTCGCGTGCAGTGCAAGCATACTGTGACTCGGTTGAGAGCACTCTGTATCGCTAAGGCTGGTGGAAAACTGAGAGTTTACCGGTCCGTTTCGAATAGCATCCCAGACCTTCGAATCTGTCGGTGGGATGCAAGTCGTGACGATCCCCGTTGTGGATATCTTCAGCTCGTTGCTTACCTGAGTGTCGGGGGCGTGGGCAGGGTCGGTAGGGAGGGATCCATTCGGGACAAAAACCGAGTCGATCCAAGGTGAGTTGGTCGGATTGAGTCGGTTTGCTACGACGCCATCTAGAAATCCCGCTTTTTCGCTCGGTGCTCGAACTTGCCCGGTGTTGGGATCAAATCCAGCACCTAGCTTTCCGGTCCCAAAACCATTTCCACCTCCAACGATGTCCGCCAATGATAGCCCATGGGTCAATTGAAGTAGCTCTTGATCGATTTGATCTTTTTGAGTTTTGATTTTCTGTCTCTTCGATTCGATCGACTGTAATTGCGATTCGGATACTACTCGATCACCTCGTTTTACTCCCGAGAAGATTGCGGTCAGCGAGTAGTATTCGCTTTGGCGAATCGGATCGAGTTTGTGGTCGTGGCATCGTGCGCAGTGAATCGTCAGCCCGCACACACTTGTCATGACTTGTGTGACGATATCGTCCAAGTCATCGGCTCTTGCAAGCCGCTTGATTACCGGGCTAGGTGTTTCGATTTGACCGACAAAGTCCCATGGACCGACGGCGAGGAAGCTTGATGCGATGGTCGATTCATCGGTTGGGGATTGAAGGACATCACCGGCGATTTGATGCTGTAGGAAAGTGTCGAAGGGCAGGTCGGAGTTGAAGGCATCGATAACCCAATCGCGGTAGGGCCAAGCATGGTCGCGGCGTTGATCGCGTTCGAAGCCGTGTGTATCTGCATAGTGAGCGATATCAAGCCAGTGCCTTGCCCACCTCTCGCCGTATTGAGGGGATGCTAACGTCTGGTCGACGAGTCGCTCCCAAGCGTCGTATGAATCGTCGTTCAAAAATCGATCCACTTCATCTGGTGTAGGAGGGGTGCCGAGCAAGTCGTAGTTCAAGCGGCGGATCAAAGCTTCGCGGGTAGCGCGTGGAAGGGGAGTGATCCCTTGTTTGTTCATCGCATCGACAAGGAATCGATCGATTGGAGTCGTTGCTTCGGTATCCGGCGGAATATTTGGAACGTCGATTTTTGGAGGGATGTTCTTCCAAGCCCAGTGGTTTAGTCGAGGATCTGCCAGTGGTTCATCCCCCCAGGGTGCGTTCTCATCGATGAATCGCCGAAGGATTTCAATTTGATCGACTTGAAGTGGTTTGCCATTTGGCGGCATGCGGCTAGAGTCGCTCGCGGTAATGCGCGCGATTAGTAAGCTTGCGTCGCTTTTGCCAAGCTCGATTGCTTTTCCTGAATCCCCGCCGCGTAACAAACCTTCTCGATGATCAAGACGCAGTCCACCTTCCGTCACACTTTGGGCGTGGCACTCCAGGCAGTGATCACGGAAAATGCTCCGAGCGGTACGTTCAAGGTCTCGGACTGTGGCGTCGGGTGATTCATCCTGAGCAAATCCAACTTCATTCCAAAGGAGGATCCAGGCACATAGGCTAATGGAAGGAAGCAGCAGTGGATGCCGTTGGGGGTGACGGCTGATTGACGCTGGAAGAAATTGTTGGGAGGGGGGTAGCATGGTAATGGTCGGGGAGGGCTTTGGTAGTAAGGGCATTCATTTCCGCACGGTGGGTTTCCGGACGGTGGGTTTCCGCACGGTGGGCGTGCGTGTATAGGGTAGTGTGGGCATGCCTGCCCGCACGGTGCGTTCATTGGCACGCTCATGGGTCTGTTGCCCATGATACCATTGGGAACTTACGCGATTTGCATCGATGAGGTATTTATTCTACCGCAATGGATGATTGTTTCCTTACTGCGGTTGCGTTGCCTTGTTCCTGAGGTAGTGTGGGCATATCTGCCCGCACGGTGCGTTCATTGGCACGCTCATGGGCAGGATACCATCGCTACTGTTGGGGGTGAAAATCCCAACGATGAGTTGCGTATAACCTTGTAGAGCGGGCATGCATGCCCGCTCTACAAGGAACGAAGGGGATGAGTGTGTGGGCGTGCTGATCGTTGGCCTCGCTTATGCTGAGGT
>Ga0214163_1001473_pt1 | contig 10104 bp, 6 predicted proteins | sample LakMenepilimnion_2_FD_153001 | JGI IMG/M metagenome (GOLD analysis project Ga0214163, IMG submission 153001) | Freshwater microbial communities from Lake Mendota, WI - Practice 15JUN2010 epilimnion v4 | ecosystem: Environmental > Aquatic > Freshwater > Lake > Epilimnion/Euphotic zone | place... | reverse complement strand
TGTCAGATTATAAAAAAATAATTTTAAAAAATAGTCCAGTTCCTGGTGCAGTTCCACTAGAAGATTTCTTGGATTTTGGCGAATTAGCACTTAATTATGCTGATAAAAAATTGTATTATAAAGAACTTGGCGGAGGAATTGTTGTACATGAGACTCCATATCTTGACGACGAAGGCAGTCAAAATTCCGTGGTAAAGAGAAATGGTGATGGCTCTGGTGTTTTTAATGGAGTCATTAGTAATGTATCTGATCCAGACCTGTATGCATTAGATATTTCTTCTAGTGCGTCTACTACTGCTCAGGTGTCTGCTCTAAACACTCAAACCGCAATAAATGCATCTGCAGTGAGTGGTATTGGTGCAAATATAAACAGCGCCTCTGGTATTGGCGCAATTATAAGCAGCGGTAGTTCTACAGCTGCAGTTATAAGCAGCAATAGTTCCACATATCATGCAGAATTTGGAAATAGAGCTACAAATAATTCATCTGCAATTGAAAGAATTCGTGGTGCATTTGTGTGGTTCTATAACACATTTAAAGGTCGATTGCAAACCGCAAATATAGCTGCTGATCGCAATTGGACACTACCAGATCGTTCAGGCACGATATTATTAGATTCAAGTATACGCAGTGGAAAAACAATCTACGTTGATGCTGGTGTCGGTACAGACACTCGTAATGGATTTACGGCATATTCATATACTCCGTATGCAACCATAAGCGCTGCTGTAACAGACTCATCACCAGGTGATTTGGTTTATGTTCGAGCAGGTACATATAATATTACTTTATCGATCAACCTTAACGATGAAGGAAGCCTATATTTTGAACCAGGAGCAACAGTTAATGTTGCAACAGGTGTTACAGCATTTTCTTTTAATCAAACCACAAATATTTTTCCAGTAGCTAATTCAATACGTATTCAAGGACATGCTGATTTTGTATTAACTGGCTCAGCAGGAATACTAACAATACCCACTTCAAATAATACTTCTTCACCACCTATTGTTGCATTTGAATGTAATAGTATCACTGGTCCAAATGCCGCTACTGGTACGCTTTTTAATATTGAGAACGGAGTATTGTCTGTTGATGCTAAAACTATAACACTGACAAATACATTTACTACTTCAAATGCTACTGTGTTTAATATTACTGGCACTGGAGTTGTTACAGCACGAATTCCGTTTGTATATTGTGGTGTGTTTGTCAATGGTTCTGGTACAGCTTTTCCAAGTAATGCTGTTCGTGCTCAGATAAATGCTGACGTTTGGACGTTAGTTACATACAACGCAACTGCTGGTATGGATCTAAGGTTAATTACTACTAACTTTAGAATAGTTAATTATAATCATGTTGGTGTAGGTGCTGCATTTAATTGGACAGAAAATACCACATTTGAAAGTCATGTTTTCCAAGGAGTTACTTGGTCGTCTGCTATTGGAGCAGCACAGATGACATTTACTTCTACAGGTGGTTCAACAACTAATAAACGAGTCTCATTATATCAAACAAATATTCTACGTGCCGCTGCACCTCACAGTCTAGGGTCGACACTGCCGATCGATGTGTACACCTATGGCTCATTTGCAACAGCTCCTGCACATTCAAACATTACCTTTAAGGTGGGTGCATTTACTGTTGATGCTTCAGCCTAAACAATTATTTAAAAATTATGAGTCAACAAACACTATACAACGATTTGGTAATTACTGGTGACCTAACAGTTTCTGGTACCACTACTACAATTAATACAAATAATCTAACTGTAGAAGATAAAAATATTATTATTGGTAATGTAGACTCTCCATCAAATATTACTGGAGATGGTGGCGGACTTACATTAAAAGCTGCTAGCGATAAAACTTTTAATTGGGTGTCAGGTGCTGATAGATGGACATCAAATGTTGGCGTTGAAGCTAGTGCGCTTGTACGTACTGGAGGCACAACTGCGCAATTTTTAAAGGCTGATGGCACTACACAAGAATTAACTACTGGAAAAACGATTTATGTTGATGCAGGTGTAGGTACAGACACGCGGACGGGGTTTAACGAGCATGATATATCAGAACCATTTGCAACTATTGGCGCAGCGGTGTCTGCTTCTGCAAGTGGTGATACAGTTTATGTTCGCGCTGGATCTTATACAATATCTTCACAAATTAGTTTAGACTCTAAGGGTAATATATATTTTGAAACTGGAACAGCCATTACGGTTGCTGGCAATACAGTTGCATTTTCTCTTACTGCAAATGAAACTAAAACGGTTAATGGATTTGCTCAATTTACGTTAAGTGGTACAGCAGACATACTAACACAATCAAATGGAACTCTATTTTTAGAATATCAGAGTATTACAAGCACCTCAACAGACACACTATTTAGAATATCTGGAGGCACATTAAATACAAGTTTTGCGAGTATTGTAGCATCTACAACAGACGGATTTGTGTTGACAGGAAGTGGAACACTGGTAATTCGCCGTTCCCACACCGCGTCATGTAAACAATTTTTAAACTGCAATACTAGTGGAGCTGTTACTATGGACATATGGACTGTCGTAGGAGATTCCTCAGATGCAACTATTCGCGTTGTTAATCATACTGGATTTTCATATCGTGGAGTCAACTTAAACAACAACTCATCTAGTCCTAGTCCGTGCATCATTTTTGCATACACCTCAGGAACTAATGCTCCGGTCTTACGAAACTTAAGATTAACAACAAGCGGAACTGGTATTTCTATTGATGCCGCTGCTGCAACAAGAGATATATTCTTAGATCAAATTAAAATAAATGCCACCAACAGTCTATCATCTACCGCACCTACAATCGTTTATTCTACCACAACATACAGCACTGTCGCGCCTGATGCTAACGTAACAGTAGACGGGCAATACAATATAATGTCTAAACTTTTCTAAAACTATGGCAATAGGACCACTAACAATAAATAACAATACAACGATAACTGGTGACTTAACAGTTGATGGTAATATTATTACGTCAATCGATTCGACTATAACTGGAGGCGGTAAAACTTTTAATAATGCTGATTCTGGTAAAATATTTCATGTTTCTGGAACAAACACACTAGTTCTTCCTGTCTATGCATCCGCTGATAATGCATGGAGTATTGGCATTGTAAATGTAGGCGGAAACACTCTTACAATTAATATTGCTGGATCATCTGGAAATACAATTAATGATGCAGTCACAATAAGCAATACAGTAAAATATTCATCAATTTATATCTATAGATCAACAACAACAGGTAAATTTATTGCATTAGGCACGTTATATTAACATGAATATCAGTGATTTTAGAAAAGTAGTATTATCTAACCAAACTATAATACTAGACTCACCAATGCTAAACGCAATTGCGGCAGGTGATGATTTTGGGTTTAGCGTTGCGATGAATGCTACCGGTACAGTTTGTATAATAGGCGCTCCAAATTTTGATACAAATAATATAGGGCGAGCAGTTGTCTATGCATTCAATGCAACTGCTAAATTATGGGAACAGCGAGGAGATCCATTCCTTGGAGCTCTTAGCGGTCAAAAGCTTGGTTATTCTGTTGCTATAAATGGTGATGGAACCAGAATAGTTATTGGCAGTCCAGGAAATTCTAATGTTCAAGTTTATTCTTGGAATGGAACGTCATATACTGTTATAAGAAATAGTACTGAAACTGCAACCGCTGCTGGTTGGAGCGTTGCGATAAATTCTGCTGGAAATCGTATTGCAGTTGGAGCACCAACAAATAGTGTCACTGGAACTGATAGAGGAGCAGTTGAAATATTAGATTATTCTGGAAGCGGAACAACTTGGAATTCACGTGGAATAATCGCTGGAGAGGCAAATGGAGATAAATCTGGTTGGTGTGTATCATTAAATTCGAGTGGAAATAGAGTTGCAATTGGTGCACCATTTAACGATATTGGAGGAACAATTACTCAAGCAGGTCATACTAGAGTTTATCATAATACATCCGGAACAAGTTGGATCAAATTAGGAATAGATCTAGATGGTTCCAGTATAAATGAACAGTCTGGATTTAATATCTCGTTAAATGATGTTGGAGATATTGTTGCGATAGGAAATATACAGGATGACACCAGCGCAAACAACGATGCTGGAACGACTAGAGTGTATAAATGGAGCGGTGGTGCTGGCACATCTGGATCATGGTCTCAGCAAGGACTAGATTTAAATGGAAATCCTGGAGACTTACTTGGCTATTCAGTGTCACTAAATTCTGAAGGAAATATATTGGCAATTGGAGCTCCATTTAGAGACAATGCTAGTGGAATCGACTCGGGAGGGGCCCAAGTTTATGAATTTGATAATACTAATGTCATTTGGAAACAAATACGTCCATTATTACAAGGACAATCTGTCGGTGAACAATCTGGGCTTTCTGTATCTCTTAGTAAAAATTCTAAAAAAATAATAGTTGGCGCGCCATATACATCTACTGGAGGAACTGCTAGAATTTATTCAATATAAATAAGCTTATATGTCAACACCAATTAATTTAGGTCCATATTTACTAAATGCTCCCACAGAAGTTGAAAAGGGGCATATACGTGATAGTTTAGATCTTGGATCTGCATCACTCCTACAGGGGGAATTTTTGGACATCAATAGATTAAAATTTACTGACCCCACCAACTCTACGCGTAGTATTATTCTTGATAAGACTCTTTTTGGATCTGCAGTGGCGGATCGCTTACGTTTTGCTCGTGCCATAAATGTTACTGGAGAAGTTACTACATCTTCTCCAATTCCTCTTTTTGATGGCACCGAAAATATTAATATACCAATAAGCATTAATGCTGGTGCAATTACTGAATCTAAACTTGCAACAGACGCTGTAGTTGCTATAAAAATAAAAGATGGTGAAATTACTCCGGCAAAACTTTCTGCGGGTGGTCCAAGTTGGACTAATACTACTACACTTTTAACAAGAGCTTTAGAACTTGGAAGTGGAATTACAAGTAATGATAATTCTTTTATAGATTTTCATTCATCTGTGCCACTAGTTGATTATGACGCCCGCATTATACGCAGCCCTGGGGTAGATGGAGCATTAAGCATCCTTAATGCTGGTGCTGGTGCTATAAACATTCGAGGGCTGTCAGTAGCGTCAGACAATACTGTGACATCATCACGTCAAATAATTGGAGCCATAGAAATTATTGGAAATCAAATTAATACGACTTTTGCAAATAACGCAGAAATTGCGCTTAACTTTGAAAGCAGTGATAGCACAGTTACAAACTTTTTAAACACTACAATATTCAATGGCAAGCAAGAAATTTCTGCAAGGTTTTTTGGTGACACAAAAACACTTGAAACATATGGGCCGTGTCGTTCAGTAACAAACGGACAAGTTGGGTGGGCTACCGCTGGACTTGAAACGCGCAGCACATCTGGAAATACATTGCTAGCATTACATGCTGTTGGTTCAACTGCAACACTGCTAAAACATGTTCGTGGCGGATCAGGATTAGAAATACGTGACGCGGGAGACACCGCCTTTGCTCCGCTAAAGGCTTCAACATTTACAGGTAATAATGCGCTCTATTTAAACTACGAAACTCCAACAATATATCTTCAAGACACAAATCATCGTGGTTCGATGATATATGTAGACAACAATATATTTTCTATACGTCGTTCGTCTGGCAATAATTCTACAACGATGCAAGATCTTAATGGTCGTTGGCCATTAGACATTAACTTAGAGACCAATAATGCGACCTTTGGTGCAGATGTAAATGCTGCTTCATTTACATCTCGTTCTTCGATTCGTTATAAGAAAGACATACGCCCGCTACAAGATTCGCTGGCTAAAGTAAACTCGTTAAACGGAGTTTCATATGTTTGGAAAGAAACTAAAAAGGCTGATCTTGGATTAATAGCAGAAGAGGTGAATGAGGTTTATCCAGAACTTGTGCATAAGACAGAAACTGACGAGGTTGAAGGCATAGATTATGGAAAATTGACTGCAGTACTCATTGAAGCAGTAAAAGAGTTGACTGGTCGTGTGCAGACACTCGAAAAACAATTAGAACAACGATAAACTATGCCAACCGGTTATACAATAAACGGTACTGACTTTGATGATATGTTTAAACCACGCGTAGGAACTGCTGGGGCAGCGTGTGGTTATAATGTAGTGACCTCTACAAACCCATACGTGACTCAAGATTTAGCGAGCCGCTATGAGCCTAGTCGAGGAGCAGGGGATCGAATACCTGAACTTACAGGACTTAAAAATTCTGCTGGCATTGACTTGCGTGACTTGTTTATGAATGACGGTTTTGAAATTATTCCTACATACACAATTGTCGCAAATAAAACTTCAATCAATGAAACGACTGACCGAACTGTCACCTTTACATTAACCACAACTGATGTGCCTAATGGAACAGTCCTGTATGTGTCACTGTCTAGAACTGACTTAACATTAAGCGCAAGTACAATTACAGTAAACTCTAGCACAGCAAGTTTTAGTGCGACTGCATCTACTGATGCAACTGCCGAAGGATATGTTACATTTCAGGCGATTCTTCGTACTGGTTCTCAATCTGGCCCAGAAGTCAAGCGTAGCGATGCAATTGGGTTAATTGACTCTTCAATTCCAATTCCAACATATTCTATTGCGCCTTCATTATCTGCTATTAATGAAGGGGGTTCGGTAACATTTAATGTCTCTACTACAAATGTTAACCCTGGCACGACGCTATATTGGACACTCTCTAGGTCTGACTTGACGCCTAATAATGGAAGTTTTGTTGTTTCTAGTGGCAGCAACTCATTCGCAGTGACTGCAAACACTGACTCATTTACTGAAGGGCCTACAAGCTTTACTGCAAGTATACGTACTGGAAGTACAAGTGGGGGAATACTTGTGACGAGCTCGGCGGTTGGAATAAATGACACATCACTAGACCCAATAAATTATAGTATTGGTCTTAGAGTTGATGTATATCGAGATGTTGGTACAGCGACGTGGGGTAAGAAAGGTGGGTTTATTAGAGTTTTAATAAAACGTGATAGCATACTACAGTACGGATCTGATGGTAAATGTAATGTTACTGTATCATTTGCAAATAACTCAATGAGTAGTATTCCAAATTGGAATACTACATTACGCATAACTCAAAATGAATTATTAAACTCTGTTCCTAACACTATAACAGGTATTGTCCCAGCAACTGATGCAGGATATTATGACATAACCGGTGTATTACCGCGTCCTTCTACAGCTGGATGGAAGGAAACAAGAGGGTGTATACCATCAGGATCAACTACAACTGTAACTTTAAGAGATACTCTCGCTGGCACAACAAAATCCGGTAGTGTCGGAACACATTCAAATGGTCTTACTGGCCAAGCATATCCAAAATATTTTTAATTATCATATTATAAATAGACTATATGGCGACGTATAGCAACATTTATATCGATCAAGGCAGCACCTATGCGTCAACTATAGACGTAAAAGACAGCAACGGATTGCCAACAGATCTAACAGATTATTTTGTTAGAGGTCAAATGCGTAGAACATATAATTCTACTCTTTTTTATGATTTTATACTAGATATACCAAATCCAACAAATGGAAAAATTGTAATATCACTATCAAATAACATATCTGCTACATTAAAACCGGGCAGATATGTTTATGATATTGAAATTGTACATTCTACTTTAGGTGATGTTAGACGAGTAGCCGAAGGACAAGTTGATGTATCACCTAGCGTCACGAGTAATGATTATAACCCAGAAAATAATTCCAATCAAACAATAGTCTATACTGGAGGAACATTTTAATTTAATAATATATGCCAACTATATCAACTACATTTATTCTAAAAAATTCCTCAATAATTGGAAAAGTACCATTAGAATCAGATTTAACTTATGGAGAAGTCGCGTTAAATTATGCCGACGGTAGATTATACTATAAAAATGCTAATAATAATATTAGTCAATTAAATCCAATACTCACTGGAGCGGCGTCATCTATTTCTACTGAAAACTTGACGTCATCAAGAGCATTGGTGTCAAATGCGTCCGGTAAAGTTGCAATATCAAATGTAACTTCTGATGAATTGGGGTATTTATCTAGTGCCACTTCGAATATACAAAATCAACTGAATAACAAAGCAAACCTTGCAAACCCAACATTCTCTGGAACAGTTGGTGGTATCACAAAGAGTATGGTTGGACTCGGCAACGTGGACAATACAAGTGACCTAGATAAACCAATATCTACTGCAACTGCGACTGCATTAAACAATAGAGTTGATTTAAGTGAATCACAAACTATAACTGGAACAAAAACAATAAATGCTCCAATAACGGTTAATAATAAATTCGTTACTATTCGTGGAACACCAACAGAATCACAATATGGGTTAAATATTATGAATAATGGCAACTTTGACCCAGGCACTCCATTGGTAGTTGATGGTAGAGCGCGGGTTGTTCATGGTATGACATTTGCCGCAGGTATACCAAACTTTACAAATGGCAGTGATCATACTCACGTTCAGTGGACAACGCAAAATCGTCAAAGTTGGCAAATGATTCAAAATGGCGGAGCAAGTACTACTAATGCAAATACTTTTACGTTGACTACTGTAATGACTACTGCGTCTTTACAATTTTTTAATGAGTCAAATATACACAGCATCGACACACGAGAAGTTGTGGTGACAAACAATGTATTTCCATTTCTTGCGACTGGTTTAAAAATAAATTATAACGCTAATGCAACTGGATTAAATGTTGGTGATTTTATTCAAATAACTATGAATCCAGCTCCTCCTGGTGTAGTAGCAAATACCTACAACGGGATCGTTACTGCTGGTCCTACAACAGTAACGATCGATGGGCAATCTAAAATTCAATATACCTTTTCGTTAGAAGGATTTAATAGCGTAAATTGGACTCCAAGTTTAGCAAGTTTTTCAACTACATTTGTTAATCCAGTAAGTGGTTTTAATAATATTAGAGTTTCATTTGCACCAACAGAATTAACCGGAACACGAGTGTCATTGACTGGAGCATGGTCTGGTATAGGCAGATATGTTAAAGTTGAAATGACAGGACATAATGCATTTGAGGGACTACCATTAGTATTTACTGTTGCTGGAAGCACTAAAATTGGATTAGTAGTTGGAAGTTATAATACATTTGTTAAAAAAGTCATTGATGCCAATACGTTTATAATTTCTGTTGGAAATGCTATTAGCGGGTTTAATACTACTAGTGGAACTTATGTGGGAGCCACTGGTTGGACATTATATAGAGGATCTACTGATGCAATTCACCAATATACTCCATCAACATCACATTTTATTTTCCATCGTTTTCCAACTTCTAATACGACCCCTACAACAACTGGTGGTAGTAAAGCAATATCTTTAGGAAATTGCGCAGAAGTTGAAGGAAACTTTTCATATTCTTTTGGTCATAAGGCAGGAGTGTTTGCTGATCATTCTATGGCACTTGGCGGAGAAGATAGTTTTATTAATGCTAATTATAGCACTACAGTTGGAGGTCAAGGACTTGTTTCATCTGGTGTATATCAAACAATTATTGGCAAATATAATACGATTGATACATCAAACACAAAACCATTTATTGTTGGTTGGGGATCGAGCGACTCTAGTCGATCGAACCTTTTAGAGTTATCAAATACGACTCTTACGCTAAACACTGCAATAAATGCAAGTGGTTCAGCAACTGCTTCATCATTCATAAGATCTGGCGGCACAAGTGCACAATTTTTAAAGGCTGATGGAAGCACTCAAGAATTAGTCACCAGTAGGACAATATACGTTGACACAAACGGAACAGACACAAGAGGATCGTTAAGCCAGTACAGTATTTCCGTGCCGTTCGCCACTATCGGCGCAGCTATGGCTGCATCAGTAATCGGTGACACAGTGCGCGTCCGTGCTGGCAACTACACCATCACGCAAACAATCCTCCTTAATGGTAGAGGCAACCTGCATCTTGAAGAGGGAGCCGTTGTTACGTGTAGCGTTTCTGGTAATCCTGTATTTTTGCTACTCGCAA
>Ga0214163_1001472_pt1 | contig 10104 bp, 9 predicted proteins | sample LakMenepilimnion_2_FD_153001 | JGI IMG/M metagenome (GOLD analysis project Ga0214163, IMG submission 153001) | Freshwater microbial communities from Lake Mendota, WI - Practice 15JUN2010 epilimnion v4 | ecosystem: Environmental > Aquatic > Freshwater > Lake > Epilimnion/Euphotic zone | place... | reverse complement strand
GGGGGGGCGGGGGGGTGGGGGTGGTGACCGCGCAACCCCAAGCGCCGAAACACCTTACGCCACCCCAGTCTCCAGCACAAGCGTCAACAATCGCTCCACCCCATGCCCCTTCGCAAAAGCAACCCTTTCGCTCACCTCTTCCCAATCCTCCTGCCTAGCGTTTTCGTCACTTGAATCTAAAATGACACCCTCTTCTCATTACGCCAAAATCCAGAAAAGGGTCAGTTGGTAATGCCAACGCTAGCCTCCAGTGCCCGAAGTACCGATCAACTCCCGCGAATCTTACTTGAGTGCGGTAACACACTCATCACCGGCGGAAATACTGGAATCCAGCGTGTTGCAAGGAATCTTGCCAGAGAAGGTATTCTCGTTGCAAAAGACGTAGGTTGTGCCTGCGAACCCGTCCTGAACCTGCACGACCGTTTGCTAAAAGCTACCAACTGGCTCTCTCAAATCGACCAAGAAGCGGCGGCAAAGTCGCGTCATGCTTACAAGAAGCATCCCAAATTAAATGCGTCTCCGAAATCCAGAAGCAGGCTTCAACGTCTTTGCTCGTTGTTGAAACCCTCGAATTTCCAACACGTGGCTACCCGCGAACTCCGGGCCTTTCGAAGCCCTCGGCTACAGATCATTGCCGGAGATGTGCTCGTATTGGCGGATAGTTGGTGGCTTGAATCCTATGCAAAACTACAGCAATCTGCGATTCGACAAGGGGCAACAACGGGCATCATCGTCTACGACCTGCTTCCAATCCGTTACCCTGAGTTTTTCGATGGCCAATTAAACCACCTATTCCGAACCTACCTTGATCACTACCTCCAATCTTGTCAATTCATGCTGACGATCTCGGAAACAGTTGCGCAAGACCTCCGCAACTATGCTCAGGAGCGTTTTGGCAACGAAACAGCAAACGCCCTATATATCGAACCATTTCGGCTTGGATCGGATTTGGACTTATTATCCGGAGATCAATCCGTTAGTGCGGACGTCCAAGCCTTCTTTTCCCAACCTGGACATCAACCACCCTATCTGACAGTTGGAACCGTAGAACCCCGAAAGAATCACACTTACATCCTAGACGCGTTCGAAATTGTTTGGAATCATTGTCCCGACATGCGTCTTTGTATCGTCGGACGACCGGGCTGGCTTAACGACACAGTGATCAATCGCATCGAACAACACCCACGTTTGGGTAAGCAATTGATTTGGTTCTCAAATGCAGGGGACCAAGATCTTAAATTCTGTTACGAGCATTCGAAAGCGTTGTTATTTGCTTCCCACGCAGAAGGCTTTGGGTTGCCACTAATCGAAGGTCTACGGTATCATCTTCCGGTTTTCGCAAGCGATATACCAGTTCATCGCGAGGTAGGTGGGGCTTACGCTTCGTATTTCAATATTGCGAATCCCGAACACTTGGCCGGCATGATCATCGATGAAGCTAAAACCGGTCTTTTTCCAACCGTTAAACCGTGGAACAATGACCAACTTGTCGATTGGAAATCAAGCGCCCGAGAATTCCTGCAAAAATGTAAACAAGCGGCAGAACGGACTCGAACACAGTCCATGCACCCTCGCATGAAGCCTTCATAGTGCATCACCCCCCACAGGTAATATCCCTTGCTCGATCATCTACCATTCGATTCGCGAACCTAAACTGAACTACCGATCGCAAATGGATGATCGCAATATCTTTATTCATAAGGTAGTCACCGTCGCTTCTCGCCTCGTGATGCTAGGAAGTGGTATCGGATCGATCATTTACCTGACTCACAAACTCGGTATCGCTGGCTACGGGGAATACGCAAGCTTGATTGCAATAGCGATGCTTATCCGTTTCCCTGCCGAGTCTTTGTTCCACTCAGCCCTACCCTTCATGGCCTCAGAAAAGAATCCCGAATTCTTAGGCTCGGCCATCTTGCGCGCACTTGCAATCGCCGGACTGCTCCTCGGTGCTATCTCAATGATTATTGGAGTCATTGCTCCAGAACTCCTTCGTATTGAATCCCCAAAGATGTGGTTCGCGATGTGTTGCGAAATCTTCTTTGCCCTCATCGCGAACGGTTACATGGGTGTCATAATCGGCCGGAACCACTTCCTTGCCTCTTCGTTGATCTTCTCTACCTACTGGATCGTACGTTTGCTCCTCTCTGTAACCTTGGTAGAACTGGGGTTCGGAACCCTCGGCGCACTAACCGCACTTTCACTTGCCTCAATAATAGTCTTTGTCCTCTGCGCCGCGACTGATCGTTGCCACACTCTTTTCTCATCCCCCTTATCCTGGAAAGAACTATGGAACAAATCGAAAATCTACAGCATGAGCATGATACTTGAACGACTCCTCAATTCATGCGACCTGGTCGCGATGAAGCTCTTTAACGCAAATCCCCTCGCCATCGGATACTATGCAACAGGCCTCAGCCTCAGCCAAGCGTTTCAGACAATCGCCAAAGCCCTCTACCCGGTGCAATTGCAGATGCTCGCTTATTACCGAAGTGCCGGACAACAAGCGAAATTCGATTCCTTGGCTCAGTCGATGATCGTGGAAAATCTTCGAATGATCGGCTTAGCCATCATCGGACTTCCCTTCTTACCTGTCGTCATCCACTTGCTACTTGGCAGAGACATTTCAAATACTCAAGCAGTCTTTGCCCTTATCATCGCCGCTGCGTCCTTTCAGTTGATGTTCACCACCGGAAGAATCTTCAACGTAGCCTCCGGCGACGTATCGCAAATGCGGCTCATCCTGCTTTTGGCCCTTATCTTGCAATTCCTAGGGTTCGGTATCGCCGCAAACATCGGCGGACAATCCAACAACGAAACTACAGATCTTGCAATTACCCAAGCGATTTGTTGCGCGGTGGTTCCTATCATTTGCAACCTTGCTCTAGCACTAATCGCGCTGAACGCAGGACTTAGGCGTAGCAAGCAACCTTTCCCGTGGGTCGTCTCACTGCGAGTGCTCGGACTCGCCTCTCTCCTTGCTACCTTGGGAATCGTCTGTCTTAACCTCGGCCTTTCCGCTTTCCTCATTCTTCCCCTATGTACCTTTGCATACGTAGGATTGCTAATTCTCTTCGGGGATCTGCCACTGCCTGACTCCCTATTCAGCCGTCGTAAATCCCAAGACGAATCGCCACGCACATAATTGTGCACCCCGACGCATACCGTTTCTCCCTCAGAACACCGAAATCAGCCGATGCTTATTCCATGAATTCACTATTCCCCTTTTTACGCTTCGAGGAAAATATCACTCCGTAACAAGAGACCTGCGAACAACCTACGTATCTACTTAATCTGCGATCGCTCCCCGCGAGTCCCACTGGTGAATGTTTTTGGATTTGTATCAATTACGTCATAACAAAGTTTGCGAACTCGACGAGATCACCAGCGCTAGCAACACCCCCATTCACCCCTGGCTTAAACATCGTCGGATACCTATCCGGAACATTCGGGCTCGGCGAAGCCACCCGATCTCTGGCACTCGCTTGTATCGATTCCAACATTCCCGTATCAGGGATCGACATCAGCGATCCAACCTTTTGCAATCCAGAAGATGAACCGATTTCTTTCCCCACCCTGCAAGACTCGCCATCGACTCAATTGCTTTACGTCAACGGTGATGCGACATCTCCAACCCTGAATCTCCTGAGATTAGCAAACCACCCTGAACCAAGGTATCGAATCGGCTTCTGGCATTGGGAACAGCCAAAACTTCCACTTAGTTACCTTGAATACTTCAAACAACTCGATGAGATATGGGTCCCCTCTACCTTTGTCCAAAATGCAGTCGCGGAAATCTCTCCTCGACCTATCTACAAAGTTCCCCACACGGTCAGCTTCACCCCCAGCAAAAATGCAAACCGAGAACGATTCGGCTTACCCCGCGACCAACAACTCGTCCTCGTAACCTCGTAAATCATTTCCTTTTTCGCATTGCTTCGATCCGCCACTCAATAGCTCGTATTGGTTTGGCTAACCACCAAGCCCAACTCGATTCGATCCGTTTTAAACGAGCCGCTTGAGCATGCACGAACGGACTCGAATCGCTCAATTCGCACCCCTCCATCACATCGAAAATACTCACTGGATCCGCAAGTGCGTCGACTAACTCCCGGTGCTCCTTCGATACATAGTAGCGATTAAGCCCATCGAAACCCGCAGGTAAATAATCCGCACCAATCAATATATGTTCGAACGTCTCATGCACCGGAATCCGACTCATCGGTCGCGTAGCCTCAATCACCATCACCCAAGGTCGCAACACCCCTGGATCCCATCCTCGTAACACGTCAGCTTCCATCCCCTCAACATCAATCTTCATCCAATGAACTGTCTGATCTTTACTCGATGCAAAATGCCGAGCAAGCGTCGTGACCGGAACCTCGATCTGCTGCGGCTTTCCATTCGGACCAGATGCAGCTACCGCTAGCTCGTTGATGCCGCTGCTCGTCCCCCCATCACCCACCAAAAAAAATTGCATCACACCTTCGTGATCAGACAACGCTATCTCATAGACAGTCTCATCCGGACGATCTTCACGCAATTTTTTCGCCAGCACCGGATGGGGTTCGAAATGGCAACCTCGCCAACCGAACTCATAGAAACCACGACTCACCGAGTCCAAACGAGGCTCCCAAGCCCCTATGTCGATGTAACGACCCGGCGTCTGATCGCGCAATGCCCGCCACAATCGAATATCCTCCATGCTCTGGGCATAGGAAACAAAATTACGCTCGGTCATCCTGCTTGAACCCTTCAAGGTATACAAAGTAAATCTGTGTGCGCACCACTGTCCTCAGACTGACTCAATTTCTCAATCAAAGCGTCGATCGCTTCGCGATCAAGCGGCCTTTGCTCCCAATCTTCGACTCGAATGTCGAACACCATCTTGCAACTTGAAAGAAACCGCCTTAATCGCTCAATCCCACCCGACCGAAGAAGCCCATAAGGCCACAACTCCAAGACGAAAATCGGACAGTCTGGTTGACTTAACAACCTCGAGGCACCATCTAGTACATGGCCTTCATACCCCTGCACATCCATCCATACCAACGTACCACTGCCAAACTCTTCCTTCAATTCATCCGAGATAGAATCTAATGTCGTGGTTCGCACTTTACATGTAGCACGCCGAGATTCCCCATAAGCTTCCTTATTACCAGAATCCCCAACCCCTTCTCCTCGCAGTCGGTGGTCCCCGCGATTCTCTTTGGACCTCTCCATCTGCATTTCGCCAACAACATCGCTTAACGCCACTCTCAAAAGCGTGGCCCGATCGGTATACCCATTCAACGCTACGTTACTGACCAAGAGATTGTAGTTGAAGGCATCCATCTCAATAGCGACACCTCTTGTGAACATCCCCTCCGATAAAGCTCTCAGCAAATGCGTTCCGATGTTCGCTCCAATATCGACAAAAACCTGCGGCCGAAATCCACGCTCACGGCATAAATACCGCACGACATCCAATAACAAACCTTCCTCAAACGCACCCTCCTTTCGAAGCGTCGCTCCAATAATTTGATCGTCAGCCGAAACAACCATCGACCCATTATCGGTCCGCGTGAGTATCAACTCCGATTTCTGCGGATCGTCAAATGCAAACAAGGACTCGAGCCTTCGATTGCGACTCATCTCCGGCAACATCATCTCCCGATCGCTCAGCCGAAAACTCGCAACGATCAAGCCGTCTCCACTGTACGACTCGTTTACCGAATGCTCCGCTAAGATCACTCCCCCGGCTTCCATCAGCAAACGCAAACAATCTCCATGCGTTGTCGCTGATCCACTGATCGACTCATGATGCGTCGACACTACCACAAACCTCAACAATCCCTCCGATACGGCACGATGCATGGACCTGAGAAAATCAACTTCAGCTCCCTGACAATCAATATGCAACATCTCTACAGCCGGTCGTCCAAGCGCCTCTAATAAACTCTCTAGCGTATGCGAAGGAAGATTCACTGCCGATCCATCGGACTCACGACGAAATGATACAGATTCCTGATAAGTCGCTCCCACCAACGCGGAAATCCAAGTCGCACTGCGACCATTGAGCGCAAGGTTCCTCTCACCGATCTTCCTGTTGTTCGCGTCGGGTTCCAGACACACTGCTCTCGAGCTCGGGATAGCACCCAGCCACCATGCGGTGTAATAAGCCCAAAACGCGCCCACTTCAATCATCAATGTCCCCGGCGCACAAGCCTTTAGCAAATGATGAAAGAGCAACTCTTCCTGCGGCTCGTGATGCCCCCGCAAGCGACGGATAATCTCAGACATCCAATCGCCATGGTATCCGCCGGCAACCACAAGCGTACCCTCGTGCATCACTTGCACCTTGGACCCATCCGGACCACGCTTGACCATTCCCGCTTGAGCCACCTTCGGTATCGCTTCGCTATCGCGACACCCTACCGTCATGGCGATTCGACGCGATACAGGGTTCTCACCCCGCACTAATAAATTCCTTAGCCTCTTTCGCAGCGACCGTAACCGCTTCCACAACCCAATTTGCATTCTGCGCCTTCAACTAACACTCTACCTGTTACCGCGTTACGGAAATTAGCAAACGACTGGTGACCCGAGCCAACTCTATCTGGCATCAAAACGAATAAGCCACTGAGACACCATCGACCTGGGGCTGCTATACAAAGCCCCACATTTGCAGTTGAACCAACGCCTAGATCTTCGACTCGGTGCCCGATTTCCAGTCACCACTGTAAGACTGTTGATTCAAATCAAGCGATTTATCACGCTCGCTCGGTGTGCCCTTTGACAAGCCGGTATGCTCCTCACAAAAGCTGCGTCAATTGATGCAACTCAAGCGTCGTCTTTGGGAATCTCGAACTTCGGAGCCGTCGACTCGACAACCTCCGGCTCATCCAAATGTCGTACCGACGAAAGCTTCGGTGGCTCGTATGTATCCACCGCATTAAACTCACGCTTGAACTCGTCGACGTTCTTCTTCAAACTTCGATAAGTCCCACCCAAATTACGTGCGACCTCCGGCAGCTTCGATCCAAACAGCATCAGGGCAAGCACCCCGAAGGCGATCATCTCAAAAGTTCCAATTCCACCAAACATTTCTTACCCCTGTCTCGCCCAATGAGCTTAAGCGGATGAAATTATGTGGATTTTGTCGAGTCCGGTGTCGGCTCGTTGTCGTCGTCACGCATCCCCTTCTTGAACTCGACGGCACTGCGTCCCAAGTTCCGCATCAGCGACGGAAGTCGAGCGCTGCCGAAGAGCAAGGTGACAATCACCAAGAAAATAAGGAGTTCTGTAGTTCCGATTCCAAACATAGAAGTTACCCGGGGTGGGTTAGTAAAAAGGGGAAGGAGAGCCGACGTTGCCATCGACCCCAGTCCCTTCATTTTATTGGAATGGCTCAGGGTGTCAAATCGACAACCCTTAGAGGATCGGAGTTTCCCTTGCGATTATGTCTCGCCCAATCCCCATCATTTCCTGACAATCGATGGTTTTCCCATTGGTTTCGAATAACGCAGCCACCGATGCCTTGTGGATCTTCATCTTCAATCCACCCACCCCCAAAGCCCCATAATCGAAACGACCCTCACGCTCGACACCTTTATCCATCAACCCAATACCCTCAATCCCCAACGGTGGCACGGCATTTAAATCGATGGCTACCTTCAACCCCTTCGCCTGCCCTAACCCTTCAGCCGATAGCAACTTCACGCCCGCAGCACCACAAGCGAATACCATTTGCGATTCCTCCAAAGCCTTGCTGCTCCATACTTCATCGTTGCTCGAGATCGCTGCTAACCGACTCGAAGCTACCCCCTGAGCAACCAAAGCGTCGACGCACTCTTGCGATCGCTCCACCGAGCGACTCGAAAGATACACTTTGCACTTCTCGTTGGCCAAAATCTTCGCGACCCGCTGACCTACCGGCCCCGTCGCTGCTAATACCAAAGCACAACTCCCCTCCAATGGCACATGCCGACCGGCACTCAACACCGCCGCCGCCGCCGTGCTGTTCGATCCATTGCAATCGATCATTACGGACACCTTGAACGGATCGAACATCGTGTCGATGGCATTGCGATACAACTGCTCTCCATGCACGACATTGCTCCCCCCAATGAAAATCGCAGTGCGATTTAAATCCTGCGGCCCCCGCGTGTACATCGCACCATGGACCAAATCACGAACCTGCTCCGGTTTGACATTCGCATACTGCAACAATCGATCGATCCCAGCATCCATCGCAACTATCGCATCGAATACGCTGGCATGCGAATCGGTATCAAACTGCAACAAGATTCGTTTCTTAGTCATTCTGCACCTGGAGTTGGTTTGAGGATTACGTTTACGGTTTTAGGTTATACCGATATTTTAGCGGCGAGAAGGTATTTGGGCTATCAAGGATAGGATAGAGCTCCAAAGGACTGCGATCCTGACTCAGCCCGTACTCAGTTAACCAGCACCGTGCTCAGTGAAACGGTGCTCGTGCTCAGTGAAACGGTGCTCGTGCTCGTAATCGAAGCGACTTCCTAACAATCAATTCGTCTATCGCCTGCCGTCACGCAAATCGCCCCAAATCACCATCCTCGATCGGCTCGCGCATCGATGCCTCGCAATCGACTGCAACACCGAACTCAGCAGAAGACCTAAGCTGCAAGATCCGGTTGAACTTCCAACACTGCCTTGGCTATCTTGCCCGAATGCATGGTCTCAAAAGCGTCATGCCAATGCTCCAACGACCAACTTCCGCCAACGATCTTGCTGACATCAATCGCCTTGGTGTCAAGCAAATGCAACACTCGCTCCCAAATCGCCCAAGTATGGGAGAAACTTCCCTGCAATGTGACGTTCTTTTGAACCAACGGGTCGATGGAAAATCCAAGCGGATCACGGCCCCACCCTACTTTGCTAATCCATCCTGCCGGTCGAACGATGTCGATCGCCGTTCGCAACGTCGCGGATACTCCCGCCGCATCGACCACCCCGTCACACCCTAAGCCATCTCGAGACAACGACCAATCTTTGAGCTGCTCGTTGAACAAAGCCGTACAGCCTAACTCCTTCGCCAAATCCAACCGCACTTTGTCCTGCGGCAATCCAACTACAGCTACCTCCGCCCCTCGCAACCTTGCGATAGCTCCACACAATAATCCTATCGGCCCAGGGCCCAATACCGCGACCCGATCGCCAGGCAATATGTTGACGTTCGATACCACGGCACTAAAAGCCACACAGCAAGGCTCGGTTAAAGCCGCGAGCCGCAGTGGAAGCGTATCCGGTACGCGGTGCAAACACCTCGCAGGGACCTTGACGTAATGGGTCATCGCCCCATGCGTTCCATAACCAAATCCCTTGCGGTTCGGATCAAGATTGTACTTGCCAATGCGCGTCATCGGCGAGTTCGCATCGATAATCGCCGCCGTCTCACTACATACCCGATCCCCTTCCTTGAACCCAGTGACATTCGCACCCGTCTTGACGAGCACCCCGGCAAATTCATGCCCAAGCGTCACTGGGTAGTTCACCGGCCAACTATGCACCCCCGCCCACTGATGCAAATCACTCCCACATACACCCACCGCTGCAACTTGCATCAAAGTGTCATCCGGTCCAATCTCGGGAATCGCGATCTCCCGAATCTCCACGGACATCGGCGCTGAAGAGAAATTGATAACGGCTGGTTGATTCTTGGTCATATCTTAAAAAACCCATCGTAAAAGTGTGCAGCAACCGGTACTTATCCCGGAACGTGCATTATCGCACTATTTCGCTTATCGGACGAGTAGTAGAAGCCACCCCCACCCAAAAGGGAACAAAAATTCCGCCTCGTCAATCCACCCGTCACATTAACGCCTAGCTTGGGCGTGGTCGCAGTGGTCGTGGTACGGTCGTGGTACGGGTCTCCTGGCCCGTAAATGTAGTGCGGGTGTGGTGCGGGGCTCCGGCCCGTAAATGTAGTGCGGGGCTCCGGCCCGCTGACCGCGCATCCTCACGCGCTAAAACGCCTCCCTACGCTCGTAATCGCGGCCCAGGAGGACCGCCCAATCGTAGTGCGGGTGTAGTGCGGGTCTTCGGCCCGTAGACCGCGCACCCTCACGCGCTAAAACGCCTCGC
>Ga0214163_1001469_pt1 | contig 10113 bp, 8 predicted proteins | sample LakMenepilimnion_2_FD_153001 | JGI IMG/M metagenome (GOLD analysis project Ga0214163, IMG submission 153001) | Freshwater microbial communities from Lake Mendota, WI - Practice 15JUN2010 epilimnion v4 | ecosystem: Environmental > Aquatic > Freshwater > Lake > Epilimnion/Euphotic zone | place... | reverse complement strand
GAATCCAAGTCATGATTCCCAAGGGGCACCTGCCCGACGAGGATTTCGAGCTTACGAAGCTTCTGGATTTCGGAGATTTGATCGGCGTCGACGGACGACTAGGACGGACCAACACCGGTGAGTTGACCGTTTTCGCATCGAAATTGCACTACATGACCAAGACGCTCGAGCCACCACCGGAGAAGCATGCTGGTTTGCAAGACCCAGAGTTGCGTCAGCGAATGCGCTATGTCGATCTGACCTACAACCCAGAGTCGCTCCAGACGTTTTTGAAACGAACGAAAATCATTCAATCGATCCGCAAAACGCTTTCCAAGCATGAGTTTGTGGAGGTCGAGGGTCCAACCCTTCACACCATCGCCGGCGGCGCGGCCGCCAAACCGTTCCAAACCCACCACAACGCCCTGGACATGAAGCTTGTCCTGCGAATCGCGCTGGAACTGCACCTCAAGCGGCTCATGGTCGGCGGCATCGAGCGCGTCTATGAAATAGGCCGAGTCTACCGGAATGAAGGGATCAGCCCAAAACATAACCCTGAGTTCACCATGATCGAACTGTATTGGGCTTACGCCGATTACAAAGTCATGATGGACTTGACCCAGCAAATCATCGTCGAAGCGATCGAGGCGACGGGCCAAGGCTATCAATTGATGTGGGGCGATCTTGCGATCGATTTCACCCCGCCGTTTGCCAGGAAAACCTACTCGGAGTTGTTCGAAGAGCACACAGGACTGAAGATCGACGATACCGAGGGGATCGCCACACTGGCCAAAAAGATCGGGCTGGATCCTCAAGGCAAACACCCCGACGTCGTCGTCAGCGAGGTCTTTGAAGAGAAAGTCGAAGACTCCTTGGTAGGCCCTATCTTTGTTACCGACTACCCAGCTAGCCTATGCCCACTGACCAAGCGAAGCGCCAAGAACCCCAACATCGCCGAACGCTTCGAACTTTTCATCCACGGCATGGAACTCGCAAACGCTTACACCGAACTCAACGATCCGATTCTGCAAGAATCGCTCTTCAAAACCCAGCTCGAGGGAATGTCCGAGGAAGACTCGATGGCCAAGATGGATAGCGATTTCATCCGAGCCTTGAGATACGGGATGCCCCCCGCAGGAGGATTGGGGATCGGAATCGATCGATTGGTGATGCTTCTGACGAACTCTCGAAGCATCCGCGATGTGATTCTCTTCCCGCTGTTGCGGCATGAATCCTAAGGCGAACGAAATAGCAATTGGCAATAGAAAGACAAGTCGATGGAAGCTGGAATTGTAGGTTTGCCCAATGTCGGTAAAAGCACTCTGTTCAATGCGTTGACCGGATCGCAAGGAGCCCAAGCTGCGAATTATCCGTTCTGCACGATCGAGCCTAACGAGGGGATTGTCAGTATCCCCGACGCGAGGCTCAAACGAATCGAGCATTTCATCAAAACGCAAAAGATTATCCCCGCAATGTTCAAATTGGTCGACATCGCCGGGATCGTCAAAGGTGCAAGCGAGGGAGAAGGGCTTGGGAATAAATTTCTAAGCCACATCCGAGAGGTCGACGCGATCTTGCAAGTCGTCCGTTGCTTTGAAGATCCGGATGTGACTCACGTGGCAGGCAAAATCGATCCGGTTTCCGATATGGAAACGATCGAAATGGAACTCCTTTTTTCCGACATCCAGAGCGTCGAAACGGCGATTCCAAAAGCCGAGCGCGCTGCGAGAACCGGCGATAAAGAAGCAAAATTTCGAGTCGGTGTTATGCAAAAATGCCTAGAACACCTCAACTCCGAACAGCCTTTGCGCTCCCTCCAACTCGACGAAGCCGAGTCCAAGGCCATACGCAGCTTCGGTCTCATGACGGCCAAGCCAATCCTCTACATCGCCAATGTCGACGAAACCGATCTGCACGGCCAAGGACCCATGGTCCAACGCGTCCGTGAACTCGCCGCAAAAAAAGGTGCGTTGGTCGTCCCTGTATGCGCCAAACTCGAATCGGAAATCGCTGAACTCGAAGACCCCGATCGGAGCGAAATGCTCGCTGCCGTCGGACTCGAAGAACCTGCTCTCCAGTCGGTAGCAAGGCAAACGTACAAGACCCTCGGATTGCAAAGCTACTTCACCGCTGGAGAAAAGGAAATCCGAGCCTGGACCATTCCCATCGGTGCAACGGCACCCCAGGCCGCCGGTGTTATCCATACCGACTTCGAACGAGGTTTCATCCGCTGCGAATGCTATGCCCTCGAGGATTTGGAGAAATTCAGCAACGAAAAGGAAATCCGAGCCAACGGCAAGATGCGGACCGAAGGCAAGAGCTATATCATGCAAGACGGTGATATCTGCCACTTCCTGTTCAACGTCTAAAAATCTATGAGTCTTCCCGAAGGATTTTCAATCGGTCCATTGACCGTCCTGGAGTTGACCGGGGCCGATCGCAACAAGATCCTCAACAACCTCTGCACGCAAGACCTGCGTTCGTTACAAAGCGGACAAAGCAAAGAGTCGTTCATGCTCGATGTCAAGGGGCGGACCATCTCCCATGGCTCGGTCGCTTGCCTCGATTCGCGTACGCTCTGGATCTCCTCGCCCGGACAAGCCCATCGACTGGTCCCTCATATCGATCGATACATCATCCGCGAGGATGCGATAGTACGTGATGCCTCCGAAGAATTTCTCGCCTACCTGCTTCGACCCGAATCCCCCTGGATACAAACTCATCTCGCAGAGTTGCTTGAAACCAAAGAGTGCTCAGAGGTCTTTGGCAATCAAGCCATCAGCATTCTGGTCCCATGGTTAGGCCCCGGTACGCTCCTAGTCTTGGCAACGCCAGGAACCCAATGTCCACAGATCGTTCAGTTGTCGAGCGTTTGTCATCCCAGCCAAACACCTAACCTCCAAACGCACGATGGCTTGGCCTGGGAGACGCTGCGAATCAAAAACTTCTGGCCCTGGTATGGCGTCGATATCGATGAACGGAATCTGCCTCAGGAAATCGGTATCGATGCGCGAGCCATTTCGTTCAACAAAGGTTGCTATCTAGGACAGGAAACCGTCGCACGGCTCGATGCCTTGGGACAAGTTCAAAAAAAACTCGCATTGGTTGAACTGCGTACCGACTCGGGTTGGAAGTTTTCAGGCCCCACCGAATTGATGATGAGTGGGAAATCTGTTGGAACCGTAACCTCGGCTAGCCAATCGGACACCATCGAAAACGGCAGAGGACTTTGGATCGGGCTTGCAATGCTCCGAAGGGGGTACATGGAACCAGGAAGCCAGTTTGCTACCGATGATGGGGTCGTTGTGAATGTCCGGAGCGCGATACATCGATAGCAACCTCAAACTAGCTTTCGAGAAACGATTGTTTAACTCAGTCGGTCCGAGAATCAACCGAATGATGCGTCGATGCAATCAGGATTCTTAGGGAAAGCCCTAGAAATATTTGACGTCATATCGCCACTGGTGTAAATTACTCATCCCGGACTAAAGGATTTACACAGTTCGCATTCTCGTTCCCCACTGATCGGTGGTTGGATCTTATGCCTGACGTCGTTTGTCGTTGCGGTACTTACGTACGCGCCTATGTTGAATCCGGGACAAAGATCAATTGCCCCCAATGCGGCGTTGTTCTTACCATGGGCCCGAGTCTGAATTTTCCGGTTCCAGACCTTCCAGTTGCAGACAACACGGGTTCAAACACCGCAGAACCCTTGGAGTATCAAGCTAGTCGCAAAACCGACAACCTTGCTGGTAGCCGAAGGAAGTTCCTTCTGCCACTTCTCTCTCTGATTCTTTTGGCGACGGTCGGTGCGATATCGATGTTCGCCCTGGGGCGAAAAGGTTTCAGCGAATGGTCTCCATGGCATGAGGCCTCCCAAAACCAAGACGATCAATTGCTCTTGCCACCGCTGGACCAAGACGCACTCCCACCCACGCCTCCGGTAACCCAATCGACTTCCTTGTGGTCCGCATCAGGAAACTGGCAAACCACCTTCTCAAAAATTCCCTTAGGCGGCAACATTCAAGCCCTTTCCGAAGAGATCTCCCGCCTCGGAGCCTCGATGAACCCTTCGGACTTCTGGGATCGGATCGATCATTCTGATAAATCCAAGCCATCGACAGAGGCCAACCGACTCGTCGATTACCTCGAAACCCTCCCAATCGATTCACTCTCCTCAATTGCCAATACCTCCAGTAGTGACTGGCGAGTTCTTGGATTCCAACAATCAGAAGGTGAACTGGGAGTTCTCATTCGATACTTCTACGAGCCTCTTTCTATCGACCCTGACAATTCCGGTGAATGGGTCTTGGCATGCCGTCAAATCCTAAGCCAAGAGGAACTAGCCAAAGCGACTCAAGAAATCTCGCGATCGATCTCCGAGATTTCGACTCTCGACCCCACGGAGAGTCCAACCGCTGACTTGCGAACCACGCCCAAACATCTGCTGCTTACACCCCGCTTCGGTTACCTAGTCCTGGTCTTCCAGGAAGGAAACGGCCAAGTCGTCTGCACCGACTTAGTCGGTATTCCAGGGGATGTCACTCTGAGCCAAACGGCAGCAGCAAACTCCAAGAGGAGTTCGGGGGAAGAACCGAGCGATGTGCCTGTCGATTTAATCGATGTGTTCGGCCAATACCAATCCGACGCCGGTCGTTCTCTGGCGGGCTCTGTATACTTCAGAACCCGAGAAGATCAAACCTATACAATCGCCGATATTCGTAGGTTTATTGGGTTGATCTCCGATCCCCGAGCAAAGCGACTCGCGGAAATTGCCGAAGCCGCAACCATCGACCCTAGCCAACTGAGTCCCCGCTTGGCACGATTTCGAAAAGAGTTCCCGAATGACCTCGGAGCCGATTCTCTCCTGATCTCGCTTTGGTTTACAGTCGACAAAGGAAAGCGATCGAATGCCTCCTACGATGATGTTGGGAAAGTCTATGTGGAATCAGCGCATCGACTCTACATGAAGACCTCCGATCCGCTCATGCTCGAAATCAAATCCCGGATCCACCGATTTCATGGACGGACAAACGATGCTGACAAATCCCTCCTGGATGCGGAAAAGGAAAATCATCAATCCATCTACCTGCTTCAGCGCCGAATTCAGGAAGCGATCGATGCAGGAAACAAGCAACTCCTAATCGATTACCTCACAAAACTCGATCACTTATCGATTAGCCAATCGACAACGTCAATCAACCCGGCCATCCAATCCAAATGGAAACAACTCCTGGGCAACTGAAGCCCAAGCCGTTCATCGCTTGGCGTTGCGAATCCGCTGCAACTCCTGATGCATCGCGTGGACTTTCCCACCTGGCAAATCACCACTCAAATCACCAGTCACATCAGAGTGCAATCCATAGAGATTCTCTCTTTGTCCAAGATCGATATCCAAACGGTACAGCTCCCCGGGCATCTGGTCCTGACGATAACCGTTTTCGCGATCGAACCACTCAGGAACCTTGCTGATCGACCCCGAATCCGAATCGATAAGTAACCAAACCCCCTGACGGATCGCATAGCCCTTGGGATTGGTGTTATGAACCAAGGTTTCGCGCGAGGATTCGCCAGTCCCAAAGACCATCCGACGCTGATCGAGACTATCCTCGGCGTTCCCCTCTGGAATCTCGATTTCTAGAACTCCTGCGATCGTCGCAAACAAATCGATTTGGCTCATAAGTCCATCGCAAACCCTATCGGAAGGAATCTTTCCCGGCCATCGCATGAGCATCGGTACGCGGTGGCCACCCTCATACAAATCCCGTTTAACCCCCCTTAACGGACCCATGCTGCGATGTCCGTAGTTCTTGAGCCTAGCGTACGCATACGTCTCAGGACCGTTGTCGCTCGAAAAAATCACCCATGTGTTGTCCGAAAACCCCTTCGACTCCAATGCCGCAAGTATCCTTCCGACACTCGCGTCGGTCTGCACCATAAAGTCCCCATATCCATCGGCCCCAGATCGCCCCTCAAAGGCCCGGTCAGGAACAATCGGAGCATGAGGCGAGGTAAACGGAACGTAAAGAAAAAATGGCCTCTCGGGTGATTGCTCCGATATCCAATCGACGGCCCGTTGAGTAAGCGTCGGCGTGACCGCCCAAAAGTCCCAGTCCTTAACGCTCGGACCCGGACGGGCTTCCCATGCTCCTTCGGCCGTCGGTTTCGGAGTCGATAACGGAACATCCGGAGCCCTTTGAACCCGATCGTTTTCGATCCAAGCATAAGGTGGAAAGTTCGGGACATCATCCCCAAAATAGTAGTCAAACCCGTGCGCTAAAGGTCCGTCGGGAATCGGTAAACTCCAATCAAAAGCATCCGGTGCATAGCCGGTCTTGGGATCCGCCTTGGCCCCAGGACGCTGAATCGCTTTCCAGTCCCAACCTAAATGCCATTTGCCAATGCAAGCAGTTTGATATCCCTTGGTCTTGACCAACTCGGCCAACGTCCAGCGAGAGGAATCCAACACACTGCCTTCGAAGGAATTGACGATCCCGTGAAACTTGCGCCAGTGGTATCGCCCTTGCAAGAGCGCGTAGCGACTCGGGGTACATATGCCCGACGAGCTATGCGCATCGGTAAATCGAGTTCCTTCTCGTGCGAGCCGATCCAAATGAGGAGTTGGGATCTTCGACTCGCTGTTTTGCACACCTAAGTCCCCGTAACCCATATCATCGGCATACAGCAGGACAATATTCGGTCGCCCTTGGTACCCCTGCGAGAAGGCCGACCCCCAGGAAAAAAAGCAAATCACCGCACAAAGAAACACCGTCAAATTCTCGGTTCGATACACGTTCCTACTCCTGTCGTTGCGTTCGTTCTACCGAACCATGAGCATTTCAGAGATCAGTCGCTGCAAGCGTTCCATGTCCTTGTCGATCCAGTAAGTAGCAAGAGCCAAACTCACGCATCCCAGGGCAAGTAGCAAAAGTGACTGCACCCAATTCGGAGACTTGGTTGCAACCCTGGCCTTAGAAAACAAAGGGGACGACACCACAAGCCTCTCGAGCTGATACCAACCCAAAATATTGCGTTGCTTACCCGTAGCATTCAAATGAGATACGCTCTGAAACCCCCGACCCGGCTCGATCATCGCTTGCAAATCCCACTCGGAAATCTGCAAGTGATTCCCTAACCAAGCATGCTCGATATCGCCCTGCTCAAGGATTTCACTAAGCACGCTTCGGAACCCTTGGCTCTCTAAACCAAGCACCGTCCATCCAGGTTGCCGCTGCAATGCAAACAACAAAACCAACAAACCATACAAGGCAATAAGAAGGATCCATGTCCACTGGCCCAAGGCCGCATAAGCGCCCGTAGGGAAAAACAATTCGATCGGGCCAATCAATGCAAACCCCATCAACGCAAAGCCCAGGAGCAAGGCTTCTTGACCAGAAGTCAACAGGGTTGGCCTGCGACGCATCGCCAAAAAACCCATCACGATCAAATAAACACCCAGCGGGATCAATCCCAACGAAAGCCTCAAATAATCAAACATGGACCATCCATCCCGAAGTTCCCCACCTCAGCTTCAATTTTCTAAAACCGTATCGGTATGCTCATAGCCAGGCGCACAAGTGCAAAGGAAGACCAAGTCCTCCGAACCGATGTTCCGGATGCAATGCGAGCATCCTGGGGGAATCGCCACCGCATCGCCCGGTCCAACCTCACGGATCTGTCCGTCGATCTCCATGCGACCGGTCCCAATCAAAATATAGTATATCTCCTCGGTTTGAGGATGATGATGACGCTCCGTGAGCACACCTGGCGGTAAGGTCGCCTCAGCCAAACTCTGATTGCGAATCCCGGAATTCCGATGCGATAGAAGCTCTCGGATCGTCGATCCATCCTTGGTCACAAATGGCTCACACCCCTCTCGATTGATCACATCCACCGCGCAACTCCTGCAAACGAACCGAAATAAAAACCGCACCGTCGTTCCGGACCATAGTGCCTAAATGACACTCGGATTATTAGCTACAATAGATCATCTTGCATCTCTCGAATCAATCCGCTCTGAATCGCACGACATGAATCCCACCGCATGAACCGTATCCGTGTCCTGTTTTGCTCCTCGACCATGGATGGCGGTGGCAGCGAACGCCAACTGCTCTATTTGCTCAAAGGCCTGGATCGATCCCGGTTCGAACCCTCGCTCTACCTGCTAAGTGCTACCGGTCCACTCCTGAACCAAATACCAGAAGACTGCCCGATGACGGCGTTCTGGACCGATCGGACCAGCCCCAAATTCAACTGGCCAGGACGCATCCACCACCAGCAAATCCAACACTTAGCAGACCACATTCGCTCCCATCGTATCGAGGTCCTCTACGATCGACTATTCCACATGACGATGATCAGTGGGCCTGCGTGCCTCGATGCCCACTGCGCGCGGGTCTCGACCATCGTATCGCCACCCCAATTCGACGTCATGCGACGCGATAACCGCTGGAGATGGATCAAACGACGCCGCTTGGCAAAAGCCTACAGGGCTAGTCAAGCTCTCCTGAGCGTCTCGCATGGAACGGCTCAGGCGGCCGCCGACTTTTATCGCATCCCTAGAAGTCGATTCGAAATCGTTCCGAGCCCGATCGATATCCAAACCATCGAAAAGAAATCCCAAGAACCGATCCCTTTTCCTAGCTGGACCGGGACTGCAAAAAAAATCGTCGCTATCGGTAGGCTCGGAACCGAAAAAGGACACACAGAGCTACTCGAAGCTTTCGCACTGCTGATCGCCAATTGCGGTAAAAACTATCAACTCCACATCGCCGGGGAAGGACCACTGCGGCAAACCCTGGAAAATCGAATCCGCGAACTCAACCTCAACGACTGCGCGTTTCTCCACGGCCATGTCTCAAACCCCTACCCCCTCCTGAAACAAGCCGATCTATTCGTCCTGCCCTCCCACTACGAAGGGTTGCCCAATGTCATGTTAGAAGCCATGCTCTGCCATTGCCCAATCCTTGCGACCAACACCCAACAGGGTGCAGGGGAATACCTGCGTGCAGAGCCTCTTGGCCAACTGGTCCCTGTGGCAAGTATCTCAGGGCTACTGACCGCGATGATCGACCGATTCGAAAATCCAAACCCATGGACCGCACGAGCCGATCTGGCTTATCACCATGTGCAAAAGCATCACAACCTCGAACATTGGATCCAATCCCTCTCGGGAATCCTACAGCGCGCAGCGCAAAGCCAAGTCCCATGACCAGTAAAACCAACCTCTCCAATGAGCAACTAGCCGCCCTCTTCGAAGAATTGGCGGATTTGCTCGAACTCTCGGGCGAAAACGCCTTCCGAATCCGAGCCTATCGCAGCGGCGCTGCGGCCATCCAAGGACTCCCTCAACGCGTCGAGGAACTCATCGCCCAAGGCTTTGACCTCACCTCGGTCGATGGCATCGGCGCGACGCTCGCCGAGAAATCTAAAATCGCTATCCAGACCGGTTCGATCCCAGCCTTGGAAAAAATCCGACAAGAAGTCCCGACAACGCTCCGCGATGTGATGAAAGTCCCAGGCCTCGGTGCCAAGAAAGCCATGAAACTCCACCAGGAACTCGGTGTGATGGACCTTGCTTCCTTGAAACAAGCCTGTTTGCAAGGTAACGTCGCGGATCTTAAAGGGTTCGGACCCAAAACCCAACAAAGCATTCTGCAAAACATCGATATCGTCGCCCAAGCCGCCGAACGCTTGGGCATCGATGATGCCGATCGCCTCACCCAAAGACTCAAAGGACACTTCTCCGAGTGCAAGGCCGTCGAGCGACTCGATTTCGCCGGAAGCTACCGACGCAGCAAAGAAACCGTCGGAGATTTGGATATCCTCGTCGTTAGTCAATCCCCCTCCGAAGTCATGGATCGCTTCGCCGAATTTCCAGGCATCGCTGAAGTCCTCGCCCGAGGCGACACGAAAATGAGCGTTCGCATCGCCGGAGCTTTCCAGGTCGACCTGCGCGTCGTCGAGGAATCCTGCTGGGGTGCAGCTCTGCAATACTTCACCGGCAGCAAAGAGCACAATGTCCATGTGCGATCGCTCGCTAAATCTTTAGGCCTGAAAATCAGCGAATACGGCGTTTTTCGCGAAACCGAACCCTCGGTTCCAATCGCAGGCAACGACGAAGAAAGCCTCTAC
>Ga0214163_1001465_pt1 | contig 10127 bp, 21 predicted proteins | sample LakMenepilimnion_2_FD_153001 | JGI IMG/M metagenome (GOLD analysis project Ga0214163, IMG submission 153001) | Freshwater microbial communities from Lake Mendota, WI - Practice 15JUN2010 epilimnion v4 | ecosystem: Environmental > Aquatic > Freshwater > Lake > Epilimnion/Euphotic zone | place... | reverse complement strand
ATCTTGTGAAGCCCAAGATGTGGGTAGTGGTACAGAATCAATGCCAGCACAAATATCTGGAGAAGATATAGACATTGCTTTTAATGTCAAATATCTAATAGAAGGTTTGAAAGAATTACCATCTTCAGAAATTCAAATGCACTTAAATCAAAGTTTAACTCCAGTAATTTTTACGCCTTTGGGTGGCTCAAAAATGACATATTTAGCTATGCCAGTACAAATAAGAGATTAGTGTTTATCAATCTCGATGATTATTTATTGCAATCATCGAGATTGATAAAGATGATCACAAAAGATTGGTCAAAAAAGCCGAGAAAAGGAGAATAGCGTGTTAAAAACATTCATAAAAAGACCTGTAAAAGTGCAAGCTATACAATTTACTGCTGAAAACAAGGACGCTGTATATTCTTGGGCGAGAACAGTTCAGTCCAATGTCTACCATGATCGAGACATCGAAGAAAGCCCCATTCTAAGGATACCAACTCTTGAGGGAGAAATGGTGTGTTCAATTGGCGACTATCTAATAGTTGAGCCATTCCCAACGGATTGGCGGAAGCTATACCCTTGCAAAAAATCAATATTTGAACAAAGCTATGATATTGCCGAAAGCAGCATCCAATGATCGCTGTATTGCTGACCAAAAAAAAGAGCATTAATTTAATGCTCTTTTTTTATTATTAGTATTGCCCGATATTATAATGCTGATTCATTTCTAGTGTCTTTACTAGCCAGCAATTCGTATGGGTCAAAAATTTATTCGTCTTCGTAATACTCCTCCTCGTCGCAATGGCAAAATATATCGCCGTATCCGCCCAAGCTATACCCTATATCTCTGTATAGCTTTTGGTAGACTTCGCTACTTTCTGTATATCCCGAATTTTGTAGGTCTATAATCAATTTGTTTACCCCAACCTCGTCAGCCATTTTTATAACTTCTGGGTTTTCTTCCCACCTTAAAACATTGTATTCGTCTAGAATAATTTTATGATCGTGGTGTTTTTCGTTATCAAGAATCTCTGCGTATCATTCAATTTTATAAACTTCGTCGCGGGTTACGTAATTTTTGCTAGTCATTGTTTTTTGTTTGGTGTTTTGTTTATTTTCTATATATCTATAATACTATGGCTAACAAAAAAAGTCAACCCTATTTTGAAACTATTTTTTGCGCTTTTGTAGCCAAGTAATTAATTGGTTTTTAACCAAAAATAACCACACTGAAAACAGGGATTCAGTGTGGTTATTTAATTAAAGCTGTGCTTGCTTTACAGTGAATCTTTATTTTCAATGAACCACTTAGCACTGGTGGTCTTAGTCAACGTTTCAGGAATTTCTCCGTTGGCTTTGTTGAATTTAGCGATCGCTTTTTCCCGGATAGATAAAGCCCAGTCAATTTGTTTTTGACTGCCTTCTAGCTCTGGTAATGTATTTGCTTGTTCGCCAACTATTAATGCGCTCAGATTTTGGGATTCTTCCACAACCTCGCCATTAGCAATTTTCAAATAACCTTTCACAAGTTTCGTGTTGTCTGCGCCACCAGCTTCAACAAAACGGTAAATACCGTCGGGAAGATTGTCAATCCTTATCTGCACTGTGTGGCATTTATTGCGGTGCGCCCTTTCTTGGTTTTCTTCATCTATGGGAGTCCCATAATCATTATGGTGAAAGGTTTTGCCCTCTTCTACAAGATAGGCATTGATTGCTTTCATTCTGCAGGACGTTAGCTGAACGTATTTTTCCATTTTGTTTTTTGTGTTTTGATTTTTTTGCTTTTGGGTTTAGAGATCGCTGGCTGGAAACTATTTATTTTTCAAATTTTTTATCACCTTTGTGCAACGCGTAATCATCATCAACCATTTCAAATTTAAATAAATCCTCTTCGTTTCTCGTGGCATTCAAAAACTCAATAATAAAGAATAGTTAACGTGCTGTAAAATTAGCAAGTCAGAGAAGCCACTAGGTGTGTTTAAGTATTTCGTCTTAATTATCTTCACAAATTGTCTTCTTGTATTTTAATTGGTAAGAACATCAAAATATAATTTTTGTTGGACAATGATCTACATATTCTTTTTCTGGAAATAAAGTAAGAGTGTTGCCATCCCAATCTAGGCAGATTTCCCACCTCTCACCATACTTTTTAACTGTAGAAATAGATAATCTATTTGATGTTATTCCAGTAAAAGCAATTCTTTCTCCAGGTCGCAACTCAATTCCGTTTATTAAGCAGTTGTCTATTTCTTTTTTTTGATCCCCTTCTTGCTTTATCTGCCATGGCGTTCCAGGTGATGCAAGTCCATGTTTATTGGTGGGAGGATTTAAAGAGAAAATTGTGAAATTAAACATTTGGGTTTTGCTGTTTGTGTTTTTATTTTGTGCGGTTTTGATTTTGTTTTGCACACTTACAATATATACAATTACTCCTATAAAGTCAATACAAAATTAGATAAAGTGTCCGTACATTAGCGTTATTCAGTTATGTTTGTAAAACCGAGAAACCAGACTAAATATTTAAAAATAACCGCACTTAGAATTTTCAGTGCGGTTATTTTTAAACTCAATAATTTGTGAATTGCTTAATCTATTTGATTTAATTTTTTGAGCTTTTCCCACATTGGCAAATCGCCTCGATAAAGGAGTCTATAAAACAATGGGAACTCCTTTTCATACATTCGGACGAGGTTTCGTTTATTTGCCGCCAAACTAGCCTCTGTGTTGGCTATCCTGTCGGCTAATTTAACAATTATAGCTTTCTTGTTGGACAATATTTTTGGTGCTGTTTTTATAAACTTTTCCTGCCTGTTTTCCCCTGGTTCACTGGAAACCGCCCAAACGATATCTGCTATTTCTTTGCCAAACTCAAAAAACAAAGTTAAATGGCTGGTATTAGTGTCTTCTATCGTGTCGTGCAGCCAAGCTGCGGACATAATTTCATCTTCCTCTGCATAACCATACTCAGTCAAAACACTTACCACATGATTTAAGTGAATTATGTATGGCACACTCTCATACTTTTGGTTGTCATGCTTAAATATTGCAAATTGTTTTGCTTGATTCTGAATTGACATAAATTATCTTCGGTTTTTTACATTTTAATTAGTAAAAATAAACTAGATTTATTAATCTGTTTAGGCTTGAGCTTGATATTTCTATTAGTCTTTGTTTATTTTTATCTTTTGACATAAAAACAATAAAACGAAAGTAAGTGTTTTCTTGGGGAGTATTTATTGCTGGTTTTACCTGCTCTATCTCACATCCATAGATGTGGGCATTTGTGTCTTTATTGTGCTTCGTTTTATTTGCTTTAGCTCGACTTCCATTAAGTCAGCTAATTTGGAAATATCCTGTGACATTGACGCATTTTGCATATAGGCATCCTGTTTTTATTTAAAATTGTTAATTATTTGATCTACTTGGGCAGCAAAAATATAATTTCAATGCCCAAATAATTTTTACATTTCGTTGTATGCGGCGATCGCGTCCTCTAGGCTTGACCCTTCGTAATTACCCCAATCGCCACGACGATTTGTTACTTTGTAGGTAACATTTGATTTTTCAGGAACAACAATAATAGTCATTTCTCTGTTTTTCTCTCTAGCAAAGAGTGTTTCAATTCTATAATCCTGAAAATGATTGATATTTAAGTCTAAGTTTTTCAACTTTTAGTCCTCCTTTTACTGCTTGTACCGATCTGCCAAAGAGTCTAAAAACTCATTTACTTCTTTTGATGATAAATCGCCATTGGAAACAATATTTGCATAACCGATAACACAATTATTTAGTGTTCTCTGAATTTTTGGCGGCAAATCTTTATACTTACATCCATTGAATTTGAATTGAACCACATTTAATCCGGTCAGCACAAATTTATTATGGAAGTAATTCTCTACGGCTTTTATTCTCTGCCTTCCATCAATAATTTTGTATTTATGATATCCTACTTCAGAGAAAATAAGCTGTGGAACAGGGAGATTAATAATAAATGATTCGATTAATTTGGATTTTTTAATGTTATCCCAATCATTATTATTTTCACCAAGATCAATAATATTCTTGTCATTCTTTGTCATTTCTATAAGTTCTATTAACTTAATATGCCCACTTTCTTGAAGCAATCTTTCTTCTCCGTGAGCGTATTTTGCAATAATTACTTTGTCTTTGTCTGACATAATATATTTTCCTTGGATAAATTTTGACTTTTTGGCTTGACTTTATTTACTACATCTATAATACTATGGTCAACAAATAAAGTCAAGCGTCAAGAATCACCGTGCCTTTAGGTCGGTGAGTGTGTCAATATTCAACCATGTCTTCCGTGATAGGTTTCCAATAAATATCAACATCATCGCCAGAAATTATTCCTAAGTCGTCCTGAGCGATTTCTAAAGCTTTTTCTGCGGCTTCTTTCCATTTTTTTGCGTTGACCTCAACCGTCATTGACAATTCTGCGGTTTGATTAACTTCCCATTCACCATCACCACAATCGCTGCAATTATCTTCCGTGATAGTTTGCCAGAACTCCTCAAAATCTTGAACTATATTATGCAGTATTTCAATATCTTCTTGGATTTCAGGCGCAGCTTTCTTGGCTGCTTTTTCCCATGTTTTGCAATCGTTTACTGTGATAGAGCCAGTAATTTCACAGATGCAGGTAACTGTGTAGCTAGTTAAATTTTTCATTGTTTTTGTTTTTGTTTACTTCATCTATAATACTTTGGTTAACACCAAAAGTCAAGCATTTTTAAGTGGAATATTTGCAGTATTTTTATGCAAAAACGATACCTGTTTAAAATGGTGGAACTTGCTTGCTTACGACCATTTTAAACAGGTATCAAACCTATTAAATTGATAACAGACAACCCCATCTCTGCGTTAGGGGTTCTGCGTCCTGCCACCCCATCATATCAAGAAACTTAGTTTGTCCGCCAGGATTAGGCTCAAATTCTTCAAACAGCGTGATCTTACTCTCACCTTGGGATTCTACCGACAAGGCTTGCTGTGTTGATGATTCAAGATTTAGTAACGTTCCCCAGGATGGCATACGGTGTCATGGTATTTTGGGGAGTTTTCCCCTAGTAAAAAATACTTTTAATTTAGGGGTTGACAATATTTTGTTAGACTGTTACTATTTGGGAGTGAGAGTTCAGATAACTAGCAGGAATTAGAGAAATGCTGACAATACATGAAAAAGACTTTAACAACAGCTATGGCAGCCACAGCACAACCATAGAATCAATAGAACAATTAATAGACACATTCAATGGATGGATTGATGTTATTCTTGTGACAAATGATAACAATAGAATTAAAGCAAAATTCTTTATTCAAAGCCAAGGTAAAAAAGGGAGTATTTTCCAGTACACAATTTGCATATAAAACCAAAAGCACACCTCATGAGGTGTGCTTTCTTCATCCCTACGAAAATTGTGAGAGTCCAACAGGAATATTAGGAGTATAACACACAATGGACGAGAATTTAAAAAAAGCCCAAGCTACTTACGAAAAATCTGAAAAAGGGAAGGCGCGAAGAAAGAGATACCGTGAAAAACCCGAAGTCAGGGAACGCGAGCGAGAATTAGACCGCGAACGCAAGGATGCTAAACGGGAGTATATGCGAGAGTATATGCGACTGAAGCGGGCAAAATTAAAGGAGAAAATCAAGAAAGAAAAACAAGGTGAATAACGCAGTGAACCCTCTATTTTGAGGGTATTTTTTTTGGTCACCAAAAAATATTTTAAAAGGCTTTCCAAAACCCCTTGACGAATATTCGTTAGACTGTTACTATATAAGAGTGAGAGAAAAAAACAGCAGGAGAAAGAACAATGTTTATTACATTTGAAACCACAGAAGAAACAAAGATCACAATTGACATTACTGGAGCAACTAATTGGTGTGATGATCAGCTAGTGACTGAAGCTTGTGAGCAATTAGGAATAGACTGCGTTGGCTATCAAGATAGAACCAAAAAATTGAAAAAAGGGGTAACAGTAACCCCAATAGACTGGAGACCATTAAGAGTGGAAAGCAGACAATGGCTCACACTGAAAAGACGACCACTCAGATACAAAATTGACTACTGGTATTTTTATGATATCATTGGTAATAAAAAATATCCTGAAGTACCAGTAGAATACAAGCCAATATAGAAAAATAGAAGTTTTTAAGTGAATTATGGGGTGAACTATACAAATTGCACACCAATTTAGAATCAAGTGCGATCGCTAAAATTGGCGCGTCGTTCTCTGAGAAAGCGACATTACAAGACTTCTTACCATTTCCAGATACAGTTGGGTTTAATTTAGTTACTAACCAGGGAGTGTAAGTTTTCATCTTCTATTCCTCGTTGCATAATGCCACTGAACCCAAGTCTTAAAGCAAGCAAAATGAAATACGAGAAAACCATAATTCCACCAATCTATATAAACCCATTTCCAATGAAGCAGAGTTAGTTGAAACTTTACCTCAAACCCATCAATAACTTGCCCGTTATACCTGCCCCTTGGCAATTTCATTTTTGAATCACCTGCTAAATCAGGTTCAATAAGAAAAAGTTTTTCATACTCCATCCTTGATAGATTAAAAGATGCAATACAAAAATATCCAAAAGGTCTTATCAAATCTTGAAGTCCACTGAAGGTAATAAGGTAGTTATTGACTCGGACAAATATTTGACCACAAGAATTAATTTCTATTTTCATGACACCCTCGCTGGATTAAGCCGAACTTCATAACCACAATTAATTAAGTTTCATTTTTCTACGGGTTATTTACTTATTCCAACAGTTTCCACTGCTGGCTTTGAACACTTAAAGCAGAGTTTAGCCTGTTGGATATTATTAGGCGGGTCGAACATCTCGCAGTCATAAACGACTGTATAGGCGGCTTCGACGTGCTTGCTGCCTCTGGCTTTGCAAAATTCGCAAGTATGGGCAAAAGCCCCGCCGCTGTAACAGGTATGTCCTATTAGTTCCTCTAGCGAAGGAAGATTGTCTAGGACTTTAAGCCATGTCCTCATATCTAAAATCCTAGATTTGTGCAATTTAGCCATACCCTTTTAAAACTAAGCTAAAGCTGATACATTAAAACGGAAGCGACTGATCTGAACTCCACTTTTCAGAAATCTTTTTTGATTCATTCCAGTACAAGTAAAAATGGAAAATAATCACCATTTGCATATTTAAATTATAAGCGAAAAACAATAGCAATTTTCCTGGACTTGGGGTATTGGGTTTAGGGTTGAATAAGTGCCGGACTTACGGATACTTGGCAATACCTGTGATGTTACCCACCGCTTAAACTCTTTAGCTTGTGGTTTATGGCTTCCAAAGATACAAGCATATAATCCAGACTCATTAATGATTGAAACTTTGAAAGTATTGCTATTAAAGGATTCCGCCAAAATGGCGGAGTCTATTTTCTTTGGATTAATTATGTCTTTATCTTCAGCGTCCACAAGATTCAGCATTTTTGATAAATCAGCATAATCAAAAATTTCCGCGACATCCTTGGCTACAAACCAGGGTTCACCGTCAATCACTAAAATACGGACTTGATTGTTATTAAAATTAAAAGCTGTTAAACTAGTCATGTTGTCCTGTTAGTTAGGTTAACGCCAGCGATAAGACTTCGTGGGTGGCTGTTCCCACCTTTTGAAGTGCTGGTTATCTCAATTATACCACGTAATCGCCAATATAACTACACATATTGATATAATAATCATGTACTTTATTTGATAGCCAGGACATGATCAATCAAGTTATTCATGGTGATTGTTTTGAAGTTTTAAAAGATATTCCTGACGGTTCTATTGACGCGGTAATCACAGACCCGCCTTATGGTATTGGACTAGCTAAATGGGATTCTGTGGTTGATATTCCACTGTTTACCAAAGAAGTAAAACGAGTCACCAATGGCTTTTATGCGTTCTTTGGACAAATGCCAACTATCGTTAATTGGATTAATTCAGCTAATAATGAAAAGCTACATTATTGCGAACATATCTCATGGGTGAAAAGAGGTGTAGTGCAATCTCCAAGACTTTTTAGATCACACGAAGATATTATTATTTATACTTTAAACAAGAAAAAATTTTATAAAACAACAGGAAGATATGAAGATGTTAAACTACCAGGAATTTTAGTAGATATTATCACACTTCAGGGAATTGATAGATACATAAAGGATCTCAGACTGAAACTCAAAACAGGAGATAATCACAGTCACCGTATTCAGTCTGTGTCAAAGCTACCAGAATATAGAAGATTTGCCAGTGCTGGAGATAGAAGTCCAGAATTTGCTAACTTCACAAATGTGTGGTCTTTTTTGCCTCCGCCGCAAAGCAAGCGTCCTGATTATCAAAATAATCCTGGGATATATCACCCCACGGGAAAACCATTAGAAATCATGAAGCGACTGGTAGAAATGCTTACCCCTGAAGGTGGTACAGTCCTTGACCCCTTCGCCGGCAGTGGAACAACCGCACTAGCCTGTAAAGAACTCGGCAGAAACTATATCTGCATTGAGAAAGAACGTGAATATGTTGACATTATTCACCAACGCCTAAACACACCCATTGCTGAGAGGGGATTAAGTGTAGAAGAACAGGTAGAGATTGAGAAGATTAAACCCGGTTATCAGCAGTTGTCATTGTTTTAAGACTACATCTTCATTTAAATAAAGCATAAAAAATGGGGTGATAGTTCACCCCATTTTTTTAACCTACTTTCATGCTTTTCTTGAATTTACTAGCATTAGTACAGGTTGTTAGTTGGTTAGTAAGGGGCGTTTTGAATCAACCATTGAATGTCCCCCTCATAGAGTTCCTGGTCTTCAGAGAACTCATTAACAAGATGACAAGCTTTGACAGCTTCACCTAGCAATTGTTTTGTTTGGCTCTGATCAGACATCCAAAATGTCCAGTTTTTTTGATTACCTAATTCAACCATTTTTGCAAAAATTTCTTTTGCATATTCACACACATTTTTCATGGTTTTACCTTTATTTCTCAACTCTCACTCTTATATAGTAACAGGATAACAAATATCTGTCAAGGGGCTTTGAAAGTTTTTTAAAATATTTTTTGATGACTAAAAAAATACCCTGGACTATCACTAATCCAAGGGTTTTGTGTTTAAAAACTTAAACTTATTGCAAACTTTCTAGTTTTATGACATTTGATCAATTACTTTTTTAGCATAAACAAAATGGTCATCTGTATTTAGAGGGTCTATGTGGTCAGTGGCAACACTGAAATAGTTGCCTTGATTGTCTGATATGCCTAATGCTAAAATGCCACCATTGGGGGCATAATACTTTATTGTCCAACCATTATGCTTGTCTATTCCGTCAAGGTGGGATAGACAAGAAAAATCTTCTGATTTGATTGTAATCATTTTGCCCTGTTAGTTGTTTTTTCTCTCACTCTTTTATAGTAACAAACTAACAAAATATTGTCAAGGGGTTTTAGGAAATATTTTAAAAATTTTTCCTAAAACCCTCTATTTTGATTGAACTCTCACAAATTTTGTAGAGCTAAAAGTACACCCCTGATGGGTGTACTTTTAGCTTGTTTAGAATAACTGTAGTTGACCTGATATACTTGCCAGATAGGTTTCTACCTTATCTATATTTTCCTTGGCATAAGCAACTATCCCATCACTATCACAATAATCAAAGTCTAGAAAAGTAAGCGAGCCAAGCCATAAATCTTTATTTTCATGAATTATCTCAAAACCTAATATCCCACCATTGGGAGGGGAACTTAGGTAAATTTTCCACCCTCTATACTCTGCCTTAAAATCTGCATCTGTGTATAGGCATTGCTGGACATTGCCCATGCAAGATATTTCACAATTTTCTACAATTAAATCAATTAAATCCATTATTTTATTTCCTGTTTTTCTCTCACTCCTATATAGTGACAGGATAACAAATATTTGTCAAGGGGTTTTGAAAGTTTTTTTAAAATATTTTTTTTGACTAAAAAACCCTCAAGATAGAGGGTTATATGCTTATTGTCGAGGGATATGGGAAAAATAAAAATAAAATGCCAATCTGGAGAAGCTAGACACCACCACAATTAACTGTAACCATTGCTGATTACCAATGGTCAGCACCCTACGCCTATGACTTG
>Ga0214163_1001464_pt1 | contig 10129 bp, 18 predicted proteins | sample LakMenepilimnion_2_FD_153001 | JGI IMG/M metagenome (GOLD analysis project Ga0214163, IMG submission 153001) | Freshwater microbial communities from Lake Mendota, WI - Practice 15JUN2010 epilimnion v4 | ecosystem: Environmental > Aquatic > Freshwater > Lake > Epilimnion/Euphotic zone | place... | reverse complement strand
GGGTTATTTATTTTTGTTTGATCGTATACAAAATCTAAAACATTTTGCCAAGTAAATTCTGTTTTAAAATAATCTTTAATCAAAACAGCTTCTTCATTTATGGCTGCTTCTTTAAATTCTAAAAGTAAATTCATATCAGTTTCCCTAATTAAGGGCAGTGGTTTCCCACTGCCCTTAAAATATTACTTAACTAGGGTTACCTTAGCTTTTGGGTTTTTTGCATTCCACTTTTTAGCAAGTGAGTTGAATGATGCCTTAATAGCCTTAAGGGCTGCAGCATTGTCTGCTGTCAGCTTAGCAATGGCTGCATCTTTAGCAAGTACGACTGCATCGTGTGCAGTCTTTGCATCAGCAAGTGCCTTAGCAGAAGCAGCCTTCTCAGCAGCAAGTGCTGCATCTGAAGCAGTCTTTGCATCTGCAAGTGCCTTAGCAGAAGCAGCCTTCTCAGCAGCGATTGCGGCATCCGAGGCAGCCTTAGCAGCAACTGCATCCGCAGCAGCCTTTACAACTGCAGCATCTGCAACTGCCTTAGCAGCAAGTGCTGCATCTTTTGCAGCCTTCTCAGCAGCAAGTTCTGATACTAGATCACGAACTGCAATCTCTGCGAATGGCGCTAGTACACGAGCAGGTAGACCAACTACATCGGTAGTGGTTGCATCTCCAGCAGTTGTTGGACTAAATGTGATTAGTGATCGTGTTCCAGCAGCTGGAAGCGTTGCCTTAAATGTTGCAACTCCAAAGTCTGAAAGAGTTGCACCAGTTGTTGCTGTTGCTGTATCCATAACTGCTGTAGCAGCAAACACTGTTGCAGTAATTGACTTACCAGACACCTTGTTGCCAAATACATCTGTTGCAGATACTGTAATATCTTGTCTTGTTCCTGCAGCGCCTGTAGCAGGAGCAGAAACTGTTAGATTATTAATAAGACCAGCAGTACCTTGAACATAGTATGTCAAAGTTACTGGGCCATTTGTGACCACAATTGTTCCAATTGCTGTTGTCTTTGTGTAGACATAAAATGTTGCTGTTGTTCCTGTACCAGTTGCAACTGTCAAGGATGATGATCCTGATGTTGCGCCTACTGGTGCAGCAGTTGAGTGTAGTGCAGATACGATTGTTGCATTTGTTGAAGTTGCAGTAACTGATGTTCCTGCTACTACTGTTGCTACGATCTGAACAACGTCTGTATTGTCAACAGTGTTGTCTGCAGGTACTGGACGTACGATTGCAGTCGTTAGCGCTGTTCCAGCAGTTGCTGGAGTGTCATACCCTGCGCCACCTGTTTTTGCGGCATTCCATGTGGATGCTACAACTGACATGGTGTTAGCACTTGCAGGTGTTGCTACCATTGTGCCCAAAGTCATGGCTGCAACCATGGCTAGAGCGATTTTCTTAAATGAGTTCATTTAATTTATTCTCCTTATTTCCTCTGTGACCTTTGCGATTACAGAAATTTAATGTAGTGCATTTATTTTTACATGGAAAGAGCAGGGATCTCCTCCTTCTTCCCATTCTTGCATTTCTTCATCTGTTAAAGGTGGCCCATCATGTGTATAGCAAAATACATCAGATACCCAGCCTCTGTCGTAACCATTTTTGAGCCATATTTCAAACTCTAGATGATCTGAACCTATGTTTTCTAGATCCATTCTGAAAGCTCTTCTAGCATAATATGCTTAGGTTTTGCACCAGTAATAGTTTTTACTGGCTTCCCCGACTTAAATAATACCATATAAGGGATAGAGGTTACAGAGTATTCTGCTGATTTTATAGGATTTTCATCAACATTTAGTTTTCCAACCCACAATCCACGCTCATTTGATATCTCATCTAGTATGGGAGAAACCTTTAAGCACGGTCCGCACCATGGAGCCCAAAAATCAATAAGGACTAAATTATGAGAATCTAGAACCCTATTAAAACTTTCATCTGTAACTATCAACTTACTCTCCCTTTAGTTCGTCCGCTGCATTATTAAACTTATTCATAAATGTTTGGATTACCCACAAGGCTGTCTCACCAGCATTTGTAGACATTGCTTTTGATGCTTCTTCTGTTCTATCTTCAATGGCGAGGGCGTTGTACCATTTCTGGTACAACTCCTCACCAATCTCCTTGATTATTTCTTCAAGGATAGTTAACTTACTATCCATTGATTACTTTACTCAAGTTAAACAAATAAACGTTTTGTCCATAAGAGTTTTCTATTGGATCAGAAGCTTTCTTCATTAATGAAATTAGCTCTGTTGATGTCAGCGTTGGCTTCATGGTCTTTAATTGTACGTACTTTGCAGCAATTACTTGAACAGAAACAGATGTTCCATAAGAATATCCACTAACATTTCCAGGATAAATTGTTGGTTGCTGGATTTCACCCCATAGATCTACAAGGTTGGCATCATAGTTGCTTGTTAAAGAAACTTGAGGCTTATCTAGATTTAGAGTTTCAACTCCACCAACTGCAATTGACTGGCTAATACATGCTGGCCATTCGATCTTGCCCTTCATGCTTGGATTTCCAGCACTATTTCCAGAAGGAAAGAATACTGGTACGCCAGAGTTATTTAAATTAGAAATTACTGTATCGACTGCTGTTGGCAGACAATAAGCAGATGAAGCGCTTCTCTTAATAACTGGAGCATTTGTAGCATGTGCTGATGCAACTGCTACAATATTGTACTTAGCTTTGTTGTTATTAACCCATGTTAAAGCATTAACAAGGGTGTTTAGTCCATAAGTTTGTACCTTGCCCGCTGATGTATTGCCAACAATTCTAATGAATACGATATTAATGTTTGGATTAGCTGCAATTGCTGCAGAAACCATTTGTGTTCCATGGTTAAAGTTATTTGTTGACAACATGCTAATTGGAAGAACTGATGCTCCTGTTCCCTCCATAAATTTAGTTTTGTTGGGACATGATGCCCAATCTAAAATGCATACCTCAGCAACTAGTCTTGACTTAATTGATGGGATTGATGTGTCTAGCGCTGTGTCTAAAATAGCCAATGTTGGTACAACTGTTTTTGGCTTTAGATTTGCCTGTGCAGGCATTACTGTGATTGCGATTGTTGTGGCGATTAGTGCCATAGTAGCTATTAGTTTTTTCATAAAGCTAATCTTACTAAATAGAGTGGTGTTTGTCAACAGATCAGGAATTCTGATTTGGGTTTTTGCGTGGATACCACTTGCCAGAATCCATATTTCTTGCTTCCGCCGCTTGGGTCTGTACGTTTATAATGTTGCTCATTATTTCGTGCATTATATCTAATTCAATTCTAATTTTGTACAGTTCAAGTTCTAGCATGTCAATTCTTCTTTGTGATCTCATTATTCTTCTTCTCTATCCAGTGGCGTTGGTGCTGTTGCCAGTGTGCCACAATTAGCACACTCCATATCTAAAAAATAAGTTGCAATTTCACAACTATCAAAAATAACTTTAAGGTTCCATATTTCACAACCGCATGGACATACATGTGTTGGTACACCTCTTATGTCCATTGATTTTGAATAGTCTGGTCTTAAGTCGTTTATATCCATTAACTAATTATACACTAAACTTGAATGTATGTATAGGGGGCAGCTACGCTCATATTAAACTCAGTTGCTGCTTCTAACGCTGCTTTAAGCCTTAGTCTTGGGTTCTTTTGATTCTTTGTAGCATGAAGTGCTCCTAATGCTATCTGTCCGCCGCTTCCTTCTGCCATATAGTTTACTATGTTTTCTCCAACATGAAAGTCTTCATCTATAGTAAAGATTCTACCTTCAAGACCTACTATAAAAATTCCACCAGTATCTTCCTCAGAGGATGATCCGATGCTTCCATATCCATGCTCTTTAAATGCAGCCTTGACTGAATCAACAAACTTAGTTCTCATAAACTTATCTAATCCAGAATTAGTTTTTGTTGGTGTGTATTTTGGTGGAGTCCACATATACTGAAGAATTTGTCCCATGCGAAATGAATCTGTAAATGCAATAGCATACTGACCAACTTTAAAACACTTTGGTTCTTTTCTTGACAGGATCCAACCAGTTTTATCATCTGAGGCAGCATGATCTGATGCCATATAAACGACACCACTCTGGGCAATAGCAACAATACAAGTCATACCTTTATTGTACTATTTTAATTATTCTGTGTCCAGCATTTCATGATATTCTAAGTGATTTAATTGATTAATTACACTATCTAACTCAGACTTCATTTCAATTAAATCTTGAATGGCCTTATAATATTTGTCTTTCCAATCAGTTAATTCTTTTTCCAACTGATATAACTCTATTTTAAGGTCTTTTATATCTAATCTGAGCTGGTCTTTTTCTTTTTCTTCCCGCCTAATTCTTTCCTTTTTGGCGTCCCTAATTCCAGCAATAATAGCAGTTCCAAAACCACTTAGGCTTGCCGCTAATATTGAAACCACTATGGTTATGTATGATATTTCCATTATATATCATATTATACCTTATATTTAGTTTAAATTAATAACTCTGAAGCTGTTATCTCTGATCCAAGGTACTTTCTTTTGTGTATAAAATCTTTAACTGATTCGTGACCGAATTGTCTTCCAGCAATTAAAACTACCCATCTTGGCTCAAGTTTATCATCTATACATGTTTGGCACATAAATAAATTAATTGGTAGCAATGATGACTTCTTTAAGTTTAGCTTGTTTTTTGTTTTGTTGCATGAATAACATAATATTTTTTCGCTCAATTTGTTGGTTTCCCTTCAAGTTCTACTCGAACACCATAAGACTCAAGTAGTTTTTTAACCTTTGTAACATAATCAATAACTTTTTCTTTTTCTAACCCGTCAAACTGAATGAAGTTATCTTCATACAATCTTAACGCCAGAAAGTCTGGATACTTTACTATATCCATTAAAAGAAACATAGGCTTCTTTAGCTCCCATACTTTCTTTTTCATTTCTTCTGTATAGAATACTGGCTTATTAGGTTCACCAGTCCACTGATTCATTCCATACTTAAAGTGTTTATTATCATATACATTAGATACCATGCTTTACCTTTAGCTGCTTCCATGTATCTTTAGTTTTATGTACATTCTTGATTTTATCAACCAGTCCAGAAGATAGGAACACTCCGCCCCAAACCCCGTACTCGTCTTGATCTACTCCAGACTTGTAGCACATGCTTATAACTGGGCAAGATAGGCAGCACTGATCAATTGCATTAGCCATTTGAACATCTGACTCATACTTATCAAAGAATAAATTTGTGTCCATGCCATTGCATGCTGCTAAATCCCACCATCTTATAGAATCTTGGTCTGAATTTAATTTATTTAAAATGTCTGACATGTTTTAGCGGAATTGACCATATACCTTTGGAATTAACTGGAAACTCATTTGCGATTCCCCAGGAATTATTTCTATAAATACCCTTGAGATTAAAATACCCGCTACTATTTTTTTCCCACGCTATTAAATTATAGTTGTTCCAGTAAAAATTATCTGATCTTTTAATCAGAATTTCTACGCCTCGCTCTGTTAAGTTTAGCATTTTTAAATTGCCTTATCTATACAATTATACATTACGACAGCAAGAGAAGTCAAGCTATTTTTTCTCTTTTATACTCGCAATTTTTACTGATTGAACCTCTTCATCAGTACCAAATATTTCATTAACATAGTCTCTGGCATCATCTTCATTAAAAGCTTCAATGACTGCTGTTATCTCTATCTTAATAGAATATTTATTCATTACTTCCCGCAGGTAGGACAAACTTTTGTCTTAGGCTTAGTAGCCTTTTTTTCTTCTGGCTTTGCTGATCCACCAAACTTTGGTCTTCCAAATCCTACAATTGAAATAAGAACGCCAGCTTTATTTTTCTTATATGCACGAAGTTGCTTACATACTTCTCCGCCATTTCTTTGGCTTCCAGACTTTTTAGAAGATGTGTTGCCTTCAATACACCAAACAGTTCCATCCTCATTGTCTTTAACAACAATACCTACGTGAGAAATTCTATCGACGCCATCTGAAGGGAAATCAAAATACGCTATATCTCCTGGCTCTGGATCTGCAACATCTACATCAATCCAAGCACCAGCTTTTTTAAATGCTGTTGCACCTCCTGGTGTGTAAACAGTATTAGGAATCTTTACGCCAGATTCTGACCCGCACCAGTTTACGAAACTTCCGCACCATGGTTGGAAGTTTGCTTTCATAAAAGCACCGTATTTAGTTTCGTTGTCTTTAGGACCTTCAATAGTTCCTATCTCTGCTGTAGCAACTTCTATTAGACGAGCTGCTGTACCTTGTTCTGCCATTAGTCTTTGTCCCAATCTGTATCTACTGGTTGCTCTTCTGGCATTGCGCCATCTGGCTTTGCTGCCAAACGAGCTGCTGTTGCATCAATTTCTGCTTCTAATTTTTTATCTGCTTGTGTGTTTTTTGCATCTACTTCTTTATTTGCTATCTGTGCTGCCATGATGTCTTTAGCACCTGAGTTACCAATCAAAATTCCTGCGAGTGTTCCTGTAATAAATGTTGCAATGCTACCTAAAACATTGAAAAACATTTTGTCATTCTCTGACTGAGCTCCAATAGGTTGTGTTACGAATAACAACCCATAAATAATTCCAAGCGCTGTCATGAATAGAATGCTTCCAAGTGTTATTCCTAGAATAAACTTTAAACGAGCATCTAAATCTGCAGGCGTTAGTTTTTGTTTAGCCATTTGTTATTTCCTGTTCTGGTGTAGTAGGTGTAACTTTTATTACATCTTTTGTGCAAGTCTGTGTAGCTTCGCACTCTGGAGGATTGCATTCTGCAATTTTCCAATTTTTAGGATCCTGACATGGATATCGATACCTATTCAAAGAATCGCATCCAGTTAATGATACCATTAATAGCCCAGCCAGGGCAATAGAAATTATTTTCCTCATAGTATAATTATACACTATTAGTCCTCTTTTCTAAGCGGTATTGTAAGAAGCCATATTGCTGTGGCAGCTAGTGTAGCCACTCCAACTACCTGCTGGGCTGATCCAGTAAGTGTTAGCCAAGCAATAAAGAATCCTAATAGAGTGAACACTTGGGCTATGCTTTCCTTGATTACTTCCCATATATATTTAAATATAAGCTTGATTATTTTCATTATATCCTCCTCGTCATTGCAGCTGCAATAATATTTGATACGATAATAACTGGTATTACAACTTCTTGCGCTTTTTCTCTTTGGTCATCTGTCATGTCTTTACCCCATTCAGATGGGCTAAATATCTTTTCGAAATCAATATCTGTAAGTGCTCCTATTGGATCCGCCAAAAATGCTTCGGTTTGCACCTCTGTTGTTGCATCTGCTAAAGTATAAGGCATATTTGCATCTCCTGCAGATTCTGCTCTAGACTCAAACTCAACAAATGCCTGTGCAAGCTCTGGGTTGCTTTGCATGGCTTCTGCAATCTGAGCAACATCTGAAGCCTTGATTCCTAGATTTTCTGCAACTTCTATTTTAGCCTCTTGTGTTAAAGCCTTTAGGGTTTGGCTTACTGCAGCTACCTGCTCTGCAGATAATACAACTAATTTATTGTCTTTGCTTGTAAGGTTTGCAATAACATTAGATAGATCTTCTTCGGTTCCGCTTCCTTTTTCAGGAACTAAAGCTGCTAAAACCTCATCTTCAATTTCAACATTATCTGTAGGGTCAGGTGTGGGCTCGTCTGTAGGGTCAGGTGTGGGCTCGTCTGTAGGGTCAGGTGTTGGCTCTGGACTTGGTTCTGGTGATGGCTGATTTGCTGCAGCGTTTGCTGCTGCTTGTGCGATTGCGGCGTTTAATTCTCTTTCAGATTGTTCAAAATAATAGTTCCATGCATCTTCAATAGCAGAATTTAAATCAATTATAGATTGATCATATGTATTTATTCTACTATTCTTTAAATCTAGAGCATCTTCTGTATCTGCAATGGCATCAAGATGTTCCTGTGTCTTGGTTTGCAAAACCTGATTCATTGATGACAGTGTTGTATTCTCAGAGTTGTATACGCTTAGTTTGTCATTGTATACTGCCAATTTATTGTTATAGTTTGTTTGTGCTATAGCCTGTGCTGCAACAGCATCATTGTAAGCATTTATTTGTGATTGGGTTGGTCCTGATCCAGAAGAAAATGTATTAAGATTACAACTAAAATTTTGTCCCCATACTCTTGGGTTTCCAGCATAATCACATCCTGCTCCAGTCCATCCACCAGGTATAGCCCAGCCAAGATGATAGGAACCTGGTCCTCCACCGTTATACCACCATATTTCTACATCTAAAGTTTTGTCTTCACTAACATCATATACGGGAGAGTAGTCACTCCAAGTTGTCCCCTGCTCTACCCAGTTGTTAACGGCAAGTTGGCCATCTACATACATTCTAAAACCATCATCTGTATATCCCGCAAAGTAGGTTTGTGTAAACCATGAAGGAACTGTTATCTGTCCAGTAAATTTAACTATAAAGTTTTCGTATCTATTACCGCAAACTGGAAGTTGCATGCTGCTTGAGTTCCAGGTACCAGAACAGATAACTCCACTTGGAGTTGCTATTCCAGGGAATGTTCTCGTCAAATAATAGACAGTATATGCCAAACCTTGCCCTGCAGCAGCCTGCATATTTGATTGAGTGGTTTGAACATTAATATTGGCTATGCTTAGTGCATCTTGAGCATCATTTTTTTCTTCAAGAGCGTTGTCTTTATGTTCAAGGGCCAAGGATACTGTGACTGTCTGGCCATCCACATTTGACTGGGCAAGGTTCTTTGCTTCTAAGGCTGTGGCTTCTGCCACTACTGCATCTTCGTGGGCATCATAGGAATCATCTCTAAGTTCCAACGCATTTGTGGCATATGTAAATTTATTTTCTGCTATACCTATAAGATCTATAAAATCATCTTGATAAACTAAATTAGATACTTTATTGTTAAGCTCTTGTATTTCTTGAGCGGCTAAGCTAAGTGGATCATCTCCGTGGGCAGGAGTAAGAAATACCCATCCAAACATTAAAATGGTGGCTAATGATAATCTCCATGCTTTAGTCCTAGTCAACTATAACTCCTAAATAAACAATTTGTTTACTTAGTTAATTATACCACTTTAGTTATTTAGAGCTTATCTCATTAACTCTAGATTTAGAAAACTTTAGCATAGATGATCTTATTGGAGCATACCCAAGATCTTCCGCCTTCTTGCCGCAAGTATCTAACATAAAATTAAAGAACTTTTTTACTGAATCATTCTTTGAGTTCTTTTCTTTGTATGCTACTCCGTAGGTAAATGTGGATATATTATAGGATAGTTTGTTTGGGTTCTTGTAATTAATTTTAACTACGCCACTCTTGTCTGGGACAAAGTCTCCAAGGAATACTGACGCTGCACTCACTGTTGGCTGTATAAACCTTCCAGCCTCATTCTCAACAGATACTGTCTTTAGTCCTCTTGCGTATGATATTTCGTTATACCCAATAGATCCATTTGTTGTTCCTTGTACCATTGCAATTCCATGGGATCCAGAAGCACTGTTCATGTACTGCTTAGATATATCTCCAGGAAATGCGGTTGCAAAGTTTTTGTTCCCTGGCTTTGTCCAAATTGTTGGAGCCACAGCATTTAAATATGAAGTGAAAACCTCTGAAGTTCCAGAACCATCAACACGATATACAACCCTAATCTTTGTTGCTGGTATCTTTGGTAGCTTTCCTGATATAAGATTTTCTCTTAATATCTGCGGATCATTCCACATCGTTATCTGTCCCGCAAAAACTTTAGCAAGTGTGTCTTTGCTCATCTTAATAGTAACTCTATATCCATCAAGCTTGTAGATAATTCCAATTGGTCCTGCTACCAATGGAACATATATAAAATCTTTTGATGGCTTTACTTCTGTACCAGAGTAAGGAACATCTGACATAGCAAAGTCTGTTACTCCGTTTGAAAACATATTCTTTCCAGCACCTGAGCCAGATGCTCCATACACAACAGAATCTCCTGTTGATTTCATAAATTCGACCCTGCATCTGTCTATAAAATTAGCAGCAAATGTGGATCCAGCACCTTGAAGGTTATCAGCATGTGAAGGGGTAATAAAAAAAGCATTAGCAAATATGGCTAATGCTGCTGGG
>Ga0214163_1001463_pt1 | contig 10130 bp, 14 predicted proteins | sample LakMenepilimnion_2_FD_153001 | JGI IMG/M metagenome (GOLD analysis project Ga0214163, IMG submission 153001) | Freshwater microbial communities from Lake Mendota, WI - Practice 15JUN2010 epilimnion v4 | ecosystem: Environmental > Aquatic > Freshwater > Lake > Epilimnion/Euphotic zone | place... | reverse complement strand
CGGATTGTTGGCATAACTTTCCCTTGATTGAGGGTTTTATATTAGCTGTTTGAACTTTTGAATCAAGTTTGGGGTCTTGAAGGATGTTGCACCTTTTGACCCACTGCGTACAAATCGTTGAGCTAGGTTCGATTTCAGCGGGTCTACCGTGCTTGTGGATAGATGTGGTCGGCAAGTGTCGTTTTACACCACAGAGGGTGACTCTGATGTGCTCAAAGTTCAGGCAAACAGTCATTTAATATTTCTTCACGAGACTCTACAGGACCATCACTTTTTGTTTGATCTCGGATGATTTCACTCAATGGGGGCATTACATCAACTCTTTGTTGACTTTCAATTGACCAGAGTTTGGAGCGCATCATTGCTTTTGGGCAATGCATATAGGCAGCTTCTACGATGATTTTAATAACCAGCTTGGGCTTATTCTTCAGTTCAACAAAGTGGTCCAGCAGATCAACATCAGTTTGAAGCGTAGCTCTGCCATTCACACGAACAACTTCGTCAATACCAGGTACGAAAAACAGCAATCCAACTTGTGATGTTGCGATGATGTTAGTGAGTGTGTCTAATCTGTTATTGCCAATAGAGTCAGGAATTAGGACTGTTTGCTGATCTAAAACTTTGACAAAACCTGCGTCTCCGCCACGAGGTGAAGAATCCATTTGATGTTGTTGATCGCCACTACTAATCACCAAAAATGGCGACAAAGAAATGAATCTTTGAATGTGTGGGTCAATGTACGTCAGTTCTTTAAGTACGGATCGCTCACTTGGCACTTTGTAGATAGAACGCAATTGATCTATGGTGGTGATAATTGACATTTATATATTTCCAATCTTTTCCCAAACAAACATATTTTTCTTCTTTTCTTCACCCCAGCGGTACTTGCCAATGTCGCCATCTTCTTTTATCACTCGGTGACAAGGGATCAGATAAGCTACTTTGTTTTTTCCAACAGCACTACCAACCGCTCGCTGTGCTTTAGGAAGTCCAACTTTTGCCGCTAAGTCGGAGTAGGTAATCATTTCGGAGGGCATTGTTTCTATCAATGCTTCCCAAACCTTCAATTGAAAATTGGTGCCGCTTAGAACAACAGTTATCTCTTTGGGTGAGGCAGAAAAGATATTTTCGGAATGTTGCTTACCATTGACGGCGTCTTCTTGAAATGATGCTTGATACCAATTCTTTTTCAACTCATTTAATTCAATTTCTTTTTCTTCAGTAAATGTTAAGTTGACTATTCCCTTTGAAGACCAAGCGAGGAGAGCTTGACCAAATGGCGTTTCAACAAATGCATAGAGAATCTTCACACCAGCCCCCATTTGTTGAACTTCTGAAGGTGTCATTGCTACAGTTTTAACCATCAAGTCGTGGAATCTTGATGAACTAGAAAGTCCTAAAGCAAGAGAAGTTGAAAGCAATGGTTGCTTTTTACCTAACTCAATCAACGCTCTTTCTTTGAGTAAGAACTGTGAATACTGCTTTGGAGAAATTCCAACCCATTTTGTAAACAGTCGTTGAAAGTGATAGTCACTCATTCCGACGTATTCGGATATCTCAGCCAACTTAAGATTGGAATCAAAATTCTCTCTTATGAATTTGATTGCTTTTTCAATGATTTTGAAGTGTCTGTTCTCGCCCATCTTTTACCTCTTGCCATTACTTTATTTCAAAGAAAAATGAAAGCAATCCATTTCTTGCTCAATTTGGGAGAAAGGGAAGGAAACTATTGATATAAATGTAGATTGCTGAGATTCTCAGAGCTTTTGAACCGAGTTTGGGGTCTAGCAGGATGTTGGTAGCACTGCTAAGGATTGAATAGGTTTCAGCTAGTCAATTTCTTTATCGTTGGATCAAATGCTAGCGGATCAAGTTGGCGCTGAATATTGGAAGAAAGGACTTCCATCATGAACTTCAAAGACGCAAAAAAACACACTCAAATTAAATGCAAGTACTTGTGAGCGTCATTCAAATTCAAGCGCCAATTTGACTTGGCACTGCCAACTGGCCAGCAACGAAACAAGTATTAAAGCCAGACTTTCAAGTATGGGCCCCGACAATGTTTCTGTATCTATTTGACTTAGAAATTGCATGAGAACTGTGGCAGCAGCAACCATACAAACCAACCACGATAGGGAAGTCCAAGTTTCTGAATTGGAGCGACTGTGTTTTTGAGATGCAGCCACTTTGGTGAGAACCTGCGAAGTGAAGTGCTTGTCCTCTGGTAAGTTATTCGCAATTTGTTTTTTAAACCATACCTCAAATTCGTCTAATTGGGGATCATTCATTTTGATTCCTTCACACTAGTGGGCGACTGCCAAGCAGACAGAACATGACGCAACTTTTTCAAACCACGTTGTGAATGCGTCTTAACGGTGCCTAGCGGCATGTCTAAAAGTTTCGCAGTTTCATCCATGCTGAGATCGGCAAAATAGCAATGTGCAATGACCTCACGTTCTGCCGCACTCAGTACTTGAAGCGACCGATCAATGTCAATGGCAAGCATGGCATGGTGTTCACTGCTGGCTGTTGATGGTTCTTGTGCTTCATTCAGTAAGCCCTCGCCTGATTGCTCTAAAAATTCTGCAATGTGCGGTGTTCGACGCACATGATCGAGAAAGGTATTTCTGGCGATGTGCATCAACCACGTTTTAAAACTCGATTGAAATTTGAATTGAGTCAGTGATCGATGCGCTTTGATGAGCGACTCTTGCGCCAACTCGTCTGCAATGGCTTGAACACCCGTCAGACTGCGCAAATAAAGACGCAGCCTGCCTTGATGGCGTTGGATCAGTTGCTCAAAGGCGTTGCTGTCTGGCTGAAGAATGGCTCGGCGAATGAGCGCTTCATCTGTAGGCTCAATTGGGGCTGTCATGCATTAGTACTGCAGACAGATTCAAGCATCTTTCTTTCTTGATTCAATCCACCAGATGATCAAAAAGCCAACACCAATCATGAATGGCATCATGCCAGCTGCCCATATCCAAGTGGGGCCAGCATCTATTTCCCGCAATAGGAACATTAAACCTAAGCCAATGGCGATATTGATGACCCCCGACCGAAGTTGTGCAGTGGGTGACCAAGGTTTTTCTTGCTGCTTTGAGTCATTGGCGACAGCATCAATTAACTCTGGTGGAATGGGCGTGCCCTTTTCGGTCATCAATCGAACGGTGTCATGCAACAGTCGGTTGCGCTTGATGCGCACCAAGCCGGCCATGATGATGGCCACAATGGGAATAAAAAGCGCCAAAATTGGAATGGCAAAAGGGGCCAAATGCTTCAGAGTGGTTCCAAAATCCATGTGAGTTTCCTAGAGTTGATGTGCATTAGACGCGTTCACCATGGCAGATGGATTCAATTTTTCGGAATTAAGTTGAAAGTTTTTTCAACGACTGCTCGGTCCTCTGGGTCTTAAAGGGCCGCAAAACAGTACTGGCTGTTTCAGAACAACGGTGCCAGTTTAGGATAGATGTCATTTATCTTGTTAATAAATATTGACTTAATGTTAAAAATATTTAACATTAAGTGCTTGCAAGAAACATGCTTTGAAAGATTTGAAAATGCATTCAAGAGAGAGAACAGCTTGGGCTTGTTGGCAGCGGCATCAATCTGTGTGTCCAACTCTCCGTTGAGCACGGCTGTCTTGATTAGTTCCAGTGTGGGCACCAAGTCTTTCTCCGCTCCAACTTCCACTGCCACTTTGCCCTTTGCTAACTCCAGAACTTTTGAATAAAGTTTGGGGTCTAGAAGGATGTCCTTAAAGAGGACAAACTATGCTTACAAATCGTTCTGTCAGGTTTGGTTTCTGCGGGGCTACCGTGCTACTGGCTAGTCGTGAAGATCAGGTGTCGTTTTACACGACAGTTGGTGGCGGTGGTGGGTAGTGCGATCGTCCAGTAACGGGACGATGGCAGAACAAAGGCGCGATTAAGCACCTTTGTTCAATGGAGAACATTTACTGAGCAAACGATTGGGTTCAATTGCGAGAACTTTTGAATAAAGTTTGTGACCTGAGTTTGTTTTTAACGAATTGGTGTTTTCCCGGGGATTATTTGCCCATAAGAGTTGAACCTGCATACTCACTCAAACTAATTCACTGGAGTCAGCAATGCCAAGAGCGAAGAAAACATGGGCAGAAAAGATGAAGGCTAAACCGCCTCATCATGTCGTCCTCGAAAAGGATTTTGCAGGAATACCAAAAGGGTCAAAGCTGCACATTTCAAGTCCAGTAGAGATTGCTGCTGAACTGAAGACGATCCCACCAGGTTCCATCTTGTCTATTCAAGCATTCAGGCGCAGACTGGCAGAGAAGAACAAATGCGATGCCACCTGCCCCGTTTCAACATCTATTTTTCTCAGAATTGTTGCAGAGCACACATGGGAAGAATTCAATAGTTCTAGCAGCACACAAGATCTTGCCCCATTTTGGCGGGTCGTTGAATCAAGTTCACCCATGGCTAAAAAACTAAACTTTGACTCTGCATGGATTGACCTACAGAGGGAACTTGAAAAGCAGAACAGTTAGCAGAGGTAGGCAAAACTCGTTTTAAGCACCGCTACGCTATTTAACTTCAATGGAGCGAGTATGAATCTCCCGCAAGTCATCAAACCTGTAGTCGCCCATCTCAGCCATCAAGATCGGCTCTTGGCGTTCTATCAATGGGTAGGAATGCCTTTAAATCCCAAGGCAACGGTATTGCTGGTGCATGGTTTGGGTGAGCATATGGGGCGATACACACATGTTGCCAATTATTTACAAGCAGCTGGCTACGCAGTGTTTGGCTATGACAATCATGGACATGGCATGTCGTCTGGCGAGAAAGGCAGCCTGATTGCAGACAACCAATTGGTCGACGACCTTCGCTTTGTCATTGAATATGTTCGGCGGCAGAACCCAGGTCAACTGGTTCTGGTAGGACATAGCATGGGGGGATTGATTGCGGCTGAAACTGCAATTCAAAATAAACAAGGTATTGATTTGTTAGTCATGACCTCGCCCGCCTTGGGCGCAGATACGAATCCTGTACAAAAATTACTGCTCTTCATGTTGCCTGCGTTGCTTCCCAATGTGCGTGTTGACAATGGTTTGAAAAGTCAATGGCTTGCCCGAGACGAAAGGGTGGTAAAAGAATATAAAATTGATCATTTGGTGCACCGAAAAATATCCGTCCGCTTGGCTTCTTGGATACTCAGAACTGGCGAAAAAGTAGTGCGAGAAGCTGAATCTTGGCAGGTTCCTACTTTGCTTTTGTACTCTGGCAACGACAAATTGGTTCGTTCAAATTCGAGTTATTTATTTTCCAAGCAAGCACCTTCTCATCTGGTGGAAGCACATTGTTTTAAAGAGATGTACCACGAAATTTTGAATGATCCCGAAAAGGAAAAGATATTCACAATTTTGAATCAGTGGTTGGCTGCGAACTTGAAATAAATCCAAACTTTAGGATTGCCTTTTGAAAGGACAACCTGTTTGTAAAATCGTTCTGTAAGGTTTGGTTTCTGCGGGTTGACCGTGCAATCGGTTAATTATCAAATAATTTGGTCATCTGATTATGAATGCTAGTCAATTTGAGCAAAGGTATCTTGATGTCAATAAAAAAAGTTGGTGACACGAACATTGAGCAGAATCACCGTCTATCTTGCCATTGCGGTTCTGTGGTGTTGGAACTTCATTTGCCAAATGGAATTGTGAATCCCCGTAGATGCGATTGCTCAATTTGTCGCAGAAAGGGTGCAGTTGTTGGCTCCGTTTCTTTGGAAGATATATCTGTAATCAAAGGGCTTGAGCATTTGCGTTTGTATCAGTTCAATACAAAAGTCGCTAAACATTATTTTTGTGGAATATGCGGCATTTACACACATCATCAGAGACGTTCATTTCCAGATCAATACGGATACAACATTGGTTGCTTAGAGGGAGTTGATCCGTTTCTTATTCCCAATGTGCCAGTCAATGACGGTGTTAATCATCCATCAGATAAAAATAGGTCTAACTGAGTTAGTCCTCAGAACTTTTGATTAAAGTTTGGGGTCTAGAAGGATGTTGTGGGGAGGTCATCATTAAGATTTACCGAGTAGGCAATACATTTCGAAAGTCAACTGAAACATTGATATGTGAAAATTTAAGCAATGCTTAGGGGAGAGTCTGTGAAAGTAGAACGAATATTTATAAGTCCCAAAAAAAGGACTGAGCAAATAGATTGTGAATCAATTTCAGTCCAATTTGGTATGGGAATCAAAGGGGACAGAAACTTCGGGAAAAATAGACATTCAGGTCAAAATATCACTTTAGTAGAGGCTGAAGAAATTGAATTGTTCTGTGATGAACACTCTCGCCTTCTTGACTTATCGCTGTTGAGAAGAAACATTGTCACTAGAGGCATTAAGCTTAATGAACTTACAGGCGTAGAGTTTAGAATTGGTGAAGTAAGACTTCGTGGTGTTGAGCTTTGTGAGCCTTGTGTTGTTGTAGGAAATATTCTTCGAAGTGATTCCTTCTCAAAGGCAGCAGTGGTGAAGCACTGGGTCAACCGAGGCGGACTGCGTGCTGATGTACTTAGCGACGGAGAAATACTTCGAGGCGATCTAATTCAGATATCTTAGACTTCCTGCGAATAGACAATGAATCCTAAGTGCTTAGCGACTTTGTCGTAAAGCGCTCTACCAGCGACATTAGTCGTTTGAGTAGTCCAGTAAACACGATTGCTACTGACTTTTTTTGCTTCGTCATAAACTGAGAGTATGAGTTGTCTTGCTACCCCACGACCTCTATGCGCCTGATCAGTAAATAGATCATTCAAATAACACACGTCGTTGATGCGTGTTGTATTTCGGTGGAATAGGTAGTGAACTAATCCAACAAGAGCACCATTAGCATCCTCAGCTACCAATGCGAACACTGGTTCTGATGGATTGAAAAAGCGTTCCCAAGTTGTCTTCGTTATTTCTTCAGGGAGCGCAATTGCGCCACTTCGTCCGTAGAAAGCGTTATAGCCGTCCCAAAGTGGAAGCCACTGAGCATAGTCATTTTGCTGAATTGGACGAATCTTAAAGTTGATAGACATTTATTTCCCACCTCTCAAGTGACTATTCTACGAACTTTTGCATAAAGTTTGGGGTCTACAAGGATGTCCTTTAAAAGGACAACCTGTGCGTAAAAATCGTTAAGTCAGGTTTGATTTCTGCGGGTTGACCGTGCTCGTGGCTTCTAGTGGAGATCAGGTGTCGTTTAACACGACAGCGGGTGAGTGAGCGTGAATCGCTAAATGAACTTTTCTAAACGTTTTGACCAATGCGCCACAAAACGCCGGAAGGATCAAAAAGACAGAAATCACGCATTTGCCAGGCTTGAAGTTCAATGGGTGTAATTCGGACGCCATACTTTTCTACGACACCACTGTTAAGAACTTGCCCCCACCAAGCGTCAACATCCTCAACAAGGATGTGCATCATAAAATTTTCAGCAAGGGCTTCTATGCAATAGTCCTGCAGGAGAAAGCTAACGTTCTCAAAATGAAAGTAGGCAATACCATCATCGTCAGAATCCATCGTGAAGCCTAGGTCTTGGTAGAACTGCTTGCTAATTTCAAAGTTCTTGGATGGCACAAAGGCTTTGATTTCGGTGATGCGCAAGTTGGACATTTGGACCCCTTCAAGATTGGTATTTTAAATACTGAACAACAGTTCTTTTGAATCAAGTTTGGGGTCTAGAAGGATGTCTTGGAGCGTTTATAGATCAGGCGTATAGCGTTTCAGCATTTCTTCACGGGATTCCACTGTTCCCGTACTCTTAGTTTGATCACTGATGATTTGACCAATCGTTGGCATCGCATCAATATTTTGATGGTGTTCAATAGACCAGAGTTTGGAGCGCATCATTGCTTTGGGGCAATGAATATAGGCAGCTTCAACAATAACTTTAATGACCAGCTTTGGCTTGTTTTTCAGTTCAGCAAAGTGGTTTAGCAGATCAACATCAGTCTGTAGCGTAGCTCTTCCATTCACACGAACAACTTCGTCAATGCCAGGAATGAAAAACAGCAAGCCAACTTGTGATGTTGCAATGATGTTTGTCAGTGTGTCTAACCTGTTGTTGCCAATAGAGTCAGGAATTAGTAGTGTTTGCTGATCTAAAACTTTGACAAAACCTGCGTCTCCGCCACGAGGTGAACAATCCATTTGATGATGTTGATCGCCGCTGCTAATCACTAAAAATGGCGACAAAGAGATGAATCGCTTTAGGTGCGAATCAATGTGTGTCAATTCTTTCAGAACGGCACGCTCGCTTGGTGCTTTGTAAAGGGCACGCAATTGGTCTGTGGTTTGAATCTGCATAAATCAAATGAAGTATCCTGAATTTTGGCATAGACAGCGGAAACTCAGATTGTTAGAACTTTTGAATAAAGTTTGTGACCTCGCCAAGCCTTGCCAAAGAGTTTGACCATCAAAGTCTAAGCAATGTCAGCATCGTGCCGTGCCTATGCCGTGCCTAAGTCGCCCCTTTGTCGCACACAATCATTCACCTTGCCATTAGAGTTCAAAGCACGGCAAAAGGAGTGATAAATGCTAGTTCAAAAACTAAGACTACAGCGTGGATGGTCTCAACAGCAGTTGGCTGAGTTGAGTGGATTGAATGTCCGCACCATTCAGCGTATTGAAAAGGGTCAAGCGCCTAGCGTGGAATCTTTGAAGTCTTTGGCTGCCGTGTTCAATTTGGATTTCTCAACACTCAAGGAGCAAGGTATGGACAACTTTATCAGTGAAAGTCAAAGCGCAGAGGAGATTTTGGCTTTCAATCAAGTTAGAAAACTCAAAGGTTTTTATTTTCATTTGGTTCAATATGTATTGGTCGTTTCGCTACTCACGGTAATCAATGCCTTGACAATGCCTAAGTACTGGTGGGTTCAATGGGTCATTATGGGTTGGGGTGTTGTTGTATTTTTACACTGGCTTCAAATTTCTGATCGCTTTAATCCACTTGGCTCACAGTGGGAGAAAGATTGGCTTCAGATTTCCGAGCGGTTTGGCTTGTTTGGATCCAAGTGGGAGAAAGAACAAGTGGAAAAGCGGTTGGGGAGAAAACTTTAAGATCAATGCTTAGATTTTCAGTACTTTTGAACAAAGTTTGGGACCTTGGGTTTGGTTGAGGTGACGATTGACAATGCTTGCTTCTGCGAAATATTCCTTGACCAACTGAATCTAATCATTCAAAATTTTACAAATGTTCACAGACCAGTTCAACACATACGCTTTCAATAGTGCCGTTTTGGCAGGTAATGCCACGTCCAATCATCCGATCAATAACCGATTGCGGCGGACTTTGTGAACTAACGGCAATACCAACTGCCACCCCACAAAGCCCGCTTACCAAGTGGGCTTTTTTATTGTCCAAAACTTACCAAAAGGATGATTGAAATGAGTGAAGAAATGAAATTAGTAAAACCTAGTGTTGAATATCTAGATAGTTATCTGGAATGTTTGAGACGAGGATGGAATCCGATGAGCCTTAAAGAATCTCTAGTTTCATATGAAAAAGAGATTGCTGATATCAATGCTGATTCCACAAAGTTCTTTAAACAAATTTTGAACATCACTGGCGGCGGCGAGCCTTTCAAAATGGATGATGGTACTTTTGTAAAAAGACTTCCAAGCATCACTTGGTGGCTTTGGGACGGAGAGTTTTGTGGAAGAATCCAATTCAGATGGCAGCACAGCACAGTTGAATTGCCTTCCTATTGTCTTGGACACATTGGGTATGGCGTCGTGCCTTGGAAAAGAAATAAAGGCTATGCTAAGCAAGCACTTCAGTTGATGTTGGATGAAATCAAGTATTGTGGGCTTCCATATGTAGAACTAACAACCGACATTGAAAATGAAGTTTCACAGAAAGTTATCTTGAAGTGCGGTGGGCAATTGATTGGAGAATTTGAGAAGTTGCCTTCAAATGGTGGTGGAAAGGGGAAGCGATTTAGGATCTATTTGACATAAATTTTATTCAACGGATCTGACATCTTCTATGTTTGATTCTCGGAACTTTTGATTAAAGTTTGGGGTCTAGAAGGATGTTGTGGGGCAGCGGTAGTGCGTATCATCGGTATCAGAAAGACTGAATGATGAATTTAACTGATTGG
>Ga0214163_1001462_pt1 | contig 10132 bp, 6 predicted proteins | sample LakMenepilimnion_2_FD_153001 | JGI IMG/M metagenome (GOLD analysis project Ga0214163, IMG submission 153001) | Freshwater microbial communities from Lake Mendota, WI - Practice 15JUN2010 epilimnion v4 | ecosystem: Environmental > Aquatic > Freshwater > Lake > Epilimnion/Euphotic zone | place... | reverse complement strand
CACGACGAACTTTGATTTCTACACACCAACTGCAGGTGGATCTGCATTGCCGTTTGACATCTTGAGTGCAGCAGCGCAATCCCCACTTCCTCTTGTACTTGGTTCAAACCACGACGAAGATCGTTTGTGGTCGGCATTTGACCCGATGCAAGCCGAATTTGATAATCATGATTGGGAGCGCGTGAGTGGCGAAGTGTTTGGACACCGTGCAGCAGATGCTCGTGCGGTGTATGAAAAACATCGGCCAACAGAATCACCACGGCAACTCATTTCTTCAGTACACACCGATACGGCATTCCGTCAGCGTGCGCAACGACTGGCAGAAAGCCATGTGGCCGCTGGCAACCCAACATGGATGTATTGGTTCACATGGGCGACACCTGCGTTCGGTGGCGTGCTTGGAAGTTGCCATGCACTTGACATTCCATTTGCGTTCGACAATTTGGGAGCCCCAGGTACCGACATGCTCACTGGTGATGGTGCTGAGCGCGCAGGTATTGCCACTCGCTTTGCCAATGAGATCGCACAGTTCGCCAAAGCCTCTGAGCCGACTTGGCCGGCCTTCAACCTTGGCAACCGCCAAACCCTTGAGATCAACGCCAAAATGAACGTCCTCTCAGACCCTGAAGGCGAGATCCGTAGTCTCTTTGTGAACTAGTTCGAGAATTGCTCAATTTCGAGGGCTCACTGTCGCTCTAGCCCTTATTTCGCCTACGATTATGAGCCTTGAGTACCAACGCATCGCTCCCCGAACTTGAAGCCATTGTCCGCCAATTCGCTGGCGTAGAAGGTGGCATGTTGCCCGCACTCCACGCAGTGCAGCATCACGCCAGATATATCAGCAAAGATCTGATCCCAGTTCTTGCCGATGTATTTAATGTCACGGTTTCCGAAGTGCATGGAGTCATCACGTTTTATAAAGACTTCCGCACCGAGGAGCCTGCTGGCCCAATCGTGCAGGTGTGTCGCGCAGAAGCGTGTCAGTCACGCGGTGGTCGCGATGTGTGGGACCGTGCACTACTTGCAGGCGATGGCAAAAAGGTTGTTGTTGAAGAAGTGTTCTGCTTAGGTCATTGCGCACTCGGACCTTCAGTTTCAGTAGATGGTCGCCTTATCGGTGGCGTAAACGAAACATCAATTGAAACCATCATTGGCGACGCAATCGCCAAGCGCATTCCGGAGCCATCTATCGACACCACTGGCGAAGGCATCACGGTGTACGTGCCGCGCGATGCGGCTTCACGTGCAGCAGGTGCAGACGATGTTGCTGCAGCATTTGCAAAACAAAAAGGTGTGCGTGTTGTGCGCAACGGCTCGTGGGGCATGATGTGGCTCGAGCCAATGATCGAAGTTGCAACCAAGGAAGGTCGCATTGCTTACGGTCCAGTACTTGTTGACGACGTTGCAAGTTTGCTGAGCGCCGATGTGTTGAATGGTGGCGCTCACCCACTTCGACTTGGTCTGACCACCGAACTTCCGTGGATCAAGCGTCAGCAGCGTGTGACTTATCAGCGTGTTGGTGTTGTTGACCCGCGTTCTGCGCAGGACTACGAAGCAAACGGTGGCATTAAAGGTTTGAAGCGCGCACTTGGCATGACGCCAAGTGATGTTGTTACCGAAGTTACCGATAGCGGCCTTCGTGGTCGCGGCGGCGCCGCATTCCCAACCGGAATTAAATGGCGCACGGTTCTTGAAGCGCCAGGCACCACGAAGTACATCGTGTGCAATGCAGACGAAGGTGACAGCGGAACGTTTGCAGACCGCATGCTGATGGAAGGCGATCCGTTCATGCTGCTTGAAGGCATGACCATTGCTGGTTGGGCTGTTGGCGCAAACACCGGATACATCTATGTGCGCAGCGAATACCCAGAAGCAATTGAAGCGTTGAACAAAGCAGTTGATGCAGCAACCGAGCAAGGTTGGCTAGGCAGCAACATTTTGGGTTCTGGCTTTGCATTCACCATTCAGGTTCGCGTTGGTGCAGGTGCATACATTTGCGGCGAAGAAACCGCATTGCTAGAAAGCCTCGAAGGCAAGCGTGGAGTTGTTCGTGCAAAGCCACCACTACCAGCGCTCGAAGGACTCTTCGGAAAACCAACTGTGGTCAACAACGTGTTGTCACTGGGAACTATTCCGGCGATCCTCGCCGATGGTGCAGCTGCGTATGCAGCGCTTGGTATGGGTCGCAGTCGCGGAACACAGGTGTTTCAACTTGCAGGCAATATCGCCCGTGGCGGAATCGTGGAAACTGCCTTCGGCATCACACTTGGCGAACTGGTGAACGACCTGGGTGGCGCAACCGAAAGCGGTCGCCCAATTCGCGCAGTACAAGTTGGTGGACCACTTGGTGCCTACTTGCCTACCGACAAGTTTGATCTGCCAATGGACTACGAATCATTTGCGGCAGCAGAAGCAATGGTTGGCCACGGCGGAATCGTGGTGTTTGACGACACCGTAAACATGGCCGCACAAGCCCGTTTCGCCATGGAGTTCTGTGTTGCCGAAAGCTGCGGAAAGTGCACTCCGTGCCGCATTGGATCCACCCGCGGCGTTGAACTAATTGACAAGATCACTGCAGGCATTAATCGCGATGCCAACATAGAAGTACTCGTCGATCTGTGCGAAGTAATGGCCGACGGTTCACTGTGTGCAATGGGTGGACTCACGCCACTTCCTGTGCGCAGTGCACTTAAAAATTTCACCGAAGACTTTCAGGGCTAACAAGGGAACATCAACATGACACTCATGGATCACGACCTCGGTACACCGGCCCCAAAGCCAAGTAGCCGTAACGGAGAACAAACCGAAGTCGAAGTGACAATTGACGGCGTAAAGATTTCTGTTGCCGAAGGAACTTCCGTCATGCGCGCAGCAGCGCTTGCAGGCGTAGACGTTCCGAAGTTGTGCGCAACTGACTCACTTGATCCATTTGGTTCATGCCGCTTGTGCTTGGTGGAAATTGATGGACGCAAGGGCACTCCTGCTTCGTGCACCACCCCATGCTCACCTGGCATGACGGTCAGCACACAAACTCCAAAGCTCGAGCGCTTGCGCCGCGGAGTAATGGAGCTGTACATCAGCGACCACCCATTGGACTGCCTCACATGCGCAGCAAACGGCGACTGCGAATTGCAAGACATGTCTGGCGCAGTTGGCCTTCGCGATGTTCGTTACGGATACGAAGGTGACAACCACCTAAGCCTCGGCAAAGACACCTCGAATCCGTACTTCACTTTTGATTCATCAAAGTGCATCGTGTGCAACCGTTGCGTTCGTGCATGTGAAGAGATTCAGGGAACGTTTGCCCTCACCATTGAAGGTCGCGGTTTCGGATCGCGCGTAGCTGCCGGTTTCAACGGCAACTTCTTCGACTCGCCTTGCGTGTCGTGTGGTGCATGCGTGCAAGCGTGCCCAACAGCAACGCTTACCGAGAACACCGTCATCGAACTCGGTCAACCACGTCGCACCGTGCTCACCACGTGCGCATATTGCGGAGTTGGTTGCTCATTCAAAGCAGAGATGCAAGGCGAAACCGTCGTGCGTATGACGCCATACAAAAATGGTGGAGCAAACGAAGGCCATTCGTGTGTGAAGGGACGTTTCGCTTGGGGTTACGCAAACCACCAAGATCGTCAGCTTGAGCCAATGATTCGCGAATCCATTACCGATGAATGGAAGAAAGTTTCATTCGAAGAAGCCATCGCATATGCGGCTGGACGACTACAAGACATTCAGTCGCGCCATGGCAAGTATTCAATTGGAGCAATCTCGTCATCACGCTGCACGAACGAAGAAGTATTCGTCGTGCAAAAGATGGTGCGCGCGGCTTTTGGTAACAACAACATCGATACCTGCGCACGTGTGTGCCACTCACCTACTGGGTTCGGACTCAGCAATGCATTCGGAACTTCGGCTGGAACACAAGATTTCAAGTCGGTTGAATACTCGGATGTCATCTTGCTCATCGGTGCAAACCCAACCGATGCTCACCCAGTGTTTGCTTCACGCATGAAGAAGCGCCTACGTGAAGGCGCCAAGCTCATCGTGGTCGATCCGCGCAAGATTGACTTGGTCAAGACCGCTCACATCGAAGCCTCGGGTTTCTTGCAACTACAGCCAGGCACCAACGTGGCAGTCATCAACTCACTCGCTCACGTCATCGTGACCGAGGGTCTTGCCGACACCAAGTTCATTGCCGAGCGTTGTGAACCAACCGAATACGCAATTTGGAGCGAGTTCGTTTCACGTCAGGAAAACAGCCCAGAAGCAATGGAAGCCCACACGGGTGTTCCAGCCGCACAGGTGCGCGAAGCAGCACGCTTGTTTGCAACTGGTGGCAACGGCGCAATTTATTACGGCTTGGGCGTTACCGAGCACAGCCAAGGCAGCACCATGGTGATGGGCATGGCCAACTTGGCCATGGCAACCGGCAACCTTGGTCGCGACGGTGTTGGTGTAAACCCACTTCGCGGTCAGAACAACGTGCAGGGATCGTGCGACATGGGATCATTTCCCCACGAACTTCCTGGCTACCGCCACGTAAGCGACGACGCAACCCGCACCATGTTTGAACAACTGTGGGGCACGGCTATTCAGTCCGAGCCAGGTTTGCGTATTCCAAACATGTTTGACAACGCCATTGATGGCAACTTCAAGGGCCTGTTTGTACACGGTGAAGACATTGCACAATCCGACCCGAACACCGCTCACGTTGAATCTGCACTTTCATCAATGGAGTGCGTCATTGTTCAAGACCTGTTCTTGAATGAGACCGCACGCTTTGCACACGTGTTCTTCCCTGGCACATCGTTCCTTGAAAAAGATGGAACGTTCACCAACGCAGAGCGACGCATTAACCGCGTTCGCCCCGCAATGCGCCCACAAACCGGCAAGCACGAATGGGAAATTGTGTGTGAACTGGCAAATGCTCTTGGTCACCCAATGAGTTACAACGAGTCCAGCGAAATCATGGACGAAATTGCCGCACTCACTCCTACGTTTAAGGGTGTGTCGTTTGCTCGCCTCGATGATGAAGGCAGTGTGCAATGGCCGTGCAACGACGCCAACCCACACGGCACGCCAATCATGCACAAGGAGAAGTTTGTGCGCGGTCTCGGCAAGTTCACGCCAACTCCATACGTTCCAACTGAGGAAAAATCAACTCGCAAGTTCCCTCTGCTGCTGACAACTGGTCGCATTCTCAGCCAGTACAACGTGGGTGCGCAAACACGTCGAACCAAGAACGTTGCTTGGCACGCAGAAGACTTGCTCGAAATTCACCCAAGCGATGCTCTTGAGCGTGGCGTGCGCGACGGCGAAGAAGTCACCATCGCCAGCCGTGTCGGCAACACCGTGCTTCGTGCACAAGTAACCGAGCGTGTGGCTCCTGGTGTGGTGTACACCACGTTCCACTACCCAATCAGTGGCGCAAACGTTATTACCACTGACAACTCCGACTGGGCCACCAACTGTCCTGAATACAAAGTGACAGCAGTTCAAGTGTCACCAGGTCGTAGTGCAGCAACAGCCGAACTCGACCACCCAGCACATCGTTTGAGCGCACTTGTTCGCATGGCCAACCAGATTGCACGTCAGTTTGCTGCAGACAGCAGCCTTGATGCAGTGAAGTCGACCGTTGCTCACCTCGAACGATTCTGGGAACATGAAATGCGTGTTGATCTTGCTCGTGCTGTTGAAACCGGCAGCATTACCGTTGACGATGTGGTGGTGGAAGCAGTTCGCCGCCTCACCGTTCACGCGTAGAGCGATCACTCACCCATTGGCAGGGCAACTCGATTCACCACGCCTATACCTGCCATGGTGATGGCTGAAGCAATCAGTGCTGCGTGTACGTTGCTGGCTTCTGCGCAGTAGCCCCAAGCAGCCGCACCTACCGATGTGCCCAACCACACCATAAGCATGCCGATGGACGAACCCCGGCCGCGTAAATGATCTGGTAGCTGTGCAATGAACGTTGCAAACAATGTGTTAATCAGCACCATGAGTGCTCCACCACTGATCAATAACGCTGGCACTGCCTGCGTCAATGTTGAAGACTGAGCCAAACCAACTGCAGTTGCCGCCCATACGAACGATGCAATAACTGCAAGAAATTCAGGTTGACACTTCGTACGCAAAATTGGCAACAACCAAACTGCGCCAACAGAACCAACGCCAAGTGCACCTGAGAGCAAGCCAAAGCCACCAGCGCTCACACCAAGCGATTCTTTAGCAACAATTGGCATGACTGCAATCAGCGACGCAGTGCTTGCAAACACAAGCGCAAGCCGTACGGCAATGTTTCGTAGTTGTGCCGTTCGCACAACATGGCCGATTCCATCTTTAATTACACGATTAATAGTTGACATTTTTTCTGCTTGTGCTGACATCGTTGGAAGTTTGCGACACACCATCAAAATTCCTACAAACGACACCGCATTCAACATGAACACTGCCCCAGCACTCGTAAATGCAATGATCGCTCCTGCAAGTGCCGGCCCAACAGATTGAGCAATGTTGCGCGACACCGAGTCGAGACCGAACGCTTGTGATAGATACTTCGTGCCAACAAGTTGCGGTGTCAGTGCCATAAATGCAGGTGCAGCAATGGTGAGAGCAACCGATTCAAGGAACGTTCCAGCCAACAGTGTGGTCACTCCAAGGTTTCCCGTTACGTCCAGAACACTCAACGCCACGGCAATAGCCAAGGCGGCAATTTGCGTCACAAAGATCAGTTTCTTACGATCCACCATGTCGGCAAATGCACCAGCATGCAAGGCCAGCACAAAACCCGGCACCGCCCAACTGGTTTGCACCAAGCCGACCAACGTTGGTGAATCGGTAAGCGAAGTCATCGCCCAACCAGCAGCAACGATGTGCATGAACGTGCCCACGTTTGAGACCAATGCCGCAATCCATAGCGATCGATACATCGCAATGCGCAAAGGCGACCACGGACCGCCCGTTACGTTCGCCGAAACTTCCCCACTCATCGCGCCAACCTTACGACTTTGCAAGTGTTACAGAATCGATATTTTCCCCAAAACATGGGCTCAATTGTTGCAATCTCGTGTAATCCACCAGTTGGTGACAATTGTCATTTACGGTCGAATTCGTGGGCAACGACGCCCACAGAACTGGGGAAATGAAATGTACACACTTGGATACCTACTCCTAGCAGCCCTCCTGCTCGGTGCCGTAACGACCGTTGTCGATTCGGTACTTGGCACTGTTCAGCTGTCAGGCATTATCAAGAAGATTCCAATCGTTGGTTCAAACTGGGGCCTCATCGTTGCAATTGCAATGTGCTGGCTGCTCAAGATGACGCCGGCAAGTGGTTGGGGCATGACGTTCGACCAGGATTGGCAGACCTATTGCGCTAACGGCGCAATCATTGCAGGAATGATTCCTGTCAAAGACGCTGTCATCTCCATGGTGAACAAGGGCTTCCGCATGTAATTAGCGGTCACCGCTAAAAGGAACTCTGGAACCCGTCGGCGCAAGCCGGCGGGTTCTTTATTTATCCAGTGCAATATCTCCCCAATTAGGGTGAAGCCATGGCAATCGACCCGCAACTGAACGCTGCGTACCAGCGCGACGGTGTTGTTGTGTTGCGCAATCTCGTTACGCCTGACGCCCTAGAGGCACTGCGCCAAGGCGTTACAGCCAATATGGCAAGCCCTGGCCCGTGGGCAAATGAATACACACCCGCAGGTGCCACCGGTCGCTTTTTCGATGACTATGTGAACTGGAATCGAATCCCATCATTTGCCGAAGTGGGCATGCATGGTTCCGTACCTGAAGCCGCGCTCAATTTGATGGGCACCACAACCACCCGACTGTTTCACGAGCACGTGTTGGTGAAAGAAGCCGAGACCAAAGAAGTAACTCCGTGGCACCACGATGATCCGTATTACGGAATTGATGGCATGGACAACGTGAGCATTTGGATTCCGCTCGACCCCATTCCCGATTCAGTGGCGCTGAGATTTATTGCCGGCAGCCACAAGTGGAACAAGCGCTTTATCCCAAAGCGCTTCAAAGATCAAACTGCATACGTCGAATCGGCGCACGACTTCGTGCATTTGCCATCAGTTGAAGAACTCAACGCCCATGAAGTGATTTCAACCCCAGTTCAACTTGGCGACGCGGTTGCGTTTCATTACCGAACGCTGCACTCTGCTCCAGGAACCGCAGGAACCGGTGTGCAACTTCGCCGCGCAGTCAGCTTCCGCTATGTGGGTGACGATGCTGTGTTCGCTTCACGCCCGTGGAAAACATCTCCTCCACTTGAAGGCGATGGATTGCAGTTTGGTGATGCGCTGAATGACCCGCGCTTCCCAGTTGTAGCAACGCGTTAATTAGTTGCGTTCGCGTACAGGCGAATCAACTGGCTTAAACGAAAACTTGCGGAACACTTCGGCGTAGCCGCCTTCGTAGAGCAAGCCCGCTTCACGAGCGCGCTCTACTGCATTCACCCTGCGCGCTAACGCATTCACGCGATACCACGGCACCCACGGTTCATCGTGGTGCGCAACGTGCAAGTTGTTATTCAACATGAGCAAACTAAAAAATGGTCCGGCCATAATCATCGCCGTTGTAGTTTCAACACCGCTTTGATACTTGTGTTCAGGGAACGGACGTATGGCATTCAGAATTCTTCCGCCATACACCGTGCCTAATGCAAACTGCCACAACGGCATGCTGGACAGCGACACGAGATACACGACAAACGCAACACCAATGATGTGTAACGCAACTGCAAGACGGTCGCTTTTTTCATTTCGCACTGCGCGCTTCAACACTGACAGCACATACGTAATGGTGCTGACAATGGTCCACACAAACATGCGGAACAAAATGGTGCGGTTTGCAGTCCACGCAGCACGACGAATTTTTCCTGCTTTGTCCCACTGCTCTTGCGTCACGTAATAGCTCTCGTTGTCGAGCGCTGGGTTCGTTAGGTCTGAAAGGTGATGTTCGTGGTGATCTTTTTTGAAAGCCAAGTATGGAATCCACAACGTGACCGGAATGCCACCAATTGCGTCGTTCAAAAACTGATTCTTAAACGGGTGCCCGTGCAAAACCTCGTGCTGCATGCTCAGGTGCCACGCTCCAAGCACCGCAAGCATCGGTATCGCCAACCATGGGGTAAGTACCTCATAACGCACCACAGTGAGCACAGTGAGCCCATAGACGGCAAACACCACAAGCAACGTGCGCCATTCTGCGCGCTCGCGAAGCAATGCGGAACTTGGTGAATCGTCTGAAGCCACGGCAAAATTCTACAATTCAAGCGTGATAGTTGCTGTGCGCAGGTACCTACCGGGCTTGATTTTTGCATTTGGTGTGACCTTTATTGGGTTCAACATTCATTGGAGATTTAGCGCTGTTTCCCCGCTTGTGGCATCGCTTGTTATTGGCGTCGTCCTCGGCAACCTAGGTGCCATACCACGGTCGTGTGAACCAGGGCAGAAATTTGCCGCAAAGCGAGTTCTCCGTTTCGGCATCGTCCTTCTTGGCACACAACTAGCCGCCGAACAAATTGTTGAACTTGGCGGTCGTGAAGTGATCGTTGTGTTGCTGGTAGTGGCAACTACGTTCTTGGGAACCATGTGGCTTGGGCCTCGTCTTGGCGTATCGAAATCGCTGTCACTACTGATTGCCACTGGGTTTTCTATTTGTGGAGCATCGGCAGTTGCTGCAGTTGACGGAGTTGTAGACGCAGACGAGGAAGAGGTTGCCTACGCAATTGCCCTTGTCACCTTGTGCGGCAGTCTGGCTATTGCAATTCTTCCGCTATTGCGCGAAGTTGTCGGGCTCGGCGACCCGCATTTCTTTGGAGCCTGGGTTGGCGCCAGTGTGCATGACGTTGCACAGGTAATTGCCACCGCCTCTACAGGCGGAAACGAAGCCGTTCATTCGGCAACCGTGGTCAAGCTTTCGCGGGTGCTACTTCTTGCACCGCTCATTGGTGTGATCAGTGTGTGGATCCAACGACCATCTGCTGGCATTACTCCACGTTTCCCTGGTCGCAAGGCGCCTCTTGTCCCAGCATTTGTGGTTGGGTTCATTGCAATGGTTTTCCTACGAACTGTTGGAGCGATTTCCGATGATTGGATCTCACCGCTGA
>Ga0214163_1001459_pt1 | contig 10144 bp, 9 predicted proteins | sample LakMenepilimnion_2_FD_153001 | JGI IMG/M metagenome (GOLD analysis project Ga0214163, IMG submission 153001) | Freshwater microbial communities from Lake Mendota, WI - Practice 15JUN2010 epilimnion v4 | ecosystem: Environmental > Aquatic > Freshwater > Lake > Epilimnion/Euphotic zone | place... | reverse complement strand
GACTACCAAAACGTTGGAAGTATGGCGTTGTTTGTGTCGTAGCAATGTCGTCGTTGGTTGCAGGGTATTCATGGTCGTATGTTCCGTTTCGTGCCTCTGAACTGCCACATTGGGGAGCACAACATCCAACGGCAGTAGCCGCACGAGAAATTCTGAAAAAGCTGCCCAAGGATGCTGTCATCTCGGTTCAATACTCTTTGGCGCCTCACGTGGCCCATCGAAAAGAGATCTACCAATTCCCCAATCCATTTCGCACCGTGCTGTACGGAACGGATGTTTCACGGGAGGGGGAGCGAAACCCGCGAGCAGACGGGGTGCAGTACGTGGTTCTGTCTCGCCAGCGCGATGATGAGACCGCCAAGGATTGGGCCGCAGAGTCAGCTGATTTTGTGGAATTCGCTAGCAACGAGCACTGGCAGATATTTGTTCGCCGTGCCCCCTAGCACTTCGTGATGCTGGTGGTGTATAGTTGAAGTGACCGTAAAACGAGTCCTGTGAGGCTCGAACGGAAGGACATAGATGATTCAACGAGTTCTCATGCACGCACGCCCCTCGCGAGGGGCGTTTTTCTTGCCCGCACTGCGGTCAAGGTGTGCGTTGTGAGCATCGTTTTTCCTTCCCGCACGGAGATCTTGGCAACGGCAGATATTGACCGTGCCATCAAACGAATTTCACACGAGATAGTGGAACGCAACACTGACCTGCACCAAGTAGTCATTGTTGGAATGCAAACCGGTGGAACATGGATTGCTGAACGCCTCGCCAAAGGAGTGCAACAGATTGAGCCTTCATCTTCAGTGCCTCTCGGCGCTGTCGACATTTCCATGTACCGCGATGACTTCAGCCTTCGCCCCATTGTTCTGAGTGCACCCACCGACATTCCAGTCGACCTCACTGAAAAGACGGTTGTTCTGGTCGACGATGTCTTGTTTACCGGACGCACAGTGCGCGCTGCTCTTGAAGCACTGAACGATCACGGACGCCCCCGGGCAGTTCAGTTGGCCGTCATGGTTGACCGTGGTCATCGTGAACTACCTATTCGTCCGGACTATGTAGGGAAGAACATCCCCACGCACTTCTCGGACGAGATATCTGTTGGGCCAGATGGCGTCTTTGTCACAGTGGTGGAAAAGGGGCAAGCGTGAATCATTTGCTTTCCACACACGACTTGTCGATTGATGAGATTGTGCAGCTTTTGGAACTCGCCGACCATATGGCTGAAATCAATTCTCGTGCTGTCCCAAAGGTGCCTGCGCTTCGTGGCAAGACAATCGCCAGTGTGTTCTTTGAAGACTCAACACGCACGCGACTCAGTTTTGAAACAGCAGCGAAGCGATTGTCGGCAGAAGTGATGACCTTTTCCGCCAGCACCTCAAGTGTGAACAAAGGTGAAAGCCTGCGCGACACGATTGAAACGCTCACTGCTATGGGAGTTCATGCTTTTGTCGTACGTCATAAATCGAGTGGTGTCCCAAAGCAGATAACGCAATGGACGAATGCGGCAGTCGTTAATGCCGGAGATGGTTGGCACCAACACCCAACACAAGCAATGCTCGATGCCTACACCATCACTAGAAATTTTGGCGACAAGGAAAGCATGGCTGGTCGAACTATTGCCATTGTGGGCGACATTAAGCATTCACGTGTAGCGCGAAGCAATGTAGATGTGTTCACGCGGATGGGTGCAAATGTGGTGCTGGTAGCGCCCGACGCTTTGCTTCCCAGTTCCATCGAGGGATGGAACGTGTCTACTGCATCGTCCATTGATGAAGTAGTGGGTCACGTTGATGTTCTGTACATGTTGAGGATGCAACGTGAGCGCATGGACGAGTCGTTGGTCATCAGCTTGAAGGAGTACACCGATCTGTATGCCCTGACAGAGGAACGCGCTGCGAGATTGGCGCCTCACGCCTTGCTCATGCATCCAGGACCAATCAATCGTGGCGTCGAAATGCAAGTTGATCCATCGGAAGTTCCGGGGTCACGCATACTTCAACAGGTTGCCAACGGCATCTCTGTTCGTATGGCTGTGCTGTTCTCGTTGCTTGGTGGCGAAATCTCTCCAGCGGCAACTCTTGGTGGTGAAGCATGAGTGCAACGAAATCAATCGTTATCCGCGGAGCAACCGTCGTCAACCCAGACGCAGTGTTCGAAGCCGACGTACGTGTTGTCGGTGCACTCATTGACGCAGTAGGGGATGCACTCGAGGGCGACATCGTGCTTGATGGCAGAGGTTGCTATGTCTCTTCAGGGTTTGTCGACCTGCACACACACTTGCGTGAGCCAGGAAAAGAAGAAGCCGAAACTATTGAATCGGGAAGTCGTGCGGCGGCGCTTGGTGGCTACACAGCAGTTGTTGCTATGCCAAATACGGATCCGGCTCAAGACAATGTTGCAACAGTGCGATTTGTTCGCGAGCAAGGCATCAAAGCCAATTTGTGTGAAGTGATGCCATCTGGTTGCATCACGGTTGGTCGTTTGGGTGCAGAGTTGGTGCCTTATGCCGGTCTTGCAGACGAAGGGGTCACTCTCTTTACAGACGACGGCACAGGGGTGCAGGACGAAGACACGATGAAGCGAGCTTTGGTCTCTGCGCGTCTTGCCAACGTCACCTTGGCTCAGCATTGCGAAGTCTCTTCAATGACAAACGGTGCTGTGATGCATGACGGTGCATGTTGTTCTTCCTTAGGAGTTCCGGGATGGCCTTCATTGGCAGAAGAGCAAATGGTGCAGCGCGACATCAATCTTGTTCGAGCCACTGGGGCCAAGATGCATTTCCTGCATTTGTCAACACAAGGAAGTGTTCAGATGGTGCGTGAGGCAAAGGCTGAAGGTTTGCCCATTACTGCCGAAGTAACACCGCATCACTTGTCGTTGCTTGACGAACTACTGACGAGTTTTGACCCCATCTTTAAAGTCAACCCACCACTGCGTACCGCAGCAGACATCGCAGCGCTAAAAGCTGGTGTACTCGATGGCACGATTGACGCCATTGCCACGGACCATGCTCCACACGCCGGACATACCAAAGAACAACCATTAGATCAGGCTCCACCAGGCATGCTTGGACTTGAAACTGCTCTTGCGGTTGTCAATACCTCAATGGACTTAGACGCTCGCAAGATTGTCGAATTGATGTCCTGGAATCCTGCTCGCATTGCTGGTCTCGATGCTCGCCACGGACGTGCAGTTGCCGTCGGTGAACCCGCCAATCTCTGTGTGTGGAATACCGCAGACGTGTGGGAAGTTTCGCGCGAGGGTCTTGCAAGCAAAAGTAAAAACACTCCGTATCACGGAATGAATGTTCGAGGACGCGTGCGACACACGTTGTTCAACGGACAAATAGTCGTCAACGAAGGAAAGGCAACGCGATGAGCGCTCCCATGACAGAAATTTCACTCGTCCTGGAGGACGGGTCAGTATTTGAAGGTGAGGCCATTGGCCATATTCCTGAAAATGGCATCGCTGCTGGAGAAGTCGTTTTTAATACTGCGCTCACCGGATATCAAGAAGTAATCACAGACCCCTCGTATGCGGGTCAGATCATTACGTTCACCACCACTCATATTGGTAACTACGGCGCCACAGCTGCGGATGCTGAATCACGAGGAACATTCGCGCGCGGTGTCATCGTGCGCGACTTGGCTCGGCGTCGAAGCAATTGGAGAAGCGAAACTGATCTCAATGATTTACTAGTTGCTAACAAATTGCCTGGAATTACAGGTCTCGATACGCGCCGCCTCACAAGATTGCTGCGTGATTCGGGTTCTCTGCGTGGTGCGTTCGGTACTGCAAGTGAGGCGGATCTGTTATCGGCTGCTCGAGATGAACACGGAACATCTGGCATCGACCTAGTTTCACAAGTAACCACACCACAGCCGTACACCTTCGGCAATGGTAAGTATTCGGTGGTCGCATACGACTTCGGGATCAAAACAACAATTCTTCGTTGCTTGTCAGAGATAGCAACTGTCACGGTTGTTCCAGCTCACATGGGGGCTGAAGAAGTAATCGCATTGAAGCCGCAGGGCATCTTTTTGTCGAATGGTCCAGGCGACCCAGAGATGGTGCCGGGGGCTACGGCGGCAATTCGCAGCATCGTTGAAAATGGTGTTCCCACTTTTGGAATCTGTCTAGGACATCAATTGCTTTCACGAGCATTCGATGGCCATACCTTCAAGTTGCCGTTTGGTCATCATGGTGGCAATCATCCCGTGCGCAATTTGGCTACTGGTTCGGTTGAAATCACGAGTCAGAACCACAACTTCTGTGTCGATGCCGATTCCTTGTCAGGAGTCGCAGACATCACGCATGTCAACTTGAACGACAACACAAACGAAGGAATGCGTTTGCGCAAGCACAACGCGTTCAGCGTTCAGTACCACCCAGAAGCAGGGCCGGGGCCACATGACAGTCGCTACCTCTTTGCTCAATTCGCAGAAATGATGGAGGGCAAGTAATGCCTCGCCGTAACGATTTACACACAATTCTGATTATCGGATCAGGTCCGATTGTCATCGGGCAAGCATGTGAGTTTGACTACTCGGGCACACAAGCATGTCGCGTCTTGAAAGAGGAGGGGTACCGCGTCATTCTCGCAAACTCGAACCCAGCCACCATCATGACTGACCCGGACTTTGCTGATCGCACTTATATCGAGCCGCTGACACCAGAGATATTGGCAAAGATCATCGAACGCGAAAAGCCGGACGCGGTGCTTCCAACTCTTGGTGGCCAGACTGGCCTCAACTTAGCGATGGCTTTGTTTGAACAAGGTCTTGTTGGTGTGCCAGGGACTCCTGAACTAATTGGCGCTAATGCAGAAGCAATTGCTACAGCAGAAGATCGAGACAAGTTCAAACAAGCAATGCTGGAGATTGGTCTGAATGTTCCACGTAGCGGTATTGCACACACGATGGAAGAGGCGGATGCTGTTCTCAAAGAGATCGGGTTGCCGGTCATTATTCGTCCTGCCTATATTTTGGGCGGTCGTGGAACTGGTATCGCTAACACGATGGAGGAGTTCGCCAAGCTTGCACTGAATGGTTTAGATGCAAGCCCAATCCGCGAGATTCTCGTAGAGACTTCAATCGTTGGTTGGAAAGAGTACGAACTAGAAGTCATGCGTGACAAGGCCGATAACTGCGTGATCATTTGCAGTATCGAAAACTTTGATCCGATGGGCGTTCACACGGGTGACTCCATCACTGTTGCTCCTGCACAAACCTTGTCCGATGTTGAGTATCAAAACATGCGCGATGCTGCTTTTGCTTGTATTCGTCGCGTAGGTGTTGAAACAGGTGGTTCCAATGTTCAGTTCGCATTGAACCCGGAGAATGGCGACTTGGTAGTCATTGAAATGAACCCACGTGTATCGCGGTCTTCGGCTTTGGCATCAAAGGCAACTGGATTTCCTATTGCAAAGATTGCAGCGAAGTTAGCTGTGGGTTACACGCTTGATGAGATTCCCAATGACATCACGCGCATGACCCCGGCGAGTTTTGAACCAACCATTGACTACGTTGTTACAAAGATTCCCCGTTGGGCTTTTGAAAAACTTCCTGGTACTTCGGGTGTACTTGGTACGCAGATGCAAAGCGTTGGCGAAGCAATGTCTATCGGTCGTACTTTCCCAGAGAGCCTTCAAAAGGGTTTACGCTCCCTTGAGCAGGGCCGCTTGGGGTTGAACTGTGATCCAGGCGAATCGCTGTACGACAACTTGTCAGATGAAGCGCTATTGGCCAAGGCGGCTATCGCCACACCGGAACGCATCTTCCAGGTAGGCGAGGCACTGCTACGCGGCATGTCTGTCGAGCGTGTCTTTGAAGCTACGAAGATTGATCCTTGGTTCCTGGACCAGATGCTCATCATTGTTGATGAACGTCACGCACTTGATGGCACGTCATTGAAGGATGTCACTCGCTCACAGATGCGTCGAGCTAAACGACTCGGGTTCGCAGATGCTCAGATTGCATACCTGCTCAAGAGTGACGAAATGTCAGTACGGGCTCATCGTGAATCACTTGGTGTTATCCCCACCTACAAGACCGTTGATACGTGCTCTGCAGAGTTTGCAGCGCAAACTCCGTACCACTACTCAACTTATGAAGATGAAAACGAAGTGCGTCCGTCCGATCGTCCACGTGTCATCATTCTCGGTTCTGGTCCAAACCGCATTGGTCAAGGTATCGAATTCGATTACTGCTGTGTACATGCAAGCTTTGCGCTGCGAGATGCTGGTTACGAGACGGTGATGGTCAACTGCAACCCCGAGACTGTGTCAACCGACTACGACACTTCTGATCGTTTGTATTTCGAACCACTGACTCGTGAGGACGTTCTTAATGTGATCGCTGTAGAAACTCTTGCCGCAGGTGGAGTCGCGCCAAAGGTGATTGTTGGTCTTGGCGGTCAAACTCCGTTGAAGCTTTCTGGTCTCATCGATCCGGCGCTGATTGCCGGAACTTCGCCGCACTCCATCGACCTGGCGGAAGACCGCGAGAAATGGAATCAACTCTGCAACAGCCTCTCTATCCCGCAGCCTCCTGGTGGCACAGCCGTCACGTTTGAAGAGGCGAGCAAGATTGCGTCATCAGTGGGATACCCCGTCCTTGTTCGTCCAAGTTATGTGTTGGGCGGTCGCGCTATGCAGATCGTGCACGACCATGCCGCACTTGAGCGCGCCATGGATCAGATGGCTAAAGATGGAAGTCTTGGTAAAGAAGGCGGCCTTTCTGCTGAACGTCCAGTTCTCATCGACCATTTCTTGGAGGACGCAACTGAAGTAGATGTTGATGCCATTCGAGATCACACCGGTGAAGTGTTGATTGGCGGCGTTATGGAACACGTTGAAGAGGCTGGAGTTCACTCTGGAGACTCGGCATGTGCGATACCGCCTCAAACCTTGCCGTCATGGGTAGTCGAAGTCATCAGTGCCTACACAACTGCCATTGCTAATGCGCTCGATGTGCGTGGTCTTATCAATGTGCAGTTCGCTGTGTTGGGAACAACCGTTTTCGTTATCGAGGCAAACCCACGTGCATCTCGTACGGTTCCTTTTGTCGCTAAAGCAACTGGCGTTCCACTTGCAAAAGTTGCAAGTCGAGTCATGCTCGGAGCAACTCTTGCAGAATTACGTGTTGAAGGTTTGCTCACGCCTCCAGTTACTGGTGGACATGTTTCCGTGAAAGAAGCAGTGCTTCCTTTCAACAGGTTCCCAGAAGTTGATACGGCGCTCGGGCCTGAGATGCGCTCCACCGGAGAAGTGATGGGAATCGATCGCACCTTCGGTCGCGCTTTTGTTAAATCTCAAACCGCGGCTGGAACTGTCTTGCCAACATCAGGAATGGTCTTTCTCTCTTTGAATGATGGTGACAAGCCAGCAGGTCTTGTGGTGGCTAAGCGTCTGCGTGAGTTGGGCCTTGGCATCGCGGCTACAACAGGAACCGCTGCGTACTTGGCCAAGTTTGACCAGACAGTAGATCTGGTGGTGGGGAAGTTGTCTGAGATTGAAGGTTCGACAATGGATAATGCAGTTGACTTGGTAGCGCAAGGTGCGATCAGTTTCGTTGTCAATACTCCACATGGTCGTGGTTCTCGTGAAGATGGCGAAGCAATTCGTAAAGCAGCCAACTCAAACCGTGTGTCGTCGGTGACCACTGTTGAAGCGGCACTTGCTGCAGTCAATGGTTTATGGGAACAACGACTGTCTGAAGTTGAAGTACGTTCATTGCAGGAATATCACGGACGGGCATAATGAAACGACGTAGTGAACGGATTCTCCAAGAACTTGGTGGAGTGCAATGTGGCGGGTTAACTCTCGCTAATCCGTTCATGACTGCTTCAGGTACCAGCGGTCACGACGTTGAACTCGGTTCATATATGCCGCTTGATCGTTTGGGTGCAGTTGTTGTCAAGAGTTTGTTTCACGAACCATGGGAAGGAAATCCGGCTCCGCGTGTTCACCTCGCCCAAGGCGGCATGATTAATGCAGTTGGATTGCAAGGTCCTGGTGTTGTTGCATGGATACACGAATCGTTACCAGCATTGGAGGCAGCCAATGTCACAACAGTTGCCAGCATCTGGGGACGCACATTGCATGAGTATGTTCTTGCAGCAAATCAACTGCGCGCAGCTGGTCAAAGTATTTCAGCAATTGAAGTGAACTTGTCATGTCCAAACTTAGAAGGACGAAGTGGCATTATCGCTCACGACCCTTCACTTGCTGGTCGCATCATCTCTGCAGTCTGCTCAGAGTCGATTGTTCCGGTGTGGGCAAAGCTGAGCGCCAACACAGACCGCGTGGTTGAAGTATCGACCGCGGTGCGAGATGCGGGTGCATCGGCAATCACTCTCATCAACACGATGCTCGGTATGCAGATCAGCACATCATCGGGCCGGCCTTCGCTTGGTAATGGCGGCGGTGGACTGTCGGGTCCTGCAATTCGTCCCATCGCTATTCGTGCCGTACACGATGTAAAAGCAGCCATGCCAGATGTAGACATCATTGGTGTTGGGGGTATCGCGTCTGGAAATGATGCAATTGAAATGATGATGGCAGGAGCTCGGGCTGTTCAAGTAGGCACCGCGAGTTTTGCTTCTCCTTCGGCCGTGTGGGACATTGCGCGTGATGCAGCAGTGCGCATGAAGGAACTGGGGTTTTCATCCTGGGCCGATGTGGTGGGTTGCGTTCATCGGTCGTAGGGCTCGTTTCCTTCATTGATGGGTGGGCAGATCGCTCGCTCGGAACTATCATTGGATTATGGAAAGCACTATTCGAGATGTTCAGCGTGTTGCTGAGATCCGCGCTTACCGTATTCAGGCAGTCAAGTTGTCGTCCACTGCGAATTTGGCTCAGGTTTTTGCTTCGCCCAATACCTATGGCGCTGTGTACCTCGTGAAGTTGCTCGATGTGCATCCTGCGCTTGGCAAGGTTGTCGGTCGCCGACTGATGGACACTTTGACGCTTCCATCATTTGTGACGGTCTCGCAACTTGACACCACACAACAAAAAGCCATTCTGATGGCATGCGGAGAACAGCATGACTGAACCGTTGATCTTCATCGTGTCTGGGCCTGGTGGTGCAGGCAAAGGAACCATCGTGGACGAGTTGATGACACGAGATTCGTCTTTGTGGCTGAGCAAGTCGTGGACAACACGTGCACAACGTGAGGGCGAGCCGGGCGATGCGTACGTGTTTGCCTCTCGTCAAGCGTTTGAAGAACGAATTGCTGCCGGTGGGTTTTTAGAGTGGACAGAGTTCCTTGGAAACTTGTACGGATCTCCTTTGCCAGAAGTTGACGCAGGGCGTGACATCGTGTTGGAAATTGAACTCAACGGTGCTCGCCAAGTCAAGAACGCACACCCTGAAGCACTCGTTGTGTTTGTTCGTCCACCGTCGCGTGAGGAACAGCAACGACGACTGCAGGGTCGGGGAGACCCAGATGAACATGTGGTGGAACGCCTTCGTAAGGCAGATGAAGAAGAACGAGAAGGCGCAGTATTAGCCGATTTTGTCGTGGTGAATGATGATTTTGAGCGCGCAATTGCCGAGATACAGGCATTTATCGGTGCAGCGAGAGACTCACGCCGATAACCTTGAGGCGACTTCGGAGGTCCCCCATGTCCCGTCAAAATGACTCCATGATTCACCCACATATCGAAGGTCTTCTCGACCGCGTTGACTCGAAGTTCAGCCTCGTCACGCTTGCCTCGTACCGTGCACGTCAAATCAATTCGTACTTCAACCAATTGGGTGAAGGTCTTGGCCACATGATTCCGCCACAGGTGTCATCAGTTGCTCGCAAGCCTTTGTCAATTGCATTTGAAGAAATTGCTGCCGACAAGATTGTCAAGATTGAGCGTTTGCCGTTCGATGAACTTGACGAGCTTGAAGCAGAAGCAGCAGCCATCTTTGGTGACTCTCCTGAAAATGGCATCGCACTTGAAGACGAGTCGTCAGATTCTGACGCTGAGTAAATAACTCTTCTTTCTCGATTCATTATGTTGGAAAACGTTCAGGGTCGAAACATTGTCCTTGGCGTATCGGGCGGCATTGCCGCCTATAAGTCGGTCGAACTCTGTCGTCGTTTAGTTGATGCTGGTGCGTACGTAGCGCCCATCATGACCGAAGACGCCCATCGC
>Ga0214163_1001458_pt1 | contig 10144 bp, 5 predicted proteins | sample LakMenepilimnion_2_FD_153001 | JGI IMG/M metagenome (GOLD analysis project Ga0214163, IMG submission 153001) | Freshwater microbial communities from Lake Mendota, WI - Practice 15JUN2010 epilimnion v4 | ecosystem: Environmental > Aquatic > Freshwater > Lake > Epilimnion/Euphotic zone | place... | reverse complement strand
TTGGCGAACTGGATGGCAGATGCCAGACGAAGCCGACTGCGGAAGGAAAGGCTGGCGGCGGCTTTGACATGAAAGCTGGCATTGTAAGTGATGATCTGATCCGTCGATGTTGCCGAGGCCAGATGAAAAGCTCCCGTGCCAGTATCTTTCAGGGACGTGGAAAGCACGCTGTAATTCCCACTTTTCACCACCGTCACACGATTGAGATCATCTGCTGCATCCGTGGCAGCGTTCACATTCAGAACACGACGCCCTTCGTAGCTCGTCGCTCCGATGACTGTCGGAAAATTGTAGGAAGCTTCTGTGAGCGCCTCCACAACACTGGCCCCAGTGAGCGACGGCGGCGTATAAACAGGCGTGAAATCAACTTTCTCGTTCTCCTGATTGGCGATGACGGCTGAAGTGCTGAAGTTCGCTCCAAGTCCCTCGAAGCGCACCGCCCGAGTAACTTTCTCCGTCGTGATCGGGATGGTGTAGCCACCCGAGTTGGTGGTGACGGCGTAGAAGTCAGCACCCTCGACCGTGACGGTCAGGCCACCGATGCCTTCACCCGGATCATAGAACGAGTTGCCATTAAGATCGTGGTATGCCACGCCTGTGACGAAAGCCTCGTCAAAATTGTTGGTACCAAAATTTTGCGTGACGAGTTGTGACCCTACCGTGCGACCCTCCACCGTATTGGTGCCATTGATCACGCCGATGCCGATCTCGCGAAAATCCGCATGAATGTTATCGCGATGACCCCGTGGATTTTGCATACCGTCCGTGTCTCCAGGGGCTGATGGGGGACCCCAGTCGATTTGAAAGCCGATATGCCCGTGAATTGAATTGGTGGCGTAGCTGAACACATTTTCGCCAATGCTTGACCAATCATAACCTGCTGCGGTTGCACGCTTAGTGATGCCATCACCATTGGCGCTATCATGGGTTTGCAGCGCCTGATCAAATTGGTACTGGTTATGAAGGCGGGCAGCAACACTCAGTTCCTTATTGAAGGCGAGCGGCATCCTAGCTGGCAACAAGGCGAACTCAGCCTTCATCATTGTTAAATTCACGCCGTATTGCTGAATCGATGCAAGCACACTTGAATCCGTATTGGTGGCTAAAAAAATGCCCTCCTGAGTGGGGTTGGCGCGTGCTCGGTTGATCAGCTCCAAATAATGCTGCTCCTCGTCCGTCGGATTGCCGATGTCATACAGCTCCGAGTCCACTGCCGCTGCGATCCCTAGGGGCTTAGTCGGCAAAGATGTTTTGATCGTCTGCTGGTGGATAATCGCAGGAGGCTTAGGTGCCGCCTGTGGATTCCAGCCTTCAGCATAAACTTGTGCTGACGAGAGGATAAGGAATAATCCGTGGTAAATTCGCTGCATAATCAAAAATATCTCTCAAGGTGCTTAGAAAAACAAGACTTAGAAATCTTCCTTTCCATCAACCGGGCACTTGGCATGATCTGAGCACACTCTTTTGACTATGGCCCAGGACATCGCTAATCTCGCGCAATCACTCAGTATCTCGCCTGACCACCTCTCGCTCTACGGGCGGGACAAAGCTAAAGTCTCCCTCCGTGCGCTGCGTGACAAACCTCAAAAAGGTAAACTGATCCTCGTTTCGGCCATCACACCGACGCCGGCAGGCGAAGGTAAAACCACCGTCTCCATCGGACTCGCTCAGGGACTGAAAAAAATCGGTAAAAGCGTTGCCCTTGCTCTACGCCAGCCATCCATGGGACCGGTTTTTGGCCGAAAAGGCGGTGCTACCGGCGGTGGCAAGAGCACCGTGCAGCCAGCAGAGTCTATCAATCTGCACTTCACGGGTGATTTTCATGCCATCACCAGTGCGCATAACTTGCTGTCTTCAGTTTTGGATAACCAGCTATTCAATCAGCAGACACGCCTCAGTCCCGGCAGCATGCTTTGGAAGCGTGTGCTGGATGTCAATGACCGCGCCCTGCGCCGCATCCGCACCAGCAGCGGAGCCACCACGGAGCGCGCGGCAGGTTTTGACATCACTGCTGCCTCGGAGGTGATGGCCATTCTTTGTCTCTCAGAATCTTTCGCAGATCTGCGCACCCGCCTTGATCGCATCGTGACGGGTTTCACGCCTCAAGGCGAGCCTGTCTTAGCCAAAGAAGCCCGCATTACCGGGGCGTTGCTGGCCCTGCTGCGTGATGCGCTTCAGCCAAATCTCGTTCAGTCCGTTGAGGGCGTGCCCGCCTTCCTCCATGGCGGACCTTTTGCGAACATCGCTCATGGTTGCAATTCCGTTCTGGCCACGCGCATGGCCCTGGCCCACGCCGATTATGCGGTAACGGAAGCCGGTTTCGCCTTTGATCTGGGTGGGGAAAAATTCATGCACATCAAGTGCCGCCAGTCTGGCCTCCAGCCTGAAGCCATTGTCATTGTGGCCACCGTCCGCGCCCTGAAGATGCATGGTGGCGTGCCTCTGGATGCACTCACCCAGCCTGATCCCGCAGCCTTGTCTCGCGGCCTGGAAAATCTCGCCGCTCACCTCAGCAGCGCCCGTCAGTTCAAGCGACCCGTCATTGTAGCGATAAACCAATTTTTTAACGATAGCCCCGAAGAGATCGCTTTGGTGCATGAGTTTTGCCAATCTCAGGGCGTGCCCTGCGCCACGGCAGATGTCTTCGCCCAAGGCGGTGCTGGTGCCACAACGCTGGCCGAGACAGTCCTCGCCGCCTTGCCTGATCTAGCCGAGCCACTGCCATTCCTCTATGCACCTGAGGACAGCATCGAGAAAAAGCTCCACGCAGTCGCCAGCCGCATCTATGGAGCCGCCGGTGTCACTCTCACGGAAGAGGCCAGAGCCAAGTTTGCGCTCTTTGAGAAAAGCGGCTTCGGTCACCTGCCGCTGTGCATGGCCAAAACGCAGAACTCACTTTCTGATGACGCTTCGAAGCTGGGTCGGCCACGCGATTTCAAAATCACGGTGCGCGACTTCGAGATCGCCAATGGTGCGGGTTTCCTCGTGGCTCTCACGGGCAGCATGATGCGCATGCCCGCGCTGCCAAAAGTGCCGGCCGCTGAGCGCATTCAGGTCAGCGAGGATGGCGAGATCAGCGGCATCTGAGCCTCACTTGCCGTCCCAGAGGAAATGTTCTAAGCGGATCTTCGTCGCACGTTCCTTAGCCTCCGCTGCGCGGTCACCGGATGAGAGCGAGAGCTTTTCCGCCAGACGTGCCGCCGCTTCCCATTGCTTCGAGGCCTCCAGAAGGTCGATGCCCAAAAAGCCTGCCCGGTAATACCAGCGGAACTCGGAGGGATCAGCCGGGCCGCTGAAACCGGTGCTCTCCACGACGTCATGGCAGGCTTCCAGCGCCTCCATGCTTTGGCCTGCAGAGTTCAGCGCCACGGCCAGTGTGTAGCCAGCACGGGCATGCCATTTATAGGAAAGGTCATCCTCGGCAATCAGATCATTCAGCACCTTGATGGCAGCACTCAGGCGTGTGGCGTCCGTTTTGCCGAGCAACATCAGAATCTCAGCCTTCTCACAGGCCAGTGAACGATGCTGTTCCTCTGGCAGACTTTTTTCCGTAAGCAGGGCGTCCAGCAGTTTCAGGGACTCTTCTTCCTGTCCGGCCCGGCGTTTGGCCAGAGCCTGCTGCTGGCGGGCTGGGATGCTCAGCGGTCCGCCGCGCTCGGCCAGTTCCTGCCACAAAGTGAGAGCCGCTTCACGACCTTCATCACTCATCATCGAGAGCGCCGCCATGCCCGCAAAATACTGGGCCGTATCCGCATACGGGGAGGCGGCGTTTTCTTTGAAAACCAGTTCATACTCCGTGCGCGCTGCCGCAAAGTTTTCCAGACGGTAATAGGCATCCGCCACCTTCATGCGCACCAACGTCACGGAACTGCTGCCCGGCCATTGTTTGATGAACTCGCCGCCTTGTTCGACCACCTCCTTCAGCTTGCCCTGGCGGTCATGCTGCCACAAACGCGTGATGATGATCTGCTGCCGTTGCCCGTCACTGAGGCTGGTGATTTTTGCAGCCGCCTGGAGCGCACGATCCACCGCCGGGAAGTCTGTCGGCACCCTGAGCAGCAATACCTCCGCCTGGGCAATGTAGGCCTCCGCCACACGGGCATGCTGGGGATGAAGCTGGGTGAAAAGACGTAGTTCCTCCTCGACGCCCGTCTTTGCCTTGGCTGCCAGATCCAGCAGGCGATCCAGCTCCAGATCCACGGAGCCATCCTGGCTGCTGCTCGGAGCATCCGCACTCACGACCTGGAGCTGGCCTAACACGGTTTGATACAAAGTGAGCTCACCCGCACGTAGCGCGGCGACGCCTGCATTGTACAAAGCCGAGCGTCTCTCAGCAAGCGTGCCCGCCAGATTGGCTGCCGCGAGAAAGAGCTCGGCAGACTGCTGATGCTGCCCTTGATTATAGGCAGTGCTGGCGGTGACAAACTCCACCATGGCGGAGCCACTGCTGCCAAAACGTCTGCGCCAAATATCCGCCAGCGCATTGATGCGCGTCGTGGCTTTCATGGTGCCGTAAGTCTCCAGGGCCAGCTTCATCGCTTCATCAGTCTGAGGATGCCCCGCATGAACCTGGATCGTGGCTTCCAGCAGGCCGAGCGCTTCATCCAGCCTCGATTGCGTCACCAGCCAGCGAGAGAGCAGCAGCATCGTGTAGCCCTGAAACACACCCGCGCTTGCCGGTGCAGGGATCACCTCGCGCTGCACGGTGTTGCCCTCAGAAAGCCAGCGCATGGCCGCATCTGGCGGCGAAACATTGGGGCCTGCCTCATTCAGACAACGGGCCAGCAGATCAAAGGCGGCACCCCAGAGTTCACTGCTGATGGTGTTGTCCAAAAACTGCACCAGCACCTCAGCAGCTTCAGCAGGATTTTGCTCGCGGCGCAGGGAATCTGCCAGCAGCACGGCGGCCGAGTGATGCACCTGTTCACCACCACCGCCGCCACCGAGAATGTCCCGTAAAATGGGCTGAGCCTTTTCATGCTGATCCAACTCCACCAAGCCCTGCGCGTACAACAGCTTGGCGTGCAAATTTTTGTCCAAAGGAAGCTTCTCCAAAGCCGAGACCGCTTTTTGGGTGTTGCCCGTGCGCAGTTCCGCCTCCGCCCACATGAGCGTAGCCTGCTCAGCGATCCGCGCGTCGGCGACTTCACGAAGAGGCTCTAAAATTTCGCGCGCTTGAGTAGTGTTTTCCGTCATCAGGCTGGTCTGACCTAACAACAAGCGCTCCTGACTCGTGGCTTCACCTTTTTTGACGCGCAACAGCAGCAGCTTTTCTGCGGACTCCACTTCTCCCGTAAGAACCAAGGCCTGAGCCCGCCAGAAAACCGCATTCGGAACCTGCTCCTGATCCAGAAGACCCAGGGCGGCAACTCCATCACGGGCTCTGATCCAGGACTCGACCGCCAGTCCCGCCAGCGTCTGGCGCTCGGGGCTATGTGGTGGCGTCGCCTGCATGAGTCGTGCAGCCTTCAGGGCCGCTACAGCCGGCAATCCATCACGCAGCGCTCGCTGGGCTGCCAGAAACTCAGGTTGCGTCTCCAAATCAACACCATGCCCAGCCCCTGGCAGTGATAGCATGAGGAGGGAGCAGAAAAACGAGCCGTAAAAACGCATGAGACCTTAAAACTAGACGCTGAATTCCCCGTGGCAAGCTGCCACACAGCCAAAGCAAACCTCTGATCTTGAACTGGAGGCGGGTGGCTTCAAGTCACCACGACCTCGATCCGGCTCGTCCCCCCTGCCCCGCGCAGCACCCGCACCTGCGTCGTCAGCCGTTCCTTGAGCAACCCCACATGCGAGATGAGCCCGATGGTTTTGCCTCGAGACCGCAGGTTTTCCAAGGCGCTCAGAGCCACCTCCAGCGTCTCGGTGTCCAGCGTACCGAAGCCTTCATCAATGAACAGCGAGTCGATGGGATGATGCCGGCTCGCCAGTTCGCTGAGCCCGAGTGCCAGGGCCAAACTCGCCAGGAAGCTCTCGCCACCGGACAGGCTCTCCATCGGCCGATCCACGTTGGCTTGATACAAATCGACGATGCGCAGATCCAGCTCATCGCCCTCAGCCGCCATCAGGCGATAGCGCTCCGCCAGCACCTTCAAATGCTCGTTCGCGAGACCGATGAGCTGTCCCAACGTGAGCGACTGCGCAAAGCGCGAAAACTTCGCGCCATCCGCAGAGCCGATCAGCTCCTTCAAACGCCCCCAGCGCAGCGCCTCAACCTCCGCCGCCTGCAGTTCAGCACCGCCCGTGTCTCGGCGCTTCCTTGCGTCGGTGTCACTGCGCAAGCGCTCTTCGAAGATGCCTGCGGATTTTTGCTGGGTGGCGAGTTCGTCACTTACTCGTCGCACACTTTGCTCAAGCTCGGCCATCATCGCCGCAGTCACCGGCTCGCGATTCGCCAAGGACGCAGCGAGTTCCTGCACCCGCACTTCAAGCTGTTCGCACCGAGCCTTCGTGCTCGCAGCCTTGGTTTGCAGCTCATGCGCCTTCGACTCATGATCAAGCACTGCTTTTTCAGCCGCCGTCACCTTCTCCTCATGCCATTCGCGATCCTGCGCCAGCGTGCGTTCACCGAGCAGAGTCACAATCGTCTGCTTCAAGGCGTCGGCCTTCGCTCGGAGGTCTTTGCCTTCCTGGACGAGTTCGTTCAGCCGCTTTGTCTTCGCATCGAGATCCTGGGTGGCGAGTAGCAGAGCAGACTCGAATTGCTGATGCTTCGCCTGCTGCAGAGCCGACTCCATTTGCTTGCTGGCAAAAGTGCGCGCCTGGTCTTCAAACACTGCCAGATGACGCTCCGCATCGCTTGGTGTACAGAGTGTTGCAGGCTGGAAAGCCTGCAACACTCTTTGGGCCTTCGCTTGCTCGGTGGCTTCCAGTGCGGCGAGGTCTGGCAGAGTGAGCTTGCTCAGCGCCAGCTTGGCATCGATGAGGCCTTTGCTCTCACCGCGCAGACGCTCCTCCAGCCGGGCGGCATCCTTCTCGTTCGTGGCGACCTCTCGCAAGAGCTTGTCGCGCTGCTGCTCCAGCGTGGTCAGCAGCTTGCGGGCGCTTTGAAGCTGAGAGGCAAAGCTCACCTCACCCGTGCCAAACGGATGTTCTTTGGCACCACAAAGCGGGCAGGGCTTCCCAGCTTTCAAGTCGTGGCGATGTTCATCAAAGCTCGCCGCCTGTTGAGCTTGCTCGACGACCCGACGCTGGTGCTCGCAGGCTTGAGTCGCTCGCTCGGACTCACTGCGGAGCGTGATGAGCTTTTCGCGACTGAGCTGGAGATCGCGGGAGACATCCTTCTCAGTGGCTTCGCTCTTGGCGATCCGCTCCTTCACGGCATCCGCCTCAGCCTGCACACGACGAGCAGCTTCGAGCTGTTGAAAAACCTCACGCCACTCGCGAGCGACCACGCGCTGGCCCGGCAACGCATCTGCAAGCTGGGCGTCGGCCGCATGAATTTGCAGCCAAGCTTCGAGTTCAGCACTGGCCTCGCAATGTTGTTTCAGGCTCTTCTCGGCGGCATCGCGCGAGGCTTGCGCAGCCTTCTGATCCTTCTGCCACTGAGCAAACGTGGCCCGGCTCTGCTGGAGCTGTTCTTCGTATTGATCACTCTGCGCCGTGAGCTTCGTAGCTTCACTCCATACCGGTTCACGCTGGGCTCGGGCATCACGCACCTGGGCAAAGGCGGCCTGCGATTGCTTCCGAGCGGTCTCGGATTCTTCATGCTGCTTCGTAATGAGAGCCAGTGCATCGCTGAGCTTGACGATATCCTGCTGCGCCGATGTCTGCTCGCGCTGCCACTGCTGCCATTGCTTGTCTTCGGTGAGTTGATGGGTGGCGGTTTGGTTCTGCTTCAGCAGACGTGCGATGGCATCCTTCGCTTCCGCGCCTTGCTTCTCCAACTCCGCCCTTGCTTCGTCATCGAGCACCGACACCGCACCGAGCACCGCTTTGAGTCGCTGCACCTGCTCGTCTTTGGCTTTGTAAGTCTCAAAGGCCAGCTTCGACAGCTCTGTGTAGATCTCCGTGCCCGTGATCTTCTCCAGCAACTCCGCACGCTCATTCGGCTTTGCCTTCAAAAACGCCGCGAACTGCCCCTGCGCCAGCAGCACGGACCGCAGAAAGCGCTGCGCATCGAGTCCCGTGCGCTCCTCGATGAGGCGATCCATCTCCGCCGACTTCTCCGCGAGGATCTCGCCCGTCACCGCATTCGCCAGGCGACGCTCCACTGGCTGCAGCTTACCATCCGACTTGCCACGGGCGCGACGCAGGCGCCACGTCGCACGGAGTTTTTCGCCCTTTGTTTCAAAGTCAACCTCCGCCAGACACTCGGCCGTGTGGCGGCTCATCATCTCATCCGCCTTGTCATTGCCGTAACGGGCTGCACGGCCATACAGCGCCAGCGTCATCGCATCCAGCAGCGTCGATTTCCCCGCGCCCGTCGGCCCCGTGATGAGAAACACCCCCGCCGCGCTCAAAGGGTTCACATCAAACCTCACCTCATGCGTGCCGCTGAGGGAGTTGAGATTTTGGAGTCGGACGGCGAGTAGGCGCATGACAACGAGCTATTGTTTGTTGAGCAAGGACTCGAAATTCTTCCTCATATCAGTCACAGGGACATCATACCCGGTGAGCTGCTTTCGGCTCCAATTCATACCAAAGTGAATTTTCTCGGTTTCAAATAGAGCCAAGGTTTCGTTCATAAATTCCTGCAACGACTCGGTGACGATCGACCAATTCAAATACTTGGGGTGTTGAGTCTGCACTCTCTCGCAGCGCTCACAGCAGGACCAAAATGGCACTGCCTCAATACCTCGAATGTGGAAAACGAGATAACCATCATCATCTTGAAATGTGAAAACCGCCTCATTTTTGACGGTGCTTTCATAAAGATCAGAGGCTTGGCTTGCGGCGTTGGACATGAATTGTGGGGGCACAAGTTAGAGTTCAAGGCTGATCCTGTTAAGGCACGACTTCATTGGGGCGGCTACGTCAATAGTTTAATCGGTGGCCTTCGCCTCTCTCAACGCCAGCAGTTCATCAAACACGGCGCTGAGTTCGTCGCCTTCGATGGGCTTTTCCTGGAGGAGTTCACGGAAGACGTCGCGGGGCTGGAGGTCGTGGAGGGCGCGGCTTTGCATCAGCTAATGCTAGACTGTATCTCACACTTTGGCAGAATTTTTCCTTCTGTATCTCTCCGTCCATCCAATCTCTGCGGTATTCTCTCTTTGTAGCTTACAACGCAGAGATTGGATGGCCGCAGAGGGTTTGATTTATGGTCCTGAGTTGGCAGTGAAGATGGTGAGGATTGTTAGAGGTTAAGAAACTCTCATTTGTCACGGCCACGTCGCCAGCACTTTGCCTTCAGCAGCTTTGAGCGTGAGCCCTTCGATTTTCAACTCACCTTCACCGCCACACGGATCGAGACGCAGGGCGTGGAGAAGCTTTGATTCATCGATGGAGAGCTTCATCTCGTGCCATTCGCCGTCATGTTTCACTTCGAAGTCGAGGTGCTTACCTTGGGGCAGGATGGTTTCGGGGTCGGTGGTCCAGTAAAGTTCGGCGGGGCCATTGGCGTGGCTTTGGAGGCGGAATTCGAGAGAATAGGGGCCGGGTTGTGAGATGGCGAGGTGCTCGAAGGCGAGGCCGGGATCGATGCCGGTGCTGTGGAGGATGAGTTGGGGGCCTGCGACGGTGAGTTTCGTGTCTTTGCGAGCGCGTGGCAGTTTGGTGGCGTCTTGGGCAGGCTTCCTTTTGCCTTTGTCCTTGGTCTTGGTTTTGCCGGGGGCGGTGTCGTCGTGGTGGGACCAGCCGGGGTTGAGTTTGGGCTTGGTTTCGGTGGCGACGGGCTGGATTTCTTTGCCTTTGGCCATGAGGACGTTCGCGGCCATGCCGTGCCATTGCTTGACCATGCGCTGGACGATGTCGGGGTGCTGCGCGGCAACGTCGTGGAGCTCGGCACGGTCAGTGGGGATGTGGTAGAGCTCCCAGGGGCCACTTTGAAAGCTGACGAGCTTCCATTCGGCATCGCGCAGGCCGCGGTCGGTGGAAAAGAGCAGGTGAATAGGCGGACGGGAGTCAATTTGGCCTCCGGCGATAATGGGGGCGAGGGAGACGCCGGCAAGTGGGCTGGGCTGGCGGTCGGGGTAGGTGGTGG
>Ga0214163_1001457_pt1 | contig 10148 bp, 29 predicted proteins | sample LakMenepilimnion_2_FD_153001 | JGI IMG/M metagenome (GOLD analysis project Ga0214163, IMG submission 153001) | Freshwater microbial communities from Lake Mendota, WI - Practice 15JUN2010 epilimnion v4 | ecosystem: Environmental > Aquatic > Freshwater > Lake > Epilimnion/Euphotic zone | place... | reverse complement strand
AAAGACAGGATTAGAATAAGTTACCTGTTCAATTTTGGTGGGGAAACCCATAGTAGAAATATCACCCATACCAAATGTCTCTTGGGCTAATGTAAATGGCTTATTCAATCTATCTTTAATCATATCTACCTCAGACTTAGGTCCTTGGATAGTTAAAGTGTTATAACACCAATTTGGCATTTTATATCCTTTCGTTGATATGTTCCAATTATACAATGGACCACTGACATTTGGAATAGCAAATAGGTGTGTTTCACACCACATTTTCCAAGCTATGTGGTCAAGATCACAAATTTTCAGGAGTTTTCGAATTGACGTCGTAAAAGAGATATGATACCCTCATGTCTTTGCGGGCAAAATAAAACCCCCCAAGCTATAAGCTGGGGGGTTATGAATATGGCTGCTGATTTCCAACGAAAGAAATAAACCGCTTTACTTAGCGCCTGGCCCGTAGACTAGTTAGACGCACCATTTCATTTCTATATTAAAACCAGGACCAAGGTCCTAGATTAATTATACCATACTTGGTTGACTGGAATACTTCGAGACAAATGCATCCAGCGATTGGCTGAAGACCTCTGTCTGCAGGTCCTCTTCCATTAAGGTAAACGTTTTATTGGCCCAATTAATTACAGGGACCTTGTGCTCGTTGTCGCTTAATTCATTTACACTTAGGCCCCAACCTGTTTCGCTAGCCCATTCCTCATTTACCAATTGGCTAACACAGATACGTGTAGCATATGATTCATCGGACCAGCGTGGACGTGCCTGCTCCACAGCATTGGCTAGATTCTCTAGCATTCGATGTCCAGCCCAGTGGCCGTATAGAAAGATTGTATCTCCCTTACGGTCTTTAAAACCAAAGTTTGCTCTATCGCCCATTTTATTCCGCCTTTGTTAGTTGTTGTTCCTGCTCGTAGTTAAGCAATTGTATCATTTCTTGGGCCCAGTCCACAAGGGGCTCTCCCTGTGAATTCTTGTGGTGCCCGCAGAAATAAAGAGACATCTCATCTTTCTTTGCTTGCCACATAGCCTGAGCTGCACATTGATCACACTTAAGCCATTCAGACATCATAGTTGATTACCTTCAATCATCTCAGCAAGACGGTCAAGAATCCAAGAGTCGATATCAGCAATGTCAATCTCTGCTAACTTCTCCATTAGTTCCTCACGAGCAAACTTATACCCGTCTTGAAAACCATCTTTGTAATCTGACATTATCTCTCCTTGTATCCTGTCGATTCCCTATCTGACCAGTAAGACTCTTTCAAGTTATACTTATCACGGATGCGACTTACTTTCTCAATACTACCAGTTCCAACATTGAATGTCAATGGTGGCATAAATTCTGGGTCAAGCCCTGTAATTTGTGCATCCCAATAAGCCATCTCAAGAGATAGCCTATCGGGAGCAGTCAACTCAAAATACATTAGCATTCCCTAACGTGACATACTTCTTGGTCACCAATTTCAATGCGACCTGATTGTGAATCAACATAAAGATTATCTGTAATCTCATCTTCGATGTCGTAGTCCTCAAGCAAATCTAATTCAATGGTTCCGCTAACTTCGATAGTTGCAGTCCATTCAACTGTTCGAGTAAGTTCGATACCAAGCGCTTCAGCAATTGAACGAAGTGTGTCTTGGTCTTGTGAATCAGGATATGCCTCAGCAATAATATCCTTGGCAGTGTTAATCTTATCTTGAAGAACTGCATTCTGCTTCTGTGCTTGACGAGCATTGTGCAAGTCCCATTCAATTGATGTGACTTTGTCAGTTGCATATTCTGCATCTGAATAACCACGGATTACTTTGTAGGTAACCAATGCATTAGGGTTATATGTATCGGGAACTGTTACTGCAGGTGTTGATTCTTCCATTGTTTCCTCTTTCGTTAGGGGTGTATCTGTATAAGGTATTGTAGCATCTTCCACTGACAATAATATGCAACTGGTCCCACATCTGCATGTGAGGTCCATCACACCGTTTGGCCATCCATATCCATCTTTAAATGTATATTCAATTAATGCATCACAATCGCTTGTGCACACCCAGGTGTACTTCTGATACTTTGTCATGTCGAGAATTATACACGCACCCACTGACATTTACAATAGCTTTCAGGGTATTTTTTATAATCGTCGTATGATAAACATCACACCCTCAATACTGGGGGCCTGGCGATCCCAACGAGACTTGAACTCGCAACCTCTACCGTGACAGGGTAGCGCTCTAACCAATTGAGCTATGAGATCAAAAAAAATATTGAGCAGTTTTAAATCTTGCTCAGGATTTTTATTTATTTTTTTTTAGAAAGTTGCAACCATACGATACAACTTATTTTTTTCTGCGGTTAGAACTGGGTCAAACCCTGATGCACCCGCCATAAGTGTTTCGCCATTGCCACGACCTGAACGATAATAATCAAGGCGCTCAGTTAGTGCATTGAACGCACCCCACTTAGTTCCCTTGATTGTAGCGTTAGTTGGTGAGTTATGATAAAGGTCATCAATTAGAACAACCTTATTTTCCCACTTCTTTAGTGTGCCCTTGTTTTCAACATCAGGCTTAGGATAGATTGTGCGAATCAATTTAGAGAATTCGGCGTCAGTAATTGATTGAGCAAATAATCCCTGCGCTTCTTTCTCGAATTCATCAAAGTATCCAAGAGCAAGCCCAAGAGTTTCACGAGCAACTTGAATGCGACCTTCAACAGATTGCGTGTGGCGAATCTTGAAAGATTGCTTAGCATTCTTCATTGCAAGGTTTAGCGTGTTTTGGCATACTACACGAACAGGTGTAATCGCTGCCTGAACAGCAACAGAGCCATCGTGTGATGTCCATACGATAAGATAAAGTTTGGTTTCATCATTAGCACCTTGTGGGTCTAATACCATTGTGCGTGGAATGTCTACAGTTCCAAATACAATTTTGCCCTTCTTTAGAGAGCCAGCAGATTCCCAACGGCAGTTAGGGTCGGCATCGTGAATGTTATCAGCAAATGCAAATAACTCTTCATTCTGCAAAACGTGATAACGCTTTCCAACAGTAGCAAGAACATCAGTTCCGCCGTTGAATGGGTTAGTGCGTAGCACTAGAGAATTCTGAGATACATCGTTAAATGTTTCAGGAATGTAATCGGTTAATGGAGATAAGCGAACATTCCAGTTAGAAAGTTTTGCTTCCTCTAGCATTGTAGCGGTGCTAACATCTTCATCTTGTGAGAAGATTCGGTTAGCGAGATTGTGCCAAGCGGGCTTCCCACGCAAAGCGAAAGCAACATCGTTGCCTTCCATTTCAAGGTTATGAGCCATTGATTTTTTCCTTTCGATTGATTGAACCCTTATTTTAGCATACCCCACTGACATACACAAGATAAACTTGTTAGATGTCCGAATTGTCTGATGTGATCATTATCACAAATTTTCAGGGGTTGTGGATAACTCTCGTAAGGCTGTGGATAACCCCGCAGGTTTGCGGGCCAGCTTGGGAAATGGGGCGGGGATCTAGATGATTACACGACACAAACCCGCCCCAAGATTATTAAATTAGTTTAGTTAATTCAGTTCGTTTAGGTAAAACGTCCATAGGTAAAATTAGCGCAGTAGTTTTTTTCTTCTTAAGATTGTCATATACAAACGCTCTGATGTTTCCTTGAAAGCGGCGCATATTAGAAAAAACTAATTCAGTTAAGTATTCCTTATCGACACCTTGCTCTGAATAAATAGTTAAATCATTTGCCTTATTTTCGTCATAGATTTCTACACGATAACGATTTTTCATTTTGTTCCTTTGTTAGTAGGGATAGAAAGTATAACATAGGGGGCTAGAGTTTGTCTAGCCCCCATCTGCTATTTAGAGATACTTAGCAATTTGCTTCATTGTAGAAGCATTTACTGTTTCCTCATCTGTCATCTTTAAGATGGTAAGAGCATTTGTAATGTCCTCTTTCATCTCACGATACTGATGTGTATGAACTACCTCAAAATCCTTTTCAGGTTCAGTAGGGAAGTTGCCTTCCTTTGTGATAATGTCAAAATCAACATTGAGAGTGTTGTTCCATTGGCGATAGTTTGTGCGAAGGTTCTCAGCCTTTGAGAAGTTAGCAATAGCCCACTTTCCAATTTCCTTACGCCAAGCCTCTACTGCTTTAGCATACTTCGCTTCATTTGCGCCTTGTGTAGCATAGTCCTTCTCTAGCGTTGCTAGACGAGTTTCTAGTGCCTTGATTACTTTGCTTGTTGCTACCTTTACTGTGATTTGTCTGCTCATTTATTTCCCTTTCGTTTGGTTGTTGGTTGTATTATAGCAGGGACTACTGACAAGCAGTAGCCCCTGCCCTATGCTTATTTAGTTATTAGGTGCGCTAGTCCAACGCTCTTTACCATTTACATCAAGCAGAATACGATTTGTTCCGCTAGGGTGATTATCAACCGCTTTGATAACTCCTGTGATACCGCTTGTTGTTGTTGTGTAGGTTTGACCTACTTCTAGTGTTGTTGTCATTTTTGTTTCCTTTCGCTAGGGTTGTTATTATACAGGGTGGGTCTGACATTTTCCACCCTAATCTCATTATTTGAGAAAGTTATTGTGTGATACTAATCACACTCAGGTAGCCACGCATCTAGGTGGTGAGCATCTATAATTGCGGAGGCAGGGCAGGAAGTCTGACCTCTCCAAGAGATACCTTCAGGTAAGTTTATCTCTCGATCAAAATCCTCATCATAGAAAGCATCAATAGCATCTATGCAAGGTTGCACCATAGCAACGGGAACGGGTGGGTAATGATTACCTTGTAAGTGATAAGCAAGTCCTACCTCTAAAGATAATTCCTCCTCTAGTGCTAACGCAGTTGTGTATCCCATTATTAGTTTCCTTCCGCAATAGTTACTTCAGCCCAAGTGTTATTTTCATTAGCAAGTGGTAATACATTAGACATACCAAGTGCGTGTAGTGTTGCTTCCTTACACATTTGTGTAAGCGTTGCTTCATCAAGAGCAATTAGCGCAGGAAGTAAATTAGCAGGAATTGTATCAAGGTTGATAAGAGCCTCGAATACTACTGTGTGTGGAACTTTAATTAGATTAGACATTTGTTACCTTTCGTTGTTGGAATAAGAGTATTTTACCATTGGCCACTGACATTACCTAATCCATTTACGGCGTGTCGCAGTGTTTGTGATTTTTCTCACATTTTCAGGGTTATCCACAATCAATCCGTAAGCCTGTGGATAAACCCGCAGTATTGCGGGCCCCTTACTCCTCTTCATCCCAGATATCAGGATCCACCATTTTTAAATATTCTTTTGCAGCTTGTCTCTGATCTTCGGTTCCCATTACGGTGGCCATTAATGCATTGAAGTACTCCATTTTTATTTCTCCTTATTTTTTAGTTGCGCTAAATCTAATATCCGCTTTACCATAAACACACAATCCGCATGACACGCATGCAGAACCGTTAGTTGAAATTAGCGGAATGCTTTTATTATTTTCAGGACACTTAGCACCAGGCTTGCCCGTTAATTCTTTCATGACACTTTCAGTCATTGCGAATGTCTTACCTAGGTATGCAAGGCGAATGCCGTTATCACGTTTTAATTCATGGCCCGTTTCTTTATTCTCATCATCCGTTGAATAGTAAAGAGATAGATTAGAGATATCTTTAAGAATAAGCGCTGCAGACTTTACACGTGTGTAAACCCAAAACTGCACGTCGGTGTTATTGTCGATAACAGTCTTCCACGCATATGCGTATGTATCGTTAAAGAAATCGCCGTCCCAGTGGATACGGAATAGCATTTTAGCATTGCGCTTGACACAATCTTTTTTAAAGTCTGCAATCATCTCTTCAATTAGGTTAACCATAGTAGGTTGGTCCGCATTGCGTAGTAATTCCCAATTGTGTAAGAGAACGGCTCTTACTCCCTTATAGACTTTTTCAAGTTTTCCTGCGTAGCAAACGCTTTCACAAATACTAGTGGCACCAGGGCACGAGAAAGCCTTACCAGCAGGCAATCCAAAAGTGTTGGCAATTGTTGGGGTTTTTCCATTAGGGGAAACGGCATTAGCAACCTTTCTATCATTAGAACGTTTTAATTTCATAAGTTTACCTTTCGTTAATAAGAGAATAATACCATGGCCCACTGACATTTTTCACGACCCGCCCAAAATTCTAGGGTGTTTTAGATCACACCCGTAACGACACGCCCGACTCCGCAGCTTTGCGGGCTTTGTCGACAATTTATTTATTAATCAATTTTATTTTTATGTTTTATTTTGCGTGTGTATTTTTTTTTATTGCGAACAGGTTGCGCCGCATTACTGCGACGCAATTCCTGAATGCGTTTTACTTTATCTCGAAGTGAAGTTGGGAACATTATAACCACTCGCCTCGTGAAATCGTTTTACATCAAATCGCTCATTATCAACCGCAAACATTTCCGCAAAATCATTTACGATTTTAGAAAATACAGCGGGGTGAGTTTTATTACTCGCATACTTTAGAATTTCTGCGGTTGCGACATAATCTTTTCTTGTCATCATTTTACTGCCACCATTCCACTACGATAGAAAACTTTTGTATAGCATTTGCCTGCTGGCGTGTAGAGATTAACTGTTGAGTATTCGTTAGCCATTCCCCAATCTGTAAATAGGAAAAAGTTTTCCCACGCACCAAATTCGTTTTCGTATTCGGCAGACCAATGCGGAGCATTTGAGTCATAGGCACAAGTTATTTTATACATTAGATACCCCACTCATCTGAGGCGCAATCGCAAGCCTCTACATCATAATTGTTTTCGTTGCCCCAAAAAATAAATCCAGCACCGCCACACTCATCACAAGGAATTGCGATTAAGTCTTTTAGTTCATCTAGTATGTTTCCCATTTAGGTTTTCCCTTTCGTTTGTTTGTTTAGTTATTGTATCAGGTAGCACTGACAAATTAGAGAGCGCCCTCTTGAAATAATCCAATTTCAAGAGTTAGCATTTCATCGGGGGTGGCTTCGGATAAATCTACCCAACCAGCACCCTGTTCGTCTAAGCGAAAAATTTCAATGTATCCCATTATTATTCACCAACCTTCACCGCAACAGTTGCGAATTTATTGCGTAGCCCGCCCGCATTTATTTCGATTACATAGGCTTCAGTATTTTCGCCATACCAAATTGCTGGGCGAGGCTCAGCAGAAATAATCTCACCTGAAAAGTGGCGATTGCGTGAGCGATAGTTTTTCCCTACAAGTAGGCTTTCGATTGTGTATAGTTTGGTAGCCATTGGCAGACCTTCTTTCGTTTGTTGTTATGTATGGAATTATACACGAACCCACTGACATTTTCACATTACTAGCCAGTAAGTCCAAATAATGAGACGCTCAAGCCGTGTGATACTAATCACATCAAAATGTCCGATTTGTCTGTCAAATCGACACGCCGTAGAATTCAGGGGATTTTATAACAGTTCCGTAACGACACGCCCGACCCCGTGCTTTTGCGGGCCAGCTTGAGTTTGTCAAGCCGACACGCCGTCATTTATAAATTATTTTCTTTTTCTTTTAGTATTCCTAAAATTACTTTTAGATTATTTTCAGTAAGCAAAGCGGAAGAACATCCCCAAAGAAATGCGAGATCCATTTCGCCATAGTGTTTTTTAGCAAGAGTTTTTATTTCCTCTTGAATTTCAAAAATAGTTTTCATTTATTTTCCTTTTTGATAGTAGCGGATAGAACGGCAAGGGCTTCAGCCTTGCTTGCTTCACGTTGTGCTTCAACGTGCTTTTTGAATTCATCTAAGTTCATTATTTATTTTCCTTTACTGGTAGAGAGAATAAGTATTTCAGCAGAACTTTTCGTTCATAAGTAGTTAATTCTGGGTGATTAGAAATCACACCACCGTTTTGGTATTCCCAAACAATTTTATTAAAAGTTTTTTCGGATAACATTATGCTAACCAACTTTCTTGAGTGTATGCTAACCACTCACCAAGAGTCATTAAACCCTTGTATTCATTACAATTTCCACAGAAAAAACTTCCTGCGTAGTCTGAGCAAAAAACGCAGACGATTTGATTTGCTTCATCAGCACTTACATTTTCGAGAGTAATCTCTCGGATTTTATTTAGTGTAGTCATTTTAACTACCTTTCTTGAAATAACCTTTATTTCATCTTGATACCTAGTATCCTATCATAGACCACTGACATTTTGACCCCTTTTTCGGGCGTGTCGGAAAACTATTTTTGTGATTTAGGTCATGTGGATAACTTACGCTCAATTTTCAGGGGTTTTCCACACCTGTGTATAAAGCTGTGGATAACGCCCCCAAAAGACTGCGGGCCGATCTGACAATTGTCAAATCGACACGCCGTTTATTTATTGTGAGTTATGTCTCATCTTCTAATTCTGCTAAATAGTCCTCGTGCTCTACTAATCCAATCGCAAACGCAACGGGATCGCAACACTCTAAGATTTCGGCGGGAGTAAAAGTTGAATAACCAATTTTTACAGTTGGATAAAGGTCATTTAGTAAATCTATAAAACTTTCTTTGATTTCTAAATCTTTTTCTAATTGTGATTTACTCATTTAGTCCCCCATTTTTTATGTCTTTGATTACGGCAATTAGTAGCGGAATAGTCACGCCCGCTAGTAGTAATTGGACGGCGGTAGTTAGTAGGCGATTAGTAGTCATTACTTATTCTTCTTTCTCTTGTAAATCTTATAGGCGATTAGTAGGGCGGTAGTAATTAGGATAGTGTGCCAAGGTAGATAGATAGCCCCTAGGAAACTATCAAACTCAAATCCGTATTCGTTAGTTATAGATAACTCAAATCCTGTAGGTATCATTCTTAGTCATTCCAATCTAGTGTAAGGGACTTAGACATTTCATCTTCATCATACTCATCAGAGCCAAACTCTATTAAGCCCTCTTCTAGAGCCTTGTTATACATCTCTTCTTCATCTAGATAGACATAAGAGTCTGCTACATCTGCTTGGATAGTATCCCATTTAGTCATCATTACTTTACCTCTACTTCTCTAATGTTATAAGTGAAACCCTTACCGAGTTTATTTAGTTCAGCGATTACCGCTAAGATTTCTTCGGGCTTATTAGCCTTTTGATTTACGGCTAGTAGTTGGCTACCTTGCCATAGTGTATAAGTGATAGTCATTATCTGTTCTTCTTTCGTTAGTAGTTATAGTTGGAATTGTAGCGGATAGGGCTGACATTATCAAGCGACACGCCCTTAGTTAGAGTGTGAGTTATCTCACACCCATGAGCCAAGCGGACTCATTAGGGCTAAGGTATTTATGAGATACGCAACCCTCTTTAGTAGATAGTAACTCTAGGTAAGCCTTACGGCTTATGTAGTTACCTACGCTATTACGGAATAGGCGATTATCGCCTGTGTTACTACTAGCCATAGGGTGGCTAGGTTCTAATACTATGTTAGTCATTAGGTTACTCCCAACTTCTAGTAGTAGCATAAACTACTCTATTGCTAGGCTTGTAGTTTTCTAGTTCTACAAGTTCTACCTCTAGGATAGTTCCTCGCTTAGCGAGTAGGTCAAGATACTCATTAGCATCTTGTTCGGTATTCATAAGAACACCTAAGCAAGTAGAAAACTCTCTACTTAGAGGATAGAGAGGATTAGTATCCAACTCCATTTTATACTTTAGTGAAAACATTTTGTTTTCCTTTCTTTATCAAGAACCTTTCTTGATTTTCTTTATACTATAATCCTAGCAGGGGGGACTGACAAAAAGGGGGGTTACTGGCTAGTATTGTTAAACTATTTTTGTGATTAGCATCACACTCACGCTCAGAGTTAATAATCTATGGGCGCACTATACGGACAAAACGGACATTGTAATACACGGGATCATACATATAAAATCTATATTAACATTTTAGTAAATCTGAAATAGTAGTCGACTAAAAATATTTTATATAATCTATTGACCTAACAATTTTTCAGGTGTTATAATTAAGATCTGGTTTTCGGGGGGTTTACACTAAGACTCAATATACCAAGTAGAACTTGGGATTCTTAGTAAAGCTTCTCTCTTATCCAACTATAACATTTTTGTTAAAGGGGGGAAAGGGGGGTTTTGCTAAAATCTAAATCCCCAAGTAATCAAGTAAAGAAAATATAATA
>Ga0214163_1001454_pt1 | contig 10179 bp, 6 predicted proteins | sample LakMenepilimnion_2_FD_153001 | JGI IMG/M metagenome (GOLD analysis project Ga0214163, IMG submission 153001) | Freshwater microbial communities from Lake Mendota, WI - Practice 15JUN2010 epilimnion v4 | ecosystem: Environmental > Aquatic > Freshwater > Lake > Epilimnion/Euphotic zone | place... | reverse complement strand
CGTAAATCTCTAGCGCAGAGGCCCGGTCCATTCCGAATCCGCCCCGTGCGTACTCGGTAGTGAGGTAAAGAACCAAAAGAGCCCGCATGCCATAGTAGCTAAAGCGTTCCCACATCTCTGTGAAAAATAGGGTGTAGAGTCCGCGCGGATGCGCCATTTTTTCTGTTGAAGCCATAGTTAGGGTGTTTATCGTTCGCGTTGGGGGTGAAAGTTAAGCGTCAGCTGCGATTAGCCAATAGCTCCTAAAGGTTTTCAAGCAAGAAGTTGGTCATTTTCGTGAAGAGGCCGTTTTCGCCGAGGTGGTAGCCGTGATCGCCCCAGAGCACGATGAGCGTGTTTTCACGCAGTCCGAGACGATCCAGTTCATCGAGCACGCGACCGAGTTGTGCGTCCATGAAGCTGACGCAGGCGCGGTAGCCGCGGATGAGCTTCAGCGCCATGGCGTCGGAGATGGGTCCGTTTTCGGGCACGGTGCCGTAGCTGCGCAGTTCGTAGTTGTTGTGAAAAGCGGGCTCAGGGGCGTCTTTGGGTCGCTGGGCATTCGCGGCGAGCTGGATTGAGGCTTCGGGATAGAGGTCCCAGTATTTTTGCGGACAGGTGAAGGGCAGATGCGGCTTCACAAAGCCCACGCCGAAGAAGAACGGCTTTCCAGCCGCTTTGAGACCTGCGAGCCGTTTCACGGCCTCTGCGGCCACGGCACCATCGGGCAGCTCATCATCGGTTTTGGGGCTGATCTCGAATGACGGGCCTTTTTTGCCCGCTTTGCCGCCTTTACGCTTCGCTACATCTTCCAAAGGATTCGCAAATTCGCTCTTCACGCCTTCAAACAAAGTCACGGTGTGCTTCGTCCAGTCCTGCTCATCTACTTTCACCATCTGGCCGCTCGGGAACCACCGCGGCTCGCTCCACGACGGTCCGTCTTCAAAGCCATGATGCTCGAGCTTGCCGAGCCCGACCGTATGATAGCCATTCATGCGGAAGTGCTGCGGCAGCGTCACGCAATCCGGCTGCGCATCGCGGAAGTGCGTGTCGAGATCCCAGACCTTCGTCGTGTCAGGGCGCAAGCCGGTCAAAATGGCCGTGCGCGAAGGACTGCACACCGCCTGGGCGCAGTAGGCTTTGTCGAAAACGATGCCGCGAGCCGCGAGGCGGTCGATGTTCGGTGTCTTCGCATGGATCACCCCATAGCAACCGATGTCCGGCCGAAGGTCATCGACAGCGATGAAGAGCACGTTCAGCGGCTGCGCCGAAAAAGCGGCGAGCAGAGGAAAAAGGGCGGCGAGGAGGATGGTCAGGCGCATGGTTGTCATGTGCCCTGTGAACGCAGAAGAAACTTTGCATCTTCCGATGATTCAAAGGGCATTAATCAATCGTCCTGATAAGCGAAATTTCTACTTCGCCACCTTCTCCCCATGCGCGTCGGCAGCACCTTTGACGCTCTGTTTGAAAGAGGTGCGGGTGGCGAGGTAGCTGATGAGATCGCGGAGATTTGCGGGTGGCAGTGACAGCGCCATCGGCGGCATCGCGGACATGGGTGGGGTGATCGCTTTGACCTGGCTGCGTGCATGGCTGCTTTCGTTGCCATCCAAGGCGATGAGCGTGATCTTCTCGGGTGTGTCAAGGGTGATGCGTCCGGCGATGACGCTGCCGTCCTGGAGTGTGACCGATGACAAACCGTATCCGGCAGCGATCTCAGCGCTCGGATTCACCAGGGACTCGACGAGCTTTTCGCGACTGAGTCGTTTGCCGACATCACCAAGCGGTGGGCCTTGGATGCCGCCTTCATTACCCATTTTGTGGCATTGCAGGCAGGCACCTTGATTGCGGAAAACAACCTCGCCAAGTTTGGCATCACCCCCAGTCATGCTAAGTTTTGGCACGGCGTCCATGGCGCTGGCAGCGTAGGCAGCAGCGGCCTGTTTGGCCTTATCATCAGTGGAGCCTTGCAGCGAGAGGAAAAAGTCGAGCCACAACTCACGACGAAGGTTGTTGGATTCGCGATTCGTCCACTTCTCAAGCGCTTCGGCGGAACTCAACGAGGCGATGATTTCGACTCCGGCACGAGCGGCAAGAATGGGTGCGGTGTCGATGGCCTTGCGGGCTGCCTCGGCGATGCCTTCCGTCTTCAAGGCATGACCATGACGCAGAGCCGCTGCGGCCATGATGGCGCTCTTGTCCTGGATCAGCTTTAGGATCAATCCACGCGCTGCATCTGGCGCAGACTTCACGAGACTGTCGAGTGCAGCCACGCGCACTTCTGCTTGTAGTTGAGTTTGCCCGACGAGGCTCGCCAGCGTCACCGCATCGAGCACGGTGCCGGTTGCATCCGTGAGCTTCAGCGCTAGTGAGGCGAGTGTGGGTGGCGGGTTACTGGCGAGAAAAGCTTTCAACGCATCGCCAATCTGATCTCCAAGGTTTTTCATTGAGCGAGCAGTTTCGGGAATCGCGCGATGACCTCCGAGCACGGGGTCGGCGGTGATGCGTTTTTCCCACAGGCGAAGCGCGTGCAGCGTGGCCTCGCGGACACTTGGGTCGAGCTTCTCCTCCGCCGCCAACCGCATCAACCTAACGGCATGTTTGGCAGAACCAATCCGATAGTTGGCAGCCACCACACGACGCTGCACGGTCGGTGGCAGCTCAAGGATGTTGGCATATTCAGCAAGGGCTTCACCGGCTGCTCCATCCACGGCTGCGGTGTCGTAGATCGCCCGCACGGCTTCGCGGCGCAGTTGGGCATCGCTGTCAGTTAAGAAGCGGGCGAGTTCGGCACTGCCTTGGCGGCGCAGACAGAGCAGGGACATGAGGCGCACTTCGCGATTGGCATCTTCGGCATGAGCGACAGCATCGGCCTCGGTGCCAAGGCGATGCAGAGCGGTGAGCAAGCTGTGACGCATGACAGGGTCCACCACCGTGTTTGCCGCGGCCTGCTGATATAGTGCGGCGATGACTTCAGCATCGCCAGGCTTGGCGACACGACTCAAGGCAATGCAAGCAAGCGAGCGCACCTGTGCTTCAGCATCCGACAGCATTTCCAGCAAACGAGCACGCGCAGCCGCGCCCGAAGCATCGCCGAGTACACGAGCCGCATTCGCACGCAACGAGGCATCGGCATCTCGGCTCAACTCGATCAGTGCATCGACGGCATCCACCTGCTGCTGGCGCACAAACTGCCCGAGCCCCCAGATGCCGTGCAGACGCGTGGTGGATTTTTGCGTCACATCCTTGGCGGTGGCGAAAAGGGCGGCCTTCCCTTCAGTGCCACGTTTTACCAATTCAAACTGAGCCATCTGACGCAGACGACGATCAGGTGAGCGCAGGGCTTCGACGAGTTGCTCCACCTTGTCATCAGCGACACCCCGCTTGAAGCACGCCGCCATTTCAGCAGCCTTGGTCTGCAAGGTTTTATCTTTCGGCGAAAGCACATGAATGGCTCCGTTGGAATTCACTGACCAGCCACCGCCGAAGTCGCAGAGATAAATGCTGCCATCAAAACCCAGTTCGACATCACTAGCGCCCACGCCCTCCACCAAAGTTTCCTGAGAGCCGAGAGTGAAGCCCGCGCCAGCAGTCTTCACGCCGACTGAATGGACGACGCAGCTCTGCAAAGCGCCGCCATAGTCACTGAGCAAAAACTTGCCACGCAGGTCAGCAGGCGCGGCCTCACCCGTCACCCAGGTCACACCAGAAGGCCCGCGTGCCACATGCGCTGCGGGCGGATACACCCACTGCGGCTGCTCTTCATTGAAGGTGTCAAACATGCGCTCCGCCACCCACATGGACTTCGCTGGATGGAAGTCTTCCCAGTCGAGAGCATTCACATATTGATGCGCACTCTGATGCCGCATGTCCCAGCCCGACTCGCTGCCTTCGAGGACATAAACGAGGCGCGCTTTGTCGCCGATGTCACCCGTGTTGTCGAAGGTGAAAAGGTTGCCGTTTTCATCAAAGGCAAGCTCCGTTGGATTGCGCAGCCCCGTACAGAAAACCTCGAACCCTGAGCCATCGGATTCGCAGCGGAAGATGGCCCCTTCACCACCTTTGGCGAGCACCTTGCTCTCCTTCGTGGTCACATGAAAGCCGCGATCTCCGATGCTGAAATAGAGCCGCCCATCCGGGCCGCGCACGATGCCATGCAGATCATGTCCAATGAAGGAAATGCGCACGCCGAAACCCGTCACGAGGTTTTCGTTCGTGTCTGCAATGCCATCATCATTGGTGTCCGTGAGCTTTCGCAGACTGGGGATACAGGTGAAATAAACCGCGTCATCCTCCGGCAACACCGAGAAACCGATTCCATCCAAGGGCTCATAAAAACTGTCGGCAAACACCGTGCGCTCGTCCGCCGCACCATTACCATCCTTGTCCTCCAGTCGGATCAAGCGATCTGGCGTGTTCGTCCAGAATCCTTCCGGAAAGCGTCCCGGAATGGAGTTTTGCAACTTCGTGCGATCCTCCAGCGTCGCCGATTTGAAGTCGCCTTGGATAAATTCATTCACCCCACGAAGATCAGCCACGCCCTGCCAAAAACGATTCACCTCAGCGACAAACACACGTCCTTTGCGATCAATGCCAAAGCTACCCGGATTTTGTACAAACGGAAACCGCACCCAAGTGCGTGCCTCATAACCTGGATGCCTGACCACGCCCGAAAACGGCTCATGCTGATTTTTCATCGGCGGCATTTTCGTCTGCACCGGCTGAAGACGCTGTTGCATCTCCTGTGGAGTCAGCGCGAGAGATGAGGTGGAGACAGCAAGACAGGTAGCGAGAATGCGGGAGAATCGTGACATGGCAATGGGGGAGGGGCACAGTGCCTTACGTGCACGGCGTTTCAAGAGATGGAACGAACTGAAGCAGCCTGCGGCTGGCAGGATCAAGGCGCAGTGATCCACTCCAGATTAAAGCGGGCGCACTGGATGTCGTTCTTCGTTTCCCAAAGGCAGAGGACGGTGCCATCTGTTAGCACGGCGAGGTCGGAATAGGCGCTGGGGCCTGCGTCGAGCGTTTTGCTCACTGGCCAGGTTTTGCCGTCGTCGCGGCTGAGTTTGATGCTGAGGTTTTCGCGTTTGCCACGGCCTGCAGGTGTTTCTTTGCCGTCGGCATTGAGCTTCAGTGTGTGAGGATTCGAATAGACCAGCGTGCCGGGCTGCGAAGGATGCGCTGTGATGCTGGCCATGCAGATCGGCTCCCAGAGTTGATCATGAAAAGCAGGCTTGCTCCAGCCCTTGGCTCCATTGGGACTGAGGGTGATGATCTTGCGATTCGGCTTCGACACACTGCGCGTGACGAGCATGACGCGACCATCAGAAAGCTCCGTGAGCATGGTTTCATTCGGATTGCCGAACTCGCCTTCGTTTGGCACCGCGAGATCGCCGGCGATCCAGGTCTTGCCGTGATCATCGCTGTAGATCGTGGCCGCAGCCGAGGGCGCATGATCGCCTTCCTTACCATACGCCAGCCAGATGGGCACCACGAGGCGACCGCTCTTGAGCTGAATGCCGTGCCCAGGGCCCGTGGCGATCACTTTCCAATCGTAGTGCTTCCGAAACGGCTCAAACGTCGCCGTGACATCCACGGGTGTGCTCCAAGTGAGGCCGTCATCCGTGCTGCGCATGGCGTAGCAGCGGGCGTAGTTGATACAGTAAAGGAACTCGATGGCACCCGTGTCGCGATCGACGATGGCAACAGGGTTGTTCACCGTCTGCTCCTTCTCGCCGCCACCCTTTTTCTTGTGCGGATTGCCTTCCATCCGAGTTCCGTGATGCGCGATGTGCTTTCCAGCCTCCCAAGTTTTTCCACCATCGGTGGAGCGGCGCAGATGGATCTCGATCTCGCCCCAGTCGGAGCTGCTATTCCGCCGCGCCTCCGAGTAGGCCAAAACGGTGCCCTTTGGCGTCACCACGATCCCTGGAATGCGATAGCGGGCGATGCCATTCGTGTTGGCAGGAAAGACATCGACTTTTTCGAGAAGCGGCTCGGCGCTGGCGATGGTGGCGATAAGTGTGAGGAGAAGAGTGCGGATCATGAAAGTGAAAGGCTATGGAGATTCGTTTCCTGCGGCGTCGATGAAGGTCAGCTTATACGTGTGAGACTCTAGTGAATCATCACTGAGCTCCTGAAGCCGTAAAACTTCAGGCGTCGAGTCGCGACTGGTAGCGAGGAAGTCGGCAGACTTGAGACCCATTTCTTTCCAAAGCCAGCCATCGCGATAAAAACGTAGCGCTCTCAGTCCACCGCTGATTTCGGGGATGACACGCCAGGTGAGGAGCGTGTGCCCCATGGCATCCTTTTTGATTTCGAGTTCAGGAGCAAGGCTCGGAGGCTTGCGCGGTTTGAGCGTGCCATGCTCGGAAAACTCCTGCCAAAGTTCGGCGAATGATTCGTTGGGAAACCAAGCCACGTCGGCACCTTCAACAGGCTCCGCCGTGGCCTGACCTGAAAGCACCGTGTCAAAGAAGCCGATGCTCATCAGCCGTGAATCATCACACCCATGCTCGGAGCGTGGATCAATGACTCGGCAGACCTTTCCGCCATGCTCGCGCAATTCGCGATACATCGTGTTCATCGGACCCCATGAAACAAAATGGCTGGAGGTAGGCACCGACTCACGTTTTCCCCACACTAACAGCAGAGGTAAATCACGAGCGGCTTCAGCAAACTTCGCTCGAAACTCCGGCACACCGAACTGCTTGTGGCAGCCTCCGCGAAACGAGGCGGCGAGCACTCGTTTCGGATGCCGCACGATCATCTGCGCGGACCAACTGGAGCCTCCAGAGTGTCCCCACAGCACCCACGGCGCCTCTTTCATCTCAGGCCGCTTCGACCGCTGCGCGAAGTCCTCCAGCGCAGTGAACAGAGCACGCTCGGAGCCGCTGTCGGGGTCGTTCCACTCGTCACAGCCCTTGGCCACCTGATACATCGGCACCAGCAGCGCTGCGTCATGCTTCCGCGCCAGCGCCCGCCAATGCCAGTCACCCGTGATCGGTGGATGCTTCTCCGGCGAGGCATTCGTGCAGCCATGCTGGTGAATGATGACCGCCTTTACCGGCTTCGAAGCGTCTGCGATCCAGCAGGAATACTCGGCGTGCAAAAAGCGGTCGCCATCACGCGGCGGCACGATGAGGTCGAGCAGCAGTCCGTCCGGGTCTGCGCAGAGGCAGGTGGTAGTGAGCAGCAGAAAAAGGAGCGATTTCATGAAGGGTAACTAGATGGCGGCAGGAGATGTCAGGAGTTCTTCCATCAATCGATCAGGTAGCTGTAGAGGTCGCCATTCTCCAAATGGAAACGGAGACGGATGGGTTTGCCTGCGGGCAAAGCGTCCGCGTCTTTCCAACGGATGGAAAGCTTAACGGAATCCTGTTTAAAGATGACGCTGGATTCCTTGTCGTAGCCGGGGATGACCTGCCCGGTGGCGTCCAGCGCCTCGACGCTGAGGCTGCCGTTTTTGACATCGGCATTGACCGTGAGCTTGTCGCCTTCTGGGACAAAATCATGTGTTTCGATGCTCCCCAGTTTGTCCTTGGCCTGCAAAGAAGCCAGTCCGTCGATCCGCCATGCGGCACGGGCGATGGACTGCTCTTTTTCCGGTGCCAGACCACCATGCGGAGTCGTCGCGGCGGTATAATACATCCACATCTCATCGCCGACAAAAACAGGCGCGTTGCACAGGCCGAAAATGCTGCCGGCATCATACGGATGCGGCCCGCTTCGGTCAAACTCATCGTGTGCGTGTCTCGGCGAATCAGCGGGGCACCGATCTGCGTTTCCAGAGCGGCGAGATGACGGCTCAGAGTCGGCTGCCCGATACTCAAAATCTTTGCGGCAGCCGAAATGCTGCCTGCTTCAGCAATTTGTACGAACTCGCGGATTTGTTGGAGATCATTCAGATTTGTCATGCATCGAGTGTATAAGGGTTATGTCGGATATGCACTGTTTTACCCTTGCCAGGGTCCGTAGATAACCACCATGAGATCCCTCCCACGTTTTTTACGCTGCGCCTTGCCTTTGTTAGCGGTGGCGCTCGTTGTTTCCAGCTGCAAACCTGTCGCCAAAGGCCCCGCGGGTCCGCCGCAGGTCGGCGTGCCCGAGGTCACCGTCGCCAAACCGATCGCCAGACGCTTGACGGACTGGGATGAGTTCACCGGCCGCCTCATCGCCCGCGACAAGGTCGAAATCCGCGCCCGCGTGTCCGGTTACCTCACCAAGGTGCATTTCATAGAGGGCACCGAGGTGAAGGAGGGCGATCTGCTTTTCACCATCGATCCGCGCCCCTATGAGGCCATCGTGCAACGTGCCGAGGCAGTGCTGGCGCAGGCGAAAACGAACGCCGATCTCGCGAACATCGAGGCAAAAAACGCCACCACGCTGCGTCAGGGGCAGGTCATTTCGATCGAGGAATCCGAACGCCGACTGAAAAGCGCAACTGGTGAGCAGGCCGCCGTACGCGCCGCTGAAGCCATGGTCAGCTCAGCCAAGCTCGATCTCGAATTCGCTCAAATTCGCGCGCCGATCCGTGGCCGTATCAGCGATGCGCGAGTTACGGAAGGTAATCTCGTCACCGGTGGCTCCAGAGATGCGACCTTGCTTACTACCATCGTCGCGCTCGACCCAATCTACTGCGACATTGAGGTCGATGAGCGTTCCGCGCTCAAATACCGCGAGATGCACAAAACGGGCGTACGCGAGAGCGCCCTGTTTCAGCGCATCCCGGCGGAAATGGCGCTCGTGAACCAGGAGGGCTGGCCACACAGAGGTGAGATCGATTTCGTGGATAACCAGATTAACCCTGAGACCGGCACCATCCGCGCGCGCGCTCAATTTCCGAACAAAGACCGCCTCATGTCTCCCGGCTTCTTTGCTAAAGTGCGCATCCCCGGCAGCGGCGAATACGATGGGCTGCTCATTCGCGATGCAGCCGTCGGCGACGATCAAGGCAGCAGTTATGTGTGGGTCATCGACGCCGAGGACAAGGCCGTGTATCGCCCCATCAAGCTCGGTCCGCTCGTCGATGGACTTCGGGTCGTGCGTGAAGGACTCAAAGCCGACGAACGCGTCGTCATCCTCGGCCTCATGAGCGTGCGCAATGGCAACCAGGTGAAGCCCGCGCTCACCGACATGGACCTCACCCAACCCGCGAAGGACAAGCAGTCATGAACTTCGCCCGCATCTTCGTGGACCGCCCCATCTTCGCGGGCGTGCTCAGCATCGTCATCACGTTGCTCGGTGCTTTGGCCTACTTTTCGTTGCCCGTGGCGCAGTATCCCGAGGTCATCCCGCCCACCGTCGTCGTATCCGCGACGTATCCCGGCGCGGATGCCCGCACGCTCGCCGAGACCGTCTCCACGCCGCTGGAGCAGGAGATCAATGGCGTCGAAGACATGATCTACCTCTCGTCGTCCTCGACCAGCGATGGCCGCGTGCAAATCACCGTCACCTTCCGTCTCGGCACGGATTTGGACAAGGCGCAGGTGCTCGTGCAAAACCGCGTCAACGCCGCTGTGGCACGTTTGCCGGAGGAAGTTCGCCGCCTCGGTGTCATCGTGAATAAACGCTCGCCCGACCTCACACTCGCCGCGCAGTTTTACAGCCCGGATGGCTCGCGTGAAGTCGGCTACCTCAGCAACTACGTCACACTTCAGATTCAGAATGAAATCGCCCGCATCCCTGGCGTCGCGGAGGCCTCCTCGCTCGGCGGTTTGGACTACTCGATGCGTGTGTGGCTCGACCCTGAAAAAGTCGCCGGCGTCGGCCTCACCGCCGGGGATGTCGTGCGAGCCATCCGCGAGCAAAATGTGCAGGTCGCCGCGGGATCACTTGGCCAGCCGCCCGCAGCAGAAGGGTTGGAGTTTCAATACACGCTCACCGCGCCGGGCCGTTTGAAGAAGGCGGAGGAGTTTGGCGACATCGTCCTTAAAACAGGTGCCATCGGCGATGTCGTGCGTCTTCGCGATGTCGCACGCATCGAGCTCGGCTCACGCGACTACTCCAGCAAGACCTACATGGACGGCTACAACGCCGTCTCGCTCCGCGTGTTCCAGCTTCCAGGCAGCAACGCGATCCAGACAGCCGACGCCGTGTATGCACGCCTCGCCGAGCTTAAGGAGCGCTTTCCTCCCGGCATCGACTACCGCATCAATTACGACACCACCAAGTTCGTCCGCGCCTCGATCAGATCCGTCC
>Ga0214163_1001453_pt1 | contig 10186 bp, 10 predicted proteins | sample LakMenepilimnion_2_FD_153001 | JGI IMG/M metagenome (GOLD analysis project Ga0214163, IMG submission 153001) | Freshwater microbial communities from Lake Mendota, WI - Practice 15JUN2010 epilimnion v4 | ecosystem: Environmental > Aquatic > Freshwater > Lake > Epilimnion/Euphotic zone | place... | reverse complement strand
CCACCGGTATCGGGACCACTGCGCATGTCGCCGGAGATGATCAAACGCATCACGCGCCGGACCATCCCATCCCGCTCATCCACAAGAATCATCTCACAGATGCCGGTCAGGAAAAACATCACATCCCATTGCTCAAGACCATAGGGCCTGCGCGAATACTCTTCGGGATACTCGACATAAAGCCCATGAAACCATTCAGCCGGATCTACACCATCGGGCAGATATGGTGGATGAATGTGAAAACCCTTCGCGCTGTCGCGATGCATCATCGCCGATGCCCACTGACTCGGAATAAGCCCGATCCTCGAAAGCACGCCGTCATCCAATCGCGCGAGCTCCGCAAAATGCCCCCTGCCCTTTTGCGGGTAAACTTTGCGCGGAAAAACTTCCACTCCAGGGATCCAGGAATCCGCCAATTCCGCACGGGCCGAAATCGCATCCATCACGCCGATGCCATCGCCGGAAACACGCTTCGCCAAAGAACCAGATGCGTAGTTTCTCGTTTCCAACCTCGACCTCGCCTGCGGCCGCAAACCTATCCATGAATTTTGAATCGCCATATTCATCGTTTTTTTGAACTGCACTAAAGCTGCTTGAGATATTCGCCATAAGGCGTGCCTTCGTACTTCGTGACCGATTCATTGTGCCTGTCGCGATCGATCATCCCTTGCGTCAAAGCAATCTCCTCCGGGCACGCAATCTTGCATCCATCGCGCTCTTGAATGCCCCGCACAAAGCGTGATGCCTCAGCCAAAGATTCCGGCAGTCCGGTGTCAAACCACGCGATGCCGTCGTCCAACAACTCAACATTCAACTCGCCACGCTCCAGGTACAGGCGGTTCAAGTCGGTGATCTCGAGCTCGCCACGAGCGGATGGCTGCAGGCAACGCGCGTAATCAACAACCTTGTCATCGTAGAAATAAACGCCCGGCACGGCATAATTCGACTTCGGCACATCAGGCTTTTCCTCAAGCGAAATAGCCACTCCATCTTCATCGAATTCGACCACCCCGAATTGTTCGGGGTCGTCGACCACACACCCAAAAACAGTCGCGCCATGGGTTCTTTCAGACGCATTCAAAAGCGTATCCGGCAAGGCCTCGCCATGCATCAAGTTGTCGCCCAACACCAAACACACCGGCTCACCTTCAATGAAATCCTCACCAATCAAAAACGCTTGCGCCAGGCCATCTGCGCGCTCCTGTTCGGCATAGTAAATATCGAGACCCCACTGCGAACCATCACCCAACAAAGTATAAAAACCACCAAGGTCTCGTGGATTGACAATCACAAGGATGTCGCGAATCCCGGCAAGCATCAGCGTCGAAAGAGGGTAATAAATCATCGGCTTGTCATAAACCGGAACGAGTTGCTTGCAGACGGAATGCGTGATTGGAAACAAGCGGCTGCCGGTGCCGCCAGCGAGGATGATCCCACGTCGTTTCGGAGTATTCTCCGACGCAGTCATTCCGATGCTATCGGTGAGAATATCCTGAATCATTCCAGAACTCCTCTCAGCCCCAGGCGTTGCCCGAGATAGCTTTTGTGTTCGATGCCACGGATCCATTCCTCGTGATCGATGTACCAGCGCACGGTCTCACGCAGACCTTCGCTAAAATCCTTTTTTGCACGCCATCCGAGTTCTTTTTCGATGCGTGACGGATCAACCGCATAGCGGCGATCATGACCCGGCCGATCCTCAACAAAGCGAATTAGATCATGACTGATCGTGCGCTCGCCGGATGGCATCGTTTGCCGAACGACGTCGATGATTTCATGAACGACCTCGAGGTTGCTCTTCGCGCAGCGACCGCCGATCAGGTAATTGTGACCCGGCATGCCTTTAAAAAGCGCCGCGCACAAGGCACTGCAATGATCCGAAACGTGAATCCAGTCGCGAACGTTTCCGCCATCGCCATAGACCGGCATCTCCTCTCCACGCGATGCCTTGCGAATCATCAAGGGAATCAGTTTTTCCGGAAATTGGAATGGACCATAGTTGTTCGAGCAATGCGTGGTGATCACCGGCAGCGCAAAGCTTTTGAAGTACGCGCGCGCCATGTGATCCGCCGCAGCCTTGCTCGCACTGTACGGACTGTTGGGCGCGTAGGGCGAATCCTCGCGAAAAGGCGCATCACCATCTTCAAGCGAACCGTAAACCTCATCGGTCGAAACATTGAGGAAAACACCTGATCCGCCATCGGCCACAGAACACATACGTCCATCGCGACGTCCGCGTTTTCCAAGATAGCGGTAGAACGCTTCAAGCAATCGCTGCGTGCCGATCACATTCGTCGTGATAAAATCTGCCGCATCGTCGAGCGATCGATCGACATGCGACTCGGCAGCCAGATGCACGACGGAATCGATCCGATGCTCGTGCAGCAATTTGCCAACCAGAGCGCTGTCACTTATGCATCCCTCAACAAAAACATGCCGAGGATCACTCTCAACATCCGCAAGACTCGCGCAGTTACCCGCATAGGTGAGCTTGTCGAGATTGACCACTTTCTCGACGACCATGCCCACCTCGCCCGGTGATTTCCCAAGCAGGTGTCTGACGAAATTTGATCCGATGAATCCGGCGCCGCCGGTGACGAGTATTCTCATGAAAGCAATGGATTGGGTGAGCGCGACCATGAATTGCAAAAGCACTGACAGGTCACACATGAAGTCATTAAACCATGAACCGTCCGCTTTGAATCACGAAATGGCGTAATGCCTCGCACCATGACTGCGGATGGATTCCTGTAAGTTTGGAAAATCGACCGCTGTGCAGCGCGGAATTTAGTGGGCGTGATGCGACGAATGCCTCGACCTCTGCCAGTGAAATACCCCTGATTTTTTCGGCCAAATTCGACATTCCACGCATTCTTGCCAAACTAATGCAGGCCTCGCCCCATTCCTTCAACGAGCACGTTCCTGCATTGCAAAGATGGACCACCCCCGACGCCGGGCCCTCATCATTTCCGAAAACCAAAGCCTCCAACCATTCAGCGAGATCAACCGTGTAAGTTGGTCGTGCGAATTTGTCTTCGGGTAGCGTGGGACTTTCGCATGTTGTTGCCTGACGCACAATCCATTCAGGGAAACCCGGTCGAGACGGACCAAACAACCATGAAACACGAGCCACCAAATTTCCATCCGATGCCGCAAGCACCCGGCGCTCTCCATCATGCTTGGTATGACCATACACGCTGATCGGCAATGGCGGATCTGTTTCGCGATATGGCACGGCACTCGATCCGTCGAAAACCATGTCGGTGCTGATGTAAGTCACATGCGCGCATTTTTTTGCCGAAACCTCTGCAATGAATCCCGCCGCCTCAGCATTGATCACATAAGCCTCGCGCGGATGCGTTTCGCAGTAATCGACATCGGTCAGCGCAGCTGTCAAAAAAAGACACCCGTAATCAATCGCACCGAGTACGCGACGGATAGATTCTCCATCGGTGAGATCAAGATCACTGCGGTCCAAAGCGATAACCCGATGCCGCTTCGAGAGCTGCCCTGCAAGGACAGAGCCAAGCCTGCCGCCGGAACCAACAACGACCACCGACGAATCGCGCACACCAACCGTGCGATGATAATTTTCATCAAACCACATGAGCTTCAATCATTACGCGCCATTTTTTTGAAAACCATTTTTGCGAAGCCGTATAGGCCATCAGAACCATCAGATTTCTTGCGAGACACTTGGGACCACTCCATAAGCCAAGACCCGATCGCGCATGAGAAAATGCCGCCTCACGACATCCGATCGCGCAGGCGATTTCGGCCAACCTCGAAGAAAAATAACCCATATTCCTGCGCACGAAACGCGCTGTCACAGGGTCAATTTTCAGCAAGCGACGATAAGCCTGCACTTGTACACGCAGGTAACAGTCGTACCTGCCATACGCCACACCCGCATCCATGTCATCAGACAATCCTGGCGTCGCACGCATGCGCTGCACACGCACAAGTTGCTGGTTTAGTGCGACAAACCCATGTGCCAATACCAAGCGGTGAATCAGGCGCGTGTCCTCGGCCACACGCAAAGACTCGTCAAATGGCGAATCCCCTCTCAGACATGAGCGCCGTACCAGCATCGATTGGATGAAGGGGTGGCGCTGATAAAGAAATATCGAGCAGTCACGACGCGGATAATATCTTGCGCCACCAGATTCGTTGCCGGAATTCATTAAGGGCAAGTCATCAAGCGCCAAGCCATCCTCATCGACACTCATGCAAAAGCAGACCACCGCATCATGCTCGCGCAATGCCAGCACTTGCCTTTCGATTTTGGCAGGGTGCCAGAGGTCGTCGGAATCGAGAAATGCAACCCACGATCCCTTCGACTCACGAATGCCGCGGTTTCTCGCAGCAGCCACACCGCGATTCTCGGTTTTGACATATCGGATCCGATCACCAAAAGCCTCAAGCACATCGAGAGTACCATCAGTCGACCCGTCATCCACCACGATCACCTCACAATGCGGCCATGTCTGATTCAAAACGCTTTGAACTGCCTCGCCGACCTGTTCCGCTCGGTTGTAAGTAGGTATGATGACGCTCACTGCCTCATCGCCATTATCAACATCAATGCATAGATCTTCCGTGCGCCCTGAGGCCGCTTTTTTCATAAAATTTGGCATATTTCGCTTCTCTCAAATGGCCAACCGCCGTGGCGTGTTCAAAGACCAAGCGCATTTCCGCCTCATCGCAGCCATCACCGTCCGATGATTGCGGATGCGTCATTCGCCACCATCGCAAGACCGCAGCTGTGCGTGCGGTTTTGAGCATTCCGCCACGGCATGGCCAATGCTCCCAGTGATGACCCACATAGGCCTGCGACAATCCGCGGCTCCATGCAGCATCGAGCCAAGCCATTCTTGTCAGACGACCCTTTTCCGGATGATGAACGACACAAATATCAAGTCCATCCGCAATGCGATATCCGGCACGAATCAGTTGCGAGGAAAACAACACATCGTCGCAATAGCCCAAAGCACCCGGGCCAAGTGACGAATCGTAATTCGGAACCCTCTCAAGCACATGACGCGCGATCGCCATGTTGGCTCCGACATACGACTGCGGCCTGCCACGATCGAGCCAACAGGTCTCTGCCAACCAGGCGCGATGCATCGGTGTCATCCACGACCGCAACAAATCGGACGCCAAGACCACACCGCCCGCCACCGCATCGGCATTCGAGCCAATCATGGGCTCCAGCATTCCACCGATCCAATCATTGGGGAACCTCACATCATCATCGGCTGAAAGAATATAATCACCTCGCGCTTCAATGAATGCCCTGTTCATTCCAGCGCTCTTGCCGCGCTTCTCTTCGAAAACATGGCACACCGATATTTCATCATGATCAAAAGCTCCCACGACACGAGCTGTTTCATCGGTCGATCCGTTATCAATCACCATCAACTCACAGTCCAAGCCCACCGGCACCACCACCTGCCGCAATGAATCGAGCGTAGCAGCAAGATGCTCAGCACGATTGCGCGTCACAATGACGATGCTCGCTTTCATTAATGCATGAAATAGAAACGCCTTATCAAACAGCGACCAAACTCTGCAAACGCGTCACAAATGTCCCAACCGGATCCACGGGCATTACTTCAAGCAATCGCTCTTTGGCGGATTTTGCCATTGCTGACCATTCATGTCGACGCTGCCACGCTCGCTCAAGCGCATCATCAATATGGCGTACCGTGGGGGCCTCAGCAATGAATCCGTCGACGCCGTCACGCACATGCTCGGCATTTCCCGCCACATCCGTTGCCACCACAATTCGCTGGCACAACATCGCCTCGATGACCGCCAAGGGCAAACCCTCGTAGCGCGATGGCATGAGCAGACCGTGATGCGTTTCCCAAATGGCACGCACGTCATCAGTCTGACCCAAAAAACTCACATTGTCCGCCGCACACATTTTTGCCATCCGTTCGAGGCTTTGAAGATACGGACCCGTGCCATAAAAACTTACCTCCAGCGGACGAAGCTTCCATTTTCGCATCGCCATGACCTGCAACACAAGATCCTGCCCCTTCGCCATCGGTTCAAGTCTGCCCACACACGCGAGTCGCACGGGCCCCTCCATGTCAGGATCGGTTAAATCAAATTCGTGCGAAACATTCCATGGATTGCTGACGACCTCGGCATTGACTAATTCCATGCCGCACTGGAGTTCCATCAAGCGGCGATTCGCATTGGAAACAAAGTACACGCTTTCCGCGATCTCCAAGCCGTTTCGCAAATCTACGACCCACGAATCCATCGGCCACCAGGCCTCATGATGCGCTTGCACCACCAGCGCATATTTCAAGCCAAGATTCCTGCATGCACTCATCCATGGCAGCCCTTCCCATGGTCCGCCCTGTGAGATGACGACGAGATCCGGCTTGAATGAATTCAACCATCGGATCGATGCCACATCAACCGCTGGCGCAGCATCACGGGAAATTATCCGGTCGGCCATACGCCGCATCAGTGATTTACGCCTCGGCCGATAATGCATACGGGCGCCGCAAGCCGCTAGATTGCCGATCGCCGGATGCTGTTGATCCCACTTTAGAACAGAACACCGAACCTCATGCCCAAGGCCGCATAAACGCATCGCGGTGCGACTCCACAATTCCTCACTGCCACCCCACGCAAGGCCGGCCATGGTCGAAACAAATGCCACTTTCATGTAAGATTACCAGACGGTATAAGCGTAAATCTCGCGCTGTAAATTCCGCACATGCCGTCGCGGGTAAACAGCGAGTAAGGCACCAGCCAATGCCTTGGCGCCAAGCGCCGAAACCAAACGCTTCGAACCGGAATCCTGACGCATTCCGCGAAGAACCAAAGGCATCCAAATATCCCGCAAAATCTCAGGCAAAAACACACAGGCGGGAGCATGACGATTAAACAACAACACCAACTCATCAATAATCGCATCATTGCCGACCACCGATTTGTTCAAGCCTGTATAACGGTAGTGACTCAGCACTTCATCGCTGCGCCCCCAATTTCTTTCGTGTTCCACAAAGTGACACCACAGCTCGCGATCCATGCAGAAATTCAGGTTTTCATCGACTAGAAAATCCCTCGCCACCGCCGATCTTCTGAAAAAACAACTGGGTTGCCAAATACCATCGGAATAGGGATACCTTTCCCATTCGGCACCTGCCACCGGGCTGTCATGGATGCGCCCCCCCTCGCAGTCATATTGCAATCGGCATGCCGCTGCCAACACATCCATCGCAGGCTCGCGCATGAACTCGAACGCAACCTTCCATAATGCGTCGGGTCGCAGAAGATCATCGCTGCACAACCAACTGACGATGTCTCCATTCGCAATTCGAAATCCGCGATTGATCGCATCGGACTGACCTTTGTCAGGACCGCTGCTCCAACTCGCAAGCCATGGATCATATTTTTTGATGATGTCCACCGAACCATCCGTACTACCGCCATCGACTATAATGTATTCGAGATTTGGATAACGCTGCAACAGCACCGAACGGATTGTTTCTTCGATATATGCGACTTGGTTGAAACTCGGCGTGATGAGGCTGATTTTTGGAAGTTGGAGCCGTGGCCCCTGCAATAGCGGCGTCGCGTCATTTGGCGCACTCCATGGCCATGTTTCAAGTCCAGTGGGTGCGGGTGGCAGGGTATCGATATTCATGGCAATAAATGCGGCTCCCAAAACCGACGATCATAGCGTTCCCACGCATGACAACCAAAAGGCATTTTACCGCCATTCATGCTAAAGCATTCGCGCGGCGCGACCTCGAAGGAAAAACGCAACCCTTCGTGAAATGACGCCACGCGAAAGTCGGGAAGGTAATACTTTGCCATGTCCGACCAAAAGATGTCGTTGTTACGATTGTTGGTCGCCGGATCCATGAACTGCCGCCACTCATCCACCAAGCGTCGTAGGGCATCCCAATTTGGAAACCATTTCGCCATTCTCTCCATCCAGTGAACAACAAATTCCGGCGTCCACATGACATGCAAATCAAGCCAACGACTTCCCCGGATGTAACGATGCCTCGCTTGAAGTGCCTCGATCGCTTTGGATACTCTCAATAATGCAAAGCCGCCATTGCCAACCCTCGCCCGATCGACCCATGGGCTGTCCCCACACTTGAACCATGGGGCGCCGACGTAGTCATATGCCATGTCACACCACTCGGCCAATTCGTCTGAAAAAACGAGACTATCGAGGTGGTAAAACATGACGTGCTCATAGTGCCTGAATTTTTTGTAAAAACCCTGCTTCATCAACAACAAGCCATGCGCGGCGGCTGAGCCGAAGTACCTCTTCCGAAAGCGCATGGTTTTGATGCCATCAATGCGGCATCGCTTTCCCCATGGCGCGATCAGATAGATGTCATTATCACCCAGATAATGCAGTAAATGCCTCAATGAAATGTGCTGCGACTCGGTCAATTCATCGTCGCCTGGCCACGGGACCACAATCGCAACACTATGCTTCGTACGATCCATGATGGCTGTATACAAACGCCTAATCATTCCATGCCCAGCAGGGGCCACGCGAGATCACGAGGGCTGATCCTATTCACCGGCAGCGGCCACTCGATACCGATGGCGGGATCATCGTATCGCAATCCTGCCTCATGCCCAGTATGATAAGATCCATCCATGAGATAAAAAAGATCGGCCTCAGCGGTGAGGGCCTGATGCCCGTGAGCAACCCCATCCGGAATACACAGTGCAAGGCCATTGGCATCGCTGAGTTCAAATGCGATATGCTTAAACTTCGTCGGCGACCCCTCCCTCATGTCGACAACGACATCCCATACGGCACCACGAATGCATCGCACGACCTTGGCCTCATGAATGCCACGCGTCTGATAATGCATGCCGCGAACCGTACCTTTCCCGCGGCTTTTCGACAGGTTTGCCTGCGACACATCAAAGGGAAATCCCGCTGCCCGAAACTCAGTCTCACAGAATGCCCTTGCAAAACATCCTCTTGAGTCTTCATTTCTTTCGAGTTCAGCGAGAAAAACACCTTGAATCGCAGTCTTTCCAAAGATCATGATTTTTTTCTGAATCTCGAATTAATCCCCCCACATGAAGCCCAGCCACAATCTCAGAATCGCCATCATCGGCACCGGCAACTTTGCAGAAGTCTGCCACATTCCAGGCATACTCTCCCATACCAATGCCGAAGTCAGCGCGATCTATGGGCGTGATGCGGAAAAAGCAAAATCACTCGCAGCCAAATTCAATATCCCGCACGCGACGGATGACCTCGAAGCCCTTTGCGCCGATCCCAACATCGACGCTGTCACGATCGCCAGTGCCAATTCGGCTCACGCCAGCCAAGCGATCATGGCGCTTCGTCATGGCAAGCATGTCTTCTGCGAAAAACCCCTCGCGATGAATGACGGCGAGGCCGCCGACATGCTCAATGCTGCAAAACTGAGCGACAAAATTCACCAAGTCGCATTCACATTCCGATACAATTACGGCATCCGTGAACTCAAGCGCCGAATCGCCGCTGGCGACATCGGCACGCCATTTCACACGCGTATTCAATATGACCGCTGGGACGGTCTGGCGTCGACCAGCAAAGCGAGTTGGCGTGATCGCCGTGAGGTCGCCGGGGCAGGACTTCTCTTCGACCTCGGATCGCATTTGTTTGACATCCATCGCCATGTGCTCGGACCACTTGATTCGGTCATCGGCTACACGCACACCGTGCCACGCACGCTTCCGCACAAGGATAATGGCGACATGATAGAGATCGAGACCGACGACATCGTCAACGCATGGATCCAACATCAAAACGGTCTGCGAGGGCAATTTTTCATCAGCCGTGTCACACCGCCCTTTGCGGAGCTCGGCTATCTCGAAGTCATCGGCAGCGAGGGCGCACTCAAGGCGGCGCTCAGCCGTGGCGGCGTCGATTTTCTTAAAGCCTCGAAGCCCGATTCACCGGAATGGATCAATCTGCCATTGCCGCCGGAAGCGTCTGACGGCAAAACCCATGCGCTCGACATGATGATGCGTGCATTTGTCGATGCCTGCCTCGCCGGAGAAATCAATCGTGAGGTTGATGCATGCTTCGAGGATGGCTGTGCCGCGCAGTTCGCAATGTCTGCATTGATGAAATCACAAACCAGCATGCGATGGGAAAGCATTCCATCATTCGGTCAACTCGCCTAAC
>Ga0214163_1001452_pt1 | contig 10187 bp, 15 predicted proteins | sample LakMenepilimnion_2_FD_153001 | JGI IMG/M metagenome (GOLD analysis project Ga0214163, IMG submission 153001) | Freshwater microbial communities from Lake Mendota, WI - Practice 15JUN2010 epilimnion v4 | ecosystem: Environmental > Aquatic > Freshwater > Lake > Epilimnion/Euphotic zone | place... | reverse complement strand
CAAGAAAAAATGCAACGGCCTGATGACATGTTATTTGACTTGGCCTTGGAGATCGCTGAAGAAAATGAAATTGATGAACACGGAATGCAAAAGAGGCATTTGCACATCTTGAAATTGTTAGCAGAAAAACCAATAAGCAAAGATCGACTCGCTCTATCTTTACATGTTGGCAAGGAAGAATTGGAAAAGCTGATTATGCCTCCAATTATGCTAAGCACTATTGATAGTCCAGCACTTGTAACTGTTTGCCAAGGCGGTTATACCGTAACCGAAGCAGGACTAGCAGAGCTTATAAAACGAGATATTTTGGCTGCGGATTATGTTTTTAAGCCCCAAGACTGAGGTGTATTATGTCTATTGCTGTTGTAAAAACCATCATCAAAAATGGCCACAAGCGATTAGCTAAGTTGTTGCTAAAACATGGCATTGATAAAACAACCAAATATATAGCTTTTCGGCAAAAAGTATCTAAAAACTTCCACGGCATAGCCATCCCAGCAGGACCATGGCTGACCATGAAGTTAACTGCCAAAGAATTTTTCGATACCCTTTTTCCTGAAAGGCAGAAAAGACAGAAGCCTCATTTGCAGCATTACAACTATAAAAAAATTGAACGTAAAGATTTGAAGTCACATATTGATTTGGCCAAAACTCATAACTTATTCACGCCAAATAAATGGATGAATTTTATAACAAAAAAACAAGACCAAGGTTATTACCTCCATCCATGGGCCGCTTTTCATGTAAGTCCAAAAGTTTTTTTCGATGTAGCTATTCCAGAGCGTCAAAAAATTTTTAACGACAAAAAAATAAAGCATTCTGTGCTTAACCCTCAGGAACATTTGCGTTTATGTATTGAAAACAACTTGACCAATTCCAGTAAATGGCGAAAATTTTATTTGCAAAATCGCCACACAATTGATATTCTTGCTCGACCATGGGATCGATTGAATATAAGCGAAGCAATCTTTTTTACAGCAGTTCGACAGAAACAAAAGGAAACAAATTATGGAATGGATATTTAGGGTAATGGAAATTCGAATAAATCCATCCTGTGCAACACCAGAAGAAATATCTCGTCTTGGAGGAAAAAAAGACGAAAAAGATTTAAATGAAATAATCACTTTAACAGATGATTTTTTTATGGGCCTAACACAAAGATCTGATCCAGATATAATTGCAAACATTGGAAAAAATATGTGCAACGAAATTAATTATTGACATATTGCCCCTAAATATTTAGGGGCAATATGAAATTCACAGAATGGCTTGAATTAAAAGAAGGTAAAAAAAGAAAAGGTAAAAAAGACGCTTGCTATCACAAAGTGAGAGCAAGATACGACGTGTGGCCTTCAGCATATTCTTCGGGGGCCCTTGTGCGCTGCCGTAAAGTAGGAGCAGCTAATTGGGGCAATAATACTGATGAAGATCAATTTAGCAGTGAAGAAATCAAATCAGAAAACAAACTTATTACTTTTCAAACATTCCTTGAGTCTAAATTTTCCAAAGAAAAAGAACAAGGACTACATGGTTGGTTTGCGAGAAATAACAAAACGGGCTGGATAGATTGCAAAGCCAGTAAAAAAGGCCATTTAGTGCCTTGTGGCAGAAAAAAAGCTGGCAGAGGTACAGATAGAAAATATCCCGCTTGCCGCCCTACTCTCTCTATGTGTAATGCCAAAGGCAAAAAAAGAAAGAAGAGCAGCAAGCCAATTTCTTGGGAATAATCAGTCTAAAATATCTCTAAAAATACTAACTGCAGGGCAATCTTCCGGATTCTTCTTGGCCCTGTCTACTGCCTTTTGAATCTCCGAATCAGTGAACAACATGTGGATTTCCTTGCCGTCTTCCAGCTGAACTCTGATATGGTTATATTTTGCAGCTGCAGCTGGATGTGCAAGATTGTTTAAAACCTTTTGCATGTCGCCAATTCGTTTGGCCTTGATTTTGTTGCCTTTTAGTCCTTGAGCCATTTCAATCTCCTTTTAAATTTACTACATAAATTATATGGAAATTAAAAAAGCCACATCAATAAATTCTGTATGCACTGCGATTTTACAAAATAGTAAAATCAAAAAAATAGATATTTACTCCATTTTTCGAACGATTGCCAATAAGAAAAGCAAAATTGTTATTTACGAAAACGATTATGACACTGAAGCGGTAATTTCCGGTGGCGACTTAAAAGATTTTATTAGCAATGTAAACCCTTTCTTTTCATATGAAGATACAGAAAAAATCGAATACTATAAAAAATATTACAACATAAGCAAACAAATATATGATAGATGTATATTCTTAATTGAAAACAGCAAAAAAATATCCTATTACAGAATTAAAGATGTTAAAGCAGGCCACTTCTTAACTTTCAGCGAATTGCATGATGACACAGTTTCAAGCATGCGCTTATTGGCTCAATATGAAGACCCTGATATTGCATACAAAGTTGTCAACAAGTATTTGAAGCTTTACAGATTTCTGCAAATACCAAAGACACTAGAAGTTATTGGATACAACAACCAGAACAACATTTTAGAACAAAAACTCTTCCAAACAATAGATGCTGAAGAGCTTCTATAATGTTTTTAGAGGATTTTACATGAAAATTGAACATGACATCAAGTTGGATTTCAATGATGTTCTAATTAAACCCAAGAGAAGCATGGCAGTTAGTAGAGCCGATGTTAATCTCAATAGACAATTTAAATTACTTAATTGCCAACTGTACAAAGACAAACCTTGGGACGCAGGCATCCCAATTATTGCAGCCAACATGGACACTGTTGCATCCATAAAAGTAGCAGAAAGCTTAGCTAAACATAACTGTTGGACTGCGTTGCATAAATTTTATGGTTTGGATGTTCTGGAAAAATTCTTTAAAGATGATGAAGCAAATAACAGAACCTTTTATACCTTAGGAACTAACGATGACGATTACAAAAAATTAAGAATGCTTTGCAAATTAGCAACTCCCATTCCCTATATTCTTGTTGATATTGCAAATGGTTACAGGCAAAGTTTTGTTAAGTTTGTAAGAGAAATTAGAGAATGGTTTCCTGATAGTGTAATTATGGCCGGAAATGTTTGTACACCAGAAATGACTATTGAATTATTAATTGAAGGGAAAGCAGACTGCATAAAAGTTGGAATAGGCGGTGGAAAAAGTTGTCAAACTCGTTTTGTAACGCATGTAGGTTTCCCTCAACTGTCAGCCGTCATTGAATGTGCAGACGCAGCACATGGAGTTGGCGGTCTAATTTGTTCTGATGGTGGAATTCGCCAACCGGGTCATGTTGCTGCAGCATTTGGAGGAGGAGCAGATTTTGTAATGATCGGAGGATATTTCGCAGGGCATGATGAAAATGAAGGAGAATTTACTTACGATGAAATGGGAAATAAGAAAACCATGAAATTTTATGGAATGAGTTCCGATACAGCTATGCAAAAACATTATGGAGGCAAAGCTAGTTATAGAGCCAGCGAAGGACGGACTATGGAAGTGCCATATAAAGGCTCAATAAATAATACTATAGAAGAAATTTTGGGTGGTGTCAGAAGCACATGTACTTATGTTGGCACAACTAAACTAAAAGATCTATCCAAATGTACTACGTTCATACGTGTTAATAGAATACATGACAATCCATCTATATAAGTTGAGGTGAATTATGTTAAAATTAGAAGCATTTACAAGTGCCAAAGACATGGGAGTAGTATTTTCGAAGCTATTTGAGGCACGAGATTTTGCACACAAAGCTCATCTCGAAACTAAAAGCTACGCTCAACACAAGGCGCTAGGAAGTTTTTATGATGAAATACTTGACCTAACAGACAGTTTAGTGGAATCATATTTTGGTAAATATGGCATTCAAAAAATTGAAATTGGTCAGGTAAAATCACAAGATGTTGTTACATACTTTGAAGATTTGACAAATTTCATCGAGCAGGCTCACGCAAGTGTTAATAAGAAGGATACTTGGGTGCAAAATCAACTAGATGAAGTATTGGCTACTACATTTTCATTACTATATAAGTTGAAAAACCTTAAATAATACTCTTGAATTGGCCACCTAACTTTCTATAATAATCCTGTTGGGTGCATTTCGTGCCCTGTATATTAAGAGGGCGGGGGTGACCCCGTTTTTTCCGATGAAGAATTTTTTCGTAGCTCTTGCCGTTGCAGTTCTTGGCACCACCGTTTATGCCGGTGAGAAGACTCAGGTTCCTGCGCCTGTTGCTGTCAAGCCCGCAGCCGTTAAGGCCCCTGAGTGCACAACCTGCGCTCCCAAGACGGTGAGTGTTGTTCGCCGTGCAACTTTAGCAGAGCGCCGTTCTCTGGTTGTGGTTGAGCCTGTTAAGGTTGTAGAGGTTAAGGAAGTCAAGGCGGCTACTGCTGCTTGTACCTGTGCAACCGCTACTCCGGTTACTAATGTTACTAGTCGTGTTCGTGGTCGTCTGCTCGGTGCTCGTAACCGTGTTGCTTCGGTCGTTGAATGCGCAAATTGCAAGTAATTTTCATTAACAATTTGTAAAAGAGGGTGATAATTTTTTATCACCCTCTTTTTAATTAAACCACTCTTTAAAAGACATTTTGTTCGGTGTTTTATAAAATTTCATAAGAGAATCTGCTAAAAATTTTCCTGCTCGAATGTCACTAGGATAATGCACGCCACCTTTCATTCTGTTTTCACTCACATCGTCAGCATAATCTCTAAGTTGTTGTTTGTACTTTGGATACTTTTCACTCAATACATTTGCTATAAAATGCGCTCCAGCCGCATGTCCACTGGGAAATGATGGGCTATCTGCTGTTTGACTTTCAAAGTTGGGATAATCGAATTTAAAGTGTTTGGCCATTTGCCAAGGTCTAGGACGATCATATTTGTTCTTGTAATAAATAACTATTTTGAAAACTTCAGAAGCTAGTTTTGAAATAAAATCTTTTTCTGTAGGCTTTTTAATAATGTTTGTAAAATGACTTTCGAACGCTTTTGTCGCACTGTCCTGATCGGCAATTCTTTCCAAATCTTCTTCGCTGTTGCTAAGTATTTTTTTCTTTAAAATTTTCAATTCGGCGAGGTTTTCCTTACTGCCATTAGCAGGAAAAGACGGCAATTTGATTTTATCCCATCCATCTTTGAACATGGAAAGGGGGATATCTTCGAATTTTCTACTATACTTACCCAGCTTGCCATACGAAAACTTTTTCATCAATTATATATTGAAGTAATCGACACATTTTGTTAATTTAACCTTTTAAACCTCAAGGAGTTTCAACGATGCTTTTTGCTTTGCTGCTGTGTTTTGCCCAACCGGAAACTAGTCTTCCTTTTATGAAATTAGAATCTATAGGTATTAATCCTATCATAGCCACTGAAAAGACTAGATATTCCCTATCTTGTGCATCTGCTCTGGAAACCACATTTAGAAGCGCTCCTGTCTATCTGGTGACTTATAAAAATGACAAGGAAGAATTAACTCAAGTTGGTGCAATCAGTTGTATATTTCGAACATCAGATACTAAATGGATGGCAGCTGTAGCAAAACTAAACAAACCGGTTCCCGAAAACTATGTTTTACGAGCTAAATTTGTAGCCACGGATGCAGAATACAATTTAGATCGAGTGCTAGAAGTGAAGAAATGCACAATTACTGAGTTTTATCTCAAGCCGAAGGAGAAGGCCACAAAGTTTGAGTAGAATAAACATCATATTCCCATGTTTTCGACAGAAACTCTTTAATCTGACTTATAGTCGATTTTGGATCAGTGTGATGGATGGCAGTGCCTCCTGCTGTCATCCAGTCCTCAATATTTTTTTTATTATCATCAATTAGCAAGCCTTTTTTTGAAGCAAATTCAACTTTACCTCCGCTGTTTCTACTACAAAAAACTTTATCACTTGGTATTTGCAAGTTTGTAAAGCACCATAATTCCTTGCCATAAATAGCAGGCATTCTGTTACTGATGCTGGTTAGAATAAGTGCTTTAAATCCCTTGACTGTATTCCAAATATCAAAGCACTCAGCGGTTGGTGGTAGTTTACAATAAAACTGTGCTAAGTCCGCATCTGACATTTGGTCGCTAAAGGTATAAAAATACTTATTCCATTCATCAAAAGGTAGTTGTGTTAAGTCTTTTTGGAAATAATCACTGAGGCCTTTTTTTAAATCGACAAGAACTCCGTCCATGTCAACGAATATAATAGGTTGCATGAAATAACATAGTAATCTTAACTGCTCTTGTGTAACAAAGTACTACCTTGGAAGTCGAAAGATATTGGAATAAATTTATTTTCAGGCATTTTTAACTTTAAATAATTCTGAACATCAGGATCAGCAACTAACAAGAAAAACCCGCCCCCTCCTGCACCCAATAATTTGCCACCTTGCGCCCCGAACTGAATGGCTTTATCGTATAAATCTTCTAGTATTGGATTTGTTATTGAAGGTGCATATAGTTTCTTTAATTTCCATGATTCATGTAATAAAGTGGCCAACTCATCAAATCGATGAGACTTGAATTGTATATCAAGCTGTTTTGCCAACAAAACCACTTCACCAATTATATTTCTGGTACTTTTGCTTTCGCTAGTATTTCGAGATTGTTCAGTTAAAATTGGATCTGCCGAACGTGTTACGCCTGTATACAATAAAACCAAGTTAGATTCCAAATTTTTCATGAAATCATTTTGATTTTCGTATTGACCAATTTTTACAGTCTCATTTGACAAGAACTCAAAACTTCTCATGCCACCGTAGGCGGCAATATATTGATCCTGCTTGCCTATTGGTTTTTGCAATTCTTGCAATTCAATCTTACATGCCTCTTCAGCCAAGTCTAATTTATCATAAGGTTGTAGATTTAAATGTGAGCGCAAAGCAGCCAAAAGTCCTACGCAGTAGCTTGAACTGCTACCCATGCCCGTACCCGACGCTGGCAAATCTGATATGGAAGAAATCTCGATATGGTTTTGCACATCATATAAAGTCAAAATAGAACGGGCCAAGTCATGCTTTAAGTCCTTAGTATTTTTTACGATTTCATCTTTGCTATAATGAAGCTTGACTATATCATCGAATGGGGTGTTAACTGTTATATAAATATACTTTTTTATGGCTGCAGAAACAACAAATCCATTTTCGTGTCGGTAGAAAGCTGGCAAGTCACTGCCACCTCCTAAAAAGCTTACTCTCATAGGCACACGGAAAAAAATCATAAATTCCTAAACAAATTTTAAAGACTAAAATATTTAGTGGTTTTTTCTAATCTTTCAAAAGTTCCCATGTCAAATACATATTCGCCATCGTTAATTGGCAGAGCGTAAATCTTTTTGTTATCTTTTAACATTTGTGGCAACAAATTACCTGCTAGATCAAAATAGTCTTCTTTTTTGTATTTTTGAATGCTTGACTTTTTTATGATTAAAATACCACTATTGATAAAATTATGACTTTCAACACTTGTTGGCTTTTCAATTATATTTTTTACCTTAAAACTTTCATCAAACTCAACTAGTCCGCCTGTAGATGGTTCATTTGACTGATGTATAAACAACGCTGCATCTGCTTGTTTTTCTTCATAAAGATGTAACAAACGATTGATATCAACATTTGTTACAACATCTCCATAATAAACAATAAAATCGTCATCCATCAATTCTAAAGCATTTAGAATTCCGCCTGCTGTTCCCAAGGGTGTCGTTTCATGGCTTAAATGGATATTCTGATTATTTTCTTTCACATAAAGTTGCAATTCTTCTTTCAAAGATCCTATATTGCAAATCAAATTGTTAATTCCGAACTTAGACAAGTGCTCGTGAATATATGTGAGGACCGAAATGCCTTTTACTTTTACAAGGCATTTCGGAATTATCTTGGTCAAGGGATAAAGTCTGGTGCCATTGCCAGCACACAAGACAAATGCTTGTTTTACTTCACATTTACGCATGGGAAATAGGTTATAAACTTATGTTGCACAGTAGTGTTTTTCAAAACATTCTGCTTGATTTCATCAAGAAAGTTCCACGCTAAACACAATATGACCACTGGATCTTTTTCATTATAGAGAACTTGGGGGCTACAAATTTTAACATCCATACCGGGGGTCAGAAAATCCCATTTAAAATTACTATCGTCAACTATGTAGTCCAACTTTAATTTTAGCCAATTAAGCAAAGTGTTGCCCTTTGCTGATGCGCCGTATCCAACAATCTTAATATTATTTTTTCTGCACAGATCGACAGCATTTAATAGTTGCTGTCTAATATCTTGAGCAGAGTGTGCAAAATCAAAGTAAGAGGATAATTGGTTTCTCTTTGCCTTTTCTTCTTCTTGTATCAAATCTTTTATTTCTTGCCCATGTTCTCCTTGATTTGAAACTTCAAAAACAAAGCTCATGGAATGTATTGGTGCCTTCCAAGCTCCAGTCACAACTAGACCGTTTATTTCCGCTGCTTTTTTGAAAGAGTGTGCTGTAAAATAGCTAACATGTTCATGATAGATTGCGTCAAATTCTTTATTTTTGAACATATCGCATTGTGAGGTTTGAATATAAATCTTGCCTCCGGGTTTTAATGCAAGTTTACATCCCTCCAAAAATTCCACAGGATTTGGAACATGAGGTAAAACGTGAACAGCACATATGACATCGAACTGTCTGTTGGACGCTAATTCTTTGGCATACGCCAAATCCCAAAATGCAACATCAACGTCTAATCCCCTGCCAGAAGACAAAGGCCTAAGGTTAGCGGCTGGATCTACGCCAAAACAATCCATTCCTGCTTCTTTAAACATTTCTAAAAAAAGCCCAGAATTACAGGCAATTTCAAGCATGCTTTTGCCTTTTACTTCTCCGACACGCTCACAAATAGTAACAGCCAAATCTTCAAAATACTTAGTTAAAGTTTTACTGGTGTCGCTCACATACAAATAATCCTTGAACATTAGTTCGGGATTTACTGAAACTGTTAGCATGTTGTGATGACAAGAAGAGCAGTATTGAACACCCAAAGGAAATTTAGGAAGCTTGCTACCTCTATGATATGAATTGGCAAGAGGTTGTTCAGTTAAATCCAGAAAAGGATGAAGACTACGACTTTTGCAAACAACGCATGAATCTATTTTTTTATAATCAGACATAAACAATTCCCTTTCGAGCTAAAAATTTGTTTTCAACAAGATAATTTTTGTTTTGTTGTAGAGCTTCCACAATTGAACGAGTGGTTTCTTTAAATTCAAAACCGAAAGCGCTTATAAATTTGCTGGAGTTAATAGTGAAATCATAAGAAGGAGAAGTACCAGTATCCTCAATGCTACAACCCAAAGTATCTGAAACTTCTTTTGCTACGTCTCCAATCTTTACATTGAAGCTAGCCATATTATAAACGCCTCTTTTATCCTCTTTATTCTCTACGATTGCACGAACGCCTCTAGTTAAGTCTTTCATGCCTAAAATAGGTCGATAGTTATTGCCATTAAAGACCTTCAGACTACCAGAAGCCATGCCGTTTAGAGTCATAGCATTTATCATGAGGTCAGTACGGAAATTTTTTGAAAAGCCATTGACGCTGCCAAATCTAAGTGCATACCACTCACACGGATTGAAAGCCTGCAAATAATTATCAGTAGTAGTTTTACTAAATGACAACATGTCATTTGGAATAAGCCCTAAGTTCTCAGTGGCATCAAAGCCAGTCAAATAGACACAAGAAGAACTTGCATAAATAAACTTTTGAGTCGGATTCAACTTTTCGACTAAATTTTTGAAGTTCAGAATGTTATTCTGGAAAGCACCTTTTTTATCTTCATTGCACATTGGCACACTTGAATGAGCAGCAGTGAGAATCACAACATCAAAACTCGACAAATAATCTTTTGATAATTCGTTATAATCTAATTGTTTTTGCACTCCATACACACCAAACCATCCAATATCAACGGATTCAACGGAATGAGACTGAGATAACTCATCAACTAGTTCACTACCAATATATCCACTGCCGCCTATACAAAGTATTTTCATGCTTTAATAAAGTAAGATATAGGTCTTTTTGAATAGAAGATAATAGATAATGTATGCTAAATTTCAAAGCATTTTTAATTGAGACAACGCTTGAATACCATGATAAGCTTAATCCCTTATTATGGTCAAATGAAAAATTTGATAGCGCTGCCAGAGCAAACCTGTT
>Ga0214163_1001451_pt1 | contig 10197 bp, 7 predicted proteins | sample LakMenepilimnion_2_FD_153001 | JGI IMG/M metagenome (GOLD analysis project Ga0214163, IMG submission 153001) | Freshwater microbial communities from Lake Mendota, WI - Practice 15JUN2010 epilimnion v4 | ecosystem: Environmental > Aquatic > Freshwater > Lake > Epilimnion/Euphotic zone | place... | reverse complement strand
TCCATCGCGGCTTGCGCCGTCACTAACGCATCCTCGAGATTCGTCAGATCGAGCGAAATCTGAACCTTGGGCTTCATCGATGTGGGTTTGTTGAAATCAGACGACATGGATGCTTACGCCCTTTGGACTTGGGGTGGGGAGGTCTTCTCAAGGCACGAAGCAATGTGCCGAACTGCTTGCCGCAACCTCGCTTCGTTCTCAACAAGCGAAAGTCGCAGATAGCCTTCACCCGATGGGCCGAAACCACCCCCTGGGCTTACAGCAACATTGCCTTGCTCAAGCAAATGCATTGCGAAATCTATAGAATTCATGTTTGATGCCCAAGGCTCAGGAATCTTGGCCCACACAAACATACCCGCCCTTGGCGTTGCGGCTTCCCATCCGATGCGTCGAAGCCCTTGCAATAACACGTCTCGCCGACCCTGATAAATCAACGACTGCTTCTCAACAGTCGCTTCCGTATCTCGCAACGCCACAATAGCCGCAATCTGAATCGCTTGGAACATCCCGTAGTCGTAGTACCCCTTGATGGTCGACAACCCACGAATCATCTCGGCGTTGCCAGCACAAAAACCGACTCGCCAGCCGGCCATGTTGTACCCCTTACTCATCGTCGTGAATTCAACGCCGACATCTTTCGCTCCCGGTGCAGAAAGGAACGAGGGTGGCTGGTAGCCATCATAAGCAACGTCCGCATAAGCGAAGTCGCTGATGACCATCAAACCATATTTCTTGGCTAACTTGACGACATCCGTGTAGAACTCTGGCTCGACCGTCACCGTCGATGGGTTATGCGGATAATTGACGATGAGCATCTTGGGCTTGGGATAAAAATGCTCGCACGTATAAGCGATATTCGAAAGATATCGCTCCGTATTCGAAACATCGAGCGATACCACGTTGCCCGATGCCAGAATCACACCATACATGTGAACGGGGAAGAAAGGTGCGGGGATGATCGCCGTATCCCCTGCCCCAATCATCGCCAACAACATGTGCGAAAAACCTTCTTTAGACCCCAAACAGACGATAGTCTCGGTTTCCGGATCAAGCCGAACGCCGTACTTGCGCAAATACTTGCTAGTGAGCTCTCTTCGAAGATTTAAAATACCGTTACTCTTCGAATACCCATGATTTCGGACGTCCGAAGCCGCTTCAGAGAGCTTTTCGATAACCAGGGGATCAGGCGGATCGCTGGGATTACCCATCCCCATATCGATCACATCCTGGCCGGCCCGCCTTTTTTGATAGAGCAAGTTGTTGATGCGCCCAAACAAATACGGTGGCAACCGATGCACTCGCGGTGCATACTCGACCCGAAAAGGTGTCTCTTGCATCCTAAAAACCTCTAAATTGGCTCAATGACGATCTGACAAAATCACGTTCTTACGACGATCTTCAACGCTCTAACTTCGCCAGCCCGCAGAAAAGCATAAACGACCCATAACAACCCGAAAAGGTCTACGGTGCCGTTTTCTACGGTGCCGCTTTACTTGTCGCACCGCCGCTTTGCTTGCCGCATCCGATGTTCGAGCTATTATCATCTCAACTCATGGACGCCCAGCCGAGGGGCATCCACCTTGAAACAAGCTGATGGGAGATCCAGCAGCCTAAGCCACCTGCTTGAGAAAACCTTCAAGCATCTTGGAACGGACAGGGTTCTGCAACTTCGCTACCGCCTTGGATTCAATTTGCCGAACCCGCTCTCTGGTCACCTTGAAAATTCGACCAACTTCTTCAAGCGTATACGAATATCCGTCGGTCAAACCGTAACGCAATCGGATGATCTCTCGCTCGCGGAAAGTCAAAGTCTTGAGCAATGAATCGATGCGATCTCTCAACACTCCGTTATTGGCATTACGCAAAGGATTATCGCTCGAAGGATCCTCGATGAATTCTCCGAACACACTATCCTCCCCTTCTCCAACCGGCCGATCCAAACTCGCTGGATTGCGTCCGATATCCATCACACGCTGAACCTCCTCGGGAGCAATTTGAGCCGCGTCGGCGATTTCGTAAATCGATGGAGTACGTTGCAACTCATGTGTCAGTTGCTTCTCGATGTTTCGCAGCTTGCTCAACACATCGATCATGTGAACCGGAATTCGGATCGTACGCGCTTGGTCTGCAATCGCCCTGGTAATCGCTTGGCGTATCCACCAAGTCGCATACGTGGAAAATTTAAACCCGCGTCGATACTCGTACTTGTCTACCGCGCGCATCAACCCAGTATTGCCCTCTTGAATCAAATCCAAAAAGCTCATACCTCGATTGCGATACTTCTTTGCGATCGAAACGACGAGCCGAAGATTGCCGCTGGACAACTGACGCTTAACCGCTTCGTATTCGCGAAAATTCTTTCGGAACTCTTCCACTCGCGCTCGCAAGGATCGCGGTGACTCTTGGGTGGTCATAATCAGATGACGCAGTTCGCGTCTGTAACGATCCAGCTCCAAAGGATGCGATCCGGATTCACGCAACTCGCGAACCTTGGCTTGCAAGTAATCCATTCGCTGCGAGTATTGCTCAAGTTGCCGCATCAAAGGAATAACACGACGCGACCGCAAACTGAGCTCTTCTACAAGCACTAGCGACTTCAGTCGACGACGCTGATACGACTGCCTTGCTTCAGCCTTGACCCCTTCTGGCGTGCTGCGTCGTACGATGGAATGAAAGTCCCGTCGGTTCTCTTCGATCAAGCGATCTAGTGTTGCGATATTCAATGGCATCCGACCACTGACTTGCTCTTTGGTCAACTGCTCAGTCAACGATACTTTGATAGTTCGGTCGAAAGGAAGGACCCCCAAAGAAACCTTGCGAAGTATCTCCACGGTGTGCCGAAGCGCAAAATCATTCCCAAGTACAGCGCGTCGAAACTTGCGACGCGTAATTTCAATCTTCTTTGCCAACGAAATTTCTTGCTCGCGGGTAAGCAAAGGAATCTCGCTCATCTGGCTTAAATAAACTCGCACCGGATCGCTTGGAACCCGAGTTCGCTCAGCAGGTGCCAGGGGAAGCTCTTTGACAGGACGTTGCGTTTCGTTTGACTCTTCCGTAACAAGCTTCAAGCCCGCTCGACGCATACGTTCATCAATCGATCCGCTCTGCTGCGATTGATCATAACTCTCAACCCGTTTGTCATCCGAATCGATGATCTCGACACCAACACGCTCAAGAGCAACCAACAATTCATCGAGTTTCTCTGCTGAACTCGCTTCATCAGGCAAGTACTCGCTGACTTGATCGTATGTCAAAAAGCCTTGGTTTCGTCCCAATGCAACCAACGCACGCAGTTCCAACATTTGGCTTTCCATGTGCTCAACTCCTTTGGCATAGTGGAAAAAGATCTCGATCGAACATCCGTTGTTCTATCGCTGGGTCTTCTAACAGTAAAAATTTCTTAAGTCACAAAATCATCCGTTGCCGTTTGGCTCGTCATCGATGGATCGGTCTTTCTTAAAATCGGGAATCACTCAAGGACCAGTCGGTGTTGGGCCCGTCGGTTCAATCCCATGACGCAATCTCGCTTGACGAATCAACGACTCTAACACATCGAGCTGTTTGTCTTCATCGAGTAGTCCGTTCTCTAAAGCCTGCCGCTGGGAATCACGGTGCGTTGCTTCACCTTGATCACCCCAGTGCTCGCACAAGGAATGCAAACGAGCCTCTGCATCAAGCAGAGCCTTGCTCGCCTTCACTAGCGCAACTTCTTGAATGCTCTCCAAAACACTCTTCAAGTCCGGATCCTCGGTGGCCGCTAAGACACTCGCGTAGTCCAACGCCCCACCCTCGAAATCCAAATCGATGTACAACTGAAAAACTCCTCGAGCTGTGCTCGAAGCAAGCTGCTTGACAGGAAAACGCTCAATAGCAAAAGGGACTAACTCCGAATGAAGCACCAGAATTTCCAGCAATTCCAACTCCACCGGCGAAAGCTCTCGATATCGATACTCCTGCTCTTCAACCAACTCTTCTTCGTCTTGCAACCCTCCAGGTCGCAAATGCTTCGCATCCGCTCGCAATCGTTCATATCGCTCGGCTCGCTCGCGCAACTCAATAAGTCTCGAGCGTACTTCTGTAAGCCCAACGCCAAATTGCCGAGCTAGCCTCGAGAGGATTTGCTCCTGCCGCAATTTCACCCGACTGTCGGATAACCTTACCGGCATCTTCGACATCGCCCCAAGCACGCTCTCCAAAGCAAGCGTCGCTCGATGCGTATCAAGCAATGGATCAAATCCCGTGCAAGCTGTCTGTATCTTGAACTCCAACGCGTCGACCGACTTGTCGATCAACTCCCGCATCGGCTCTCCGCCATAACGGACCAAAAAATCACAAGGATCAAGCTCCTCTGGAAGAGTCAGGATCCGCAAGTCCATCTCCTCGACAAGAAACAACTCGAGGACTTCTTGAGTCCGACGTCGACCAGCTTCGTCCCCGTCGAGGACCAAGACGACGGTATCACAGTAACGCTTGAGCAAACGAATATGGTTTTCCGTCAAAGCCGTGCCGCAACAAGCCACAGCATTGTCGATGCCATGCTGATGGGCCATCATCACATCGGTATATCCTTCCATCACCAATGCCACTCGGCTCTTCGTGATTCGCTCCCTGGCATGATTCAACCCGTAGAGCGTCTGGTTCTTATGATAAAGCCTTGTCTCGCTGCAATTGATGTACTTCGCTACATCGCTCGGACCACCCGGCAAAATGCGACCGCCGAGCGCAATGGGACGGGACTGCGGATCGTATATAGGAAAAATCAGCCGATCACGGAATCGATCGTATCGCGTCCCTTTTTCACTGACTCCTAATACCCCAACCTTCTCCAATGCATCGACACTTATTCCCTGCGCTACTGCCTTGTCCACCAACCAACTCCAAGAACTTGGCGCATAACCCAACTGAAACCGATCGACAATCTCCGAAGTCAAACCCCGTTCCAACAGATATTCTCTCGCGCGCTGAGCGACCTCATTGCGACTCGCTGACGCTTCACCCGCCCCCTGCATTCCCCCCAACAAACTACGGTACTCGCGAACAACCCACTCCATCGCTCGGTACAACTGACGCTTCTCTACCGTTCGCTCAGGAACGGGTAACGAAGGTGGATACTCGCCGCTTGGAACCATCGAAGACTTAGTACTCGGAACACTCAAGTCGCTCGAAGGGGCACTTCCACTCGACCCAATACCTTTTGCCTCACTTGTTTTGGAATTGCCCGATTTACCAATTCCGGTTTTCGCAATATTGGCACTCGAAGATTGCGGCGAGCTCGAATCCGATGGCTTGAAACCTGACGCCTGAGTTGTCGGGAATCGCGGCGACTCGGGTGGTTCGATGTAAATCCCTGCACGCTCGGAAAGAAACTGCATCGCTTCCGGAAACGACATCCCTTCACGTTGCATCACAAAACTAAAGACATCGCCTCCCACATCACACACCCAGCACTTCCAACTCTGCCGCTCGGGATGTATCTGCATGCTCGGACGGCGATCGTCGTGGAACGGGCATCGCGCGACGAAACCACGGCCCTGTCGCCGCACTTCGACGTAGCTACCGATCACGTCGACGATGTTCAAGGCGGCACGCACTTGCTCCTTCGTCGCATTATCAAATCGCGATGCCATAAGATTTCTGGGTTTACTTGGACGCGGGAAAATGGTATTTCGCTACTACCGCGATGCAGCAACTGCCCCAATGTCGAGCCGTCCGTAGCTCGGGCAAAGAGTATCTTCAATTTAACATCACGGCGTCAACACCATTTTTTCCATTTTGGCTAAAGTCCACTTCGCTTAGCAGTTTTCCCTGTCTTTTGCTTGGGCTTACCGTCCTCCAGTTGGATGGCCGTGCAAGAATTCTCACGCCGGAGCAACGCGAATTCCCTCGGCGTTAAATGCTATCAAGGGATATTCTCGCTGGATGAAACCGGTGACTTCCACTCCTTTGGATCCAATCGCTCCCAACCATTCGGAGTCACCAAAGCCTCTACCACACGCTTTGGTGTTTGATCCGTAATCCACAGCTCTTCTCCTCCCACGCTCACACCCAGCGCAAGCGACTCTGGCGACTGAGATGAACGCGAAAAAGCGGACTTCGGAATGCGATGTATTCCGCCGATTTGCTCCTGTGGAATTGAGCCGACTTGCAAACTGCTTTTGTTTATCTCAACGTCACCTGGTTGACTCCAAGTGATAGCACCATTGCAACTCTGAACCACTAACATTGTTGGAACATCGTTGACCATTGCACGATCGACGGGACCGGTGTTAGGAAAGAGCGTCCCCTGCCCAGTGATCAAGTAAAAGTTTGGTTCATGGTTCACCCAAGCATCCGGCGAGCTAACAGAACAGTACTCCTTGGGCATCTGAGCAACGAGAGTGGTGTTCGCAGGACTGTCCCAAGGCTGATCAAGTTGAAATGCATCGAAGAGCTCTTGATAACCAAGCTGTGGCAGGATTAATACTCGCCAAGAATACAACGGTACTCCTGCGCTGTCACGTACAACCGGAGTTGGATAACTTCCGTGAAGATCGTAGTACGCATCAAGTGCATCGACAATCGTCTTCATACGTGCGTAATCCTCCCGAATCGCTTGAAAGCGAACCAAACGCCGAAATTCTGCGAGACCGAATGTTGCTCCGAAGAGCATTACGAGAAGCGCTGAAGCGGCTGTGGCGATGAAGATCCATCGGCGCATGGGACTAGCCAGCACAACATTACTCGGCATGGTATCACCAAGCGTTTGCGAACCGCTCGCATCGACTGATTTAGCAGAGCTAGTTGGGCATTGTGAGCCCGGGCTGACGTGCAGCTCGGAAGCCTGCTGGGACTGAAGTCCAGCGATCAATCGTCCTGACGGGGATCGAGTGGGCATAACCACTTGCAATCCACACTCAACGCACGGACCACGCTTGCCCAAGTACTCATCGGAGACCGTCGATCGATGCGAGCAGTAAGGGCAAGTGAACTCGAACATCGCAGTAACCCCACGCAGTGGTTAGGCTCAAGCTGATTTGCGACCGATGAATTGGTAGTACGGTGTTCGAACCAGAGGCATGTAAGGCACCTTGGCACGTTTCTCTTGCAACCAAGAGGTTTCAAAGTGACGGGCTAGAAACGGCAAATGATCTGGGCTTGGAAAGACGTTGTCGTTCGAAAACCACAAAGGCCAAAACGAACGCGTTGACCAACCGTGCCGAGCATGTGAATCTTGTGGGTATTTGCGAGAGACATAGAAGTCAATCACACCAATACGACCACCGGGCTTGAGAATCCGCTTTGCGTTTTCAATTGCTGCGAACCAATCGGGAATCATCGTAAGTGAATACGAAAAAGTCACGACATCGGCGAAGCCTTGATTTGTGGGGGGAGTCCAAGTCGTCGCATCAGCCGCGACACCTTCAACATTGGTCCACCCATGTTTAGCAACTCTTTGGCCGACGACTCCTAAAAGAGACTCCGCCAAGTCCACTACATAGATTTTGTCGAATTTACGAATCGGCTCGCCGATGAATTCCAAGTTCGCTCCGGTCCCGCCACCGAAATCGACCCAAGTTCCTTCGCATTGCTCGCCGAGTTTGCGATAGACGTCTTCGCGACCTTGTAAAAGGCGTTTGCGAAAGTCGTCGTAATGGGCGGCTTGACCGGCATAAAAATTCTCCATCCGCTGCGCATGGTCTTTCCCGCGAACCGGACGAAGAACCAAGTGATAGAGAACTTTCAAGTCGTTGAGAAAGGACATTGCGGGATGAACCCTCCGGTAGCACGAAACAAAAAAACCAGGCACTTACTTTGGAAGCGCCTGGTTAAATAAGATAGCCGTTGCGATTGCATCGAGCCAATTAGAATCCCTTGAACGGGTGCGAAGCCGTATCCTTTTGGGCGACCATTTCTTCAGCGGTGGGCAAGCCCTTCATCGCGTTGGCGATGGCATCAAAGGTTGCTTGGTAGTTGTAATCATAGATCTTGCGATCGTCGGCAGCTGCTGGGTGAATGAACACGCCGCAGACGATGACCAACTTCTCAGCTTGATCCTTAGGAATCGTGCCGTTAGCAACGCTATCGGCTACAGCCTTTGCAACAGCAGCTTGGGCAGGGCCAAACATCTGAACAGCCTGCTTCATACCCTTGATCGTCACCTTGGTGATCATCACGGTCGAAGGCTTAACAGCAACGTTAGGAGCCAAGACTGCGAGCAAATTGGTGTGACCACTGCTTTGGGTTGCCAAGGCGTTGGCGAAAGCCACCCCAACTGGCCCTTCTTTGCTACCGATCATCAAGTCGATGTGTGCAATTTCATTTCCATCGCCGACCAACGCTTCGCCAACATACATAGACATGGAGTGACTTCCCTCTTCGAATTAGAGACCTCGGTGATTTTGCGCGATGCTCACGCATTTCTGAACACTTGAAGGTATCAAACCGCAACATTCTTGCAACGCAATCCGAGAAGCCTTTTTTGTAGAAGAAGTTTGTTTTTGACGATTGCGGGAGCTCTGACGACGTTTTTTATCCGAAAAACAATGGATTTTTCGATCAAACCGATTACGCTGACGAGGGTTGGCGAGCAACTTTTTTCGAATGGCACAGAGATTGCTTGCCGAATAACGACTAGTTCGAACAAGTCCGTTAGTCGAATTCCAACAGTTTAGGTTCCCATTCAAAGGTTCCCTGCGATGAAAACGCTTTTCCGCCGCCTCGCTCTTTTATTGGCTTTTGCCCCTGTTGCAACGTTTTTAGGGGAGCCAACCCTTCAAGCAAACGAGAATGCGGAACCTTCAAAAGGCGGGAAAACCGTCGCAGTAGCTGGTAAAGTGAAGAAATCAGGGCCGGCTAAAGCTGGCGAAGCCCGTACGGTGGAGATGTTTGATGCCATGGATCAAGGGTTGATCCAAGTCGATTACATTGGAAAAGACTCCACCCAAGCGAACTTGATTTTCAAGAACAAGTCTGGGGAATCGCTTGATATTGTCCTGCCAGAAACCTTTGGCGCTGTTCCTGTAGTGGCACAGGGCATTGGGATGGGCGGCGGTGGCATGGGTGGCATGGGCATGGGTGGCGGCGGAATGGGTGGCATGGGCGGTGGCGGAATGGGCGGCATGGGTGGTGGTGGAATGGGTGGTGGTGGTCAAGGGATGGGCGGCGGAATGGGTGGTATGGGTGGTGGCGGAATGGGTGGCATGGGTGGCGGTGGAATGGGCGGCATGGGTGGTGGCGGAATGGGTGGCATGGGAATGGGCGGGATGATGAGGGTCGAACCCGATCGTCCTCGCAAGTTCGCTGTTGCGACGTTGTGCCTCGAGCATGGCAAGCCTGATCCGAACCCACGGATGAAGTACAAAGTCGTGCGACTTTCCGAAGTGAACTCGAACCCTGAAATTGCAGAGTTGTGCAAGGCGTTGGCGAAGGGGCAAGTCCCACAGAACACAGCCCAAGCGGCAGCGTGGCACATCGCCAACGGGCTCAGCTGGGAAGAGTTAGCAAGCAAACCCCGAAAGATTTGTGACTACACGGGAGTAGAGATGTATTTCTCCGGATTGGAGATTCAGAATGCGTTGCGAGTGACTTCGTTGGTTCGCAGTGCATCGGAATCGGCACCAGAGACATCGAGTCCGGGAGTTGTGGGTGGATCGACTGGTGAGTCCGGATTGTATGTTTCGCCGGGCGAAGCGAAGTAAGTTTAGTGCTTTGTTAAGTCGGGTTGAAGCCGATCGCATTGGTGGTCGCGAGGCTTGCAAGGATTCTTGAAAACGTTGCGATTCAAGAAGAGATAAATCAAGAAAAGATAAAGGTGTGGGGGCGAAAGCTTCCGCACCTTTTTTTGCTGCACATCCGCAGTTGCAAAAGCAACCCTCTAATTTTGCTTGCATTTCTCTAAAATTTCCCGCAGGTTCAGGGACTGTCCCCGGTCGAGCACGCAAAATAATGCTGGCATTTCTCAAGCATGCCATTGCGATGCTGCCGCTTTGCAGGCTTGCAGCTGGGTTTTGACAGCAGGTTCAGGGACTGTCCCCGGTCGAGCACGCAAAGCAATGCTGGCATTTCTATAGCATGCCATTTTGATGCTGCCGCTTTGCAGGCTTACAGCTCGGTTTTGACAGCATTGCAAATGCAATGACCGCAGGTTGCTGATCGCTCTATGTGCCCATCCAACTCCGGCACTGGGTGCCACTGATTCGCAACCTCCCTGGCTCCGAA
>Ga0214163_1001450_pt1 | contig 10199 bp, 24 predicted proteins | sample LakMenepilimnion_2_FD_153001 | JGI IMG/M metagenome (GOLD analysis project Ga0214163, IMG submission 153001) | Freshwater microbial communities from Lake Mendota, WI - Practice 15JUN2010 epilimnion v4 | ecosystem: Environmental > Aquatic > Freshwater > Lake > Epilimnion/Euphotic zone | place... | reverse complement strand
TCCAGTGACTAACTATGATAGTGAAGCATTTGCTTCTAAACATACTTATAGTTGTTTACGCTTGACATTGGGACTATTAGTGTTTAGTATCAATGTAGATGTAAAATACAATTATATTAAAATGTTACCCCAATGATGACTACAGAACAACAAAAAGCATATGAGTCTGGATACCTAGCCGGTTTTCATAATAAATATGACTGCCCATATCCAAAAGATTCAAAGGAAGAAGAATGGTGGTGTATTGGATATAGTGATGGTGTGGATGATTATTTCAGAACTTTAGATTTATAAAATAATATGACTAAAACAGAATTAAAGAAACTAAAAGAACTAGACACATTTCTAAGAGAAAGAAATATGCAATTGCGTGGCACTAATATTATAGTTAGATTCAACGCTAACAAAATCAATTGTGTTCAATTAGATTTGGATATGAATTGGGAAGTTGGTTATTCTAATATAAAGGAATTAAACGAAACGCCAACAATCAAAAACCAGTATTATATTGAATACGGAAAAATTAAACAAGACTAATATGACTAATGAAGAACTAAATGTTGAGATTGCTGAATTTTGTGGGTGGAGAAATATCAGAGAACAGGATTATCAGTCATTTGGAACTGACCCGTATATTGATGGACCGTCTCAAGTATGGGTGGGAATACATCCAGAATCAGATGTTGACAGCAAAGAGTATGAAGTTATACCTGATTATTGTAATGATTTGAATGAGATGCATGAAGCTGAGAAGATGTTGAATGAGAAGCAGGAGGACATAATGAACAGCACTTTGTGGGATATCATGGATGGTCGAAAGTATCTATGGCACTCAACCGCATCACAACAAGCAGAAGCTTTTGTAAGAACTATTGACAAATGGAAAGGATAATATGACTGACCAAGACTTGTTATCTATACTAGGAGAAAATGTTAACTCAAAAGAGTTAACTGTTTTGAAAACGCATGATATTATGCAACGAGACAAATCTGTAATTACAGGATTTGTTGTAACAGATATCCCGTGGCCTAAGCTATTAAGTGAAATCTTAAACGAGGCGGGCATAGGTATAACCATTGATGAAGAAACCAGAAAAAGAAATTTTGAAGATGGTATAAGACATATTCAAGGTTGACTTTTTATAAAGTGTGTGGTAAAATAATTGTATGAAATTTAGCAAAAGTGATATTTCGAGGGACACTATAACATTTGAGCCAGAAAATCTGGAAGAAGTATTTGTATTAGGTAGATTGTATCAATCACTCAAGGGATCAACATGGGGATATAGCGTGGAGATGAAACTTGGAGTAACCGTTCCTCTCTCTGATTTAATTTCTAAATCTATTGAAGACACTAATAAAAACGAAGAGGATTGAGCTTGACTTGTTATAAAGTGTGTGGTAATCTTATAAAGTTATGAGTGAACAAACCTATATGAACCTAAAAGATGCAGTAAAGCGTCCTAAATTGTCAAAGGAAATGGTTATTAACCCGGTTAACCGTGAAAACAAAGACTTTAAACGTGTTGTTGATAAATATCAAACGTGGTGTACTGATGAGGGAGGTTATAAAGACTCCCGTGTAACCTACGAAAATGATATTATTGATTGTTTGTTTGAAACTGACACTGATGGTTATGCACTTGCTACTTTTTTGAAGGAAAGGGCTTATATTGAACCAGATAGTGAATTGGTAGAGATTCTGGATTGTGTTAGTAATGTTAAGTATAGTTTGACCAAACAAATTATTGGACAATGGACCAAGGAGAATTTTCTGGAAATTCCAAGTGATGTAATTGGCAAGAAGGTAAATGCCAAACAAGGTTATAATAAGTATGAAAATCACTATATTACCACTATCAGACCGGACACTTATGAAATAACTGTCAGTGATAAAATTGATAAAAATGGTGGTTATATAGTTGGATTTGAAAATGTAACCTTTCTATGATTGACTTATTATAAAGTGTGTGGTAAAGTAGAGTTAATATGAATACTAATATTAGCACAGAAAAACCAAATACTAGATACTTTTTAACCAACTCGAAAACAAAGGTAGCTAAAGTAAGAATTATTATATTGAAGTAATATGAGTAACAATATTAAAACCTGCCCAAATTGCGGCGCACATGAAATAAAAGGTGGATATCATTCTCTTTTTGGGTGTGGATCTTATTATAGTGATGATAAAGGAGGAAGCCCTACAATTACAGAGAAGCGAGAAGGTTATAGATTTCACGAAACGCTACAGTGCGCTCATAACAGAATCGCAGTCTTAAATAATAGACTGTTTAAAGTCGAGGAATACGTTAAAAAGCAAACAGAAATTCCAAAAAAGAATTTGAAGTCTCTGGAGCAGCATAACAAACAAGCATATATTAATTTTGCCGCAATCAATAATCTCAATTCTGGCTTTGCTTGTCCAAAGTGTGGAGAAGAAATGTTTTATTCTACTCTTAATTCTACTTTGTTGACGCATCCTCCTAAACGAAGCGTGAATTGCAATAAGTGCAGTCATACAGATTATGCATATTAAATATGAACATCCACGTTCCTGAAGAATTAAAAATCAAATACCCTCAATACGAATTTCGCGGCAAACAGCGCGAAATTAATAATAGAATAGTAATTGAGGCTTATAATCCTACTACTGAGCAGACTTTCTTTTATTCTTTTGAGGAGGATTTTTTTTGGATGGCTGGACAGATTCCAGACTATAAACTGCAAAAGCCTTGAAAAATAAGCTCGCCACCTTGAAAGATCGCCTTGACAATGCCCTGAAAGACGATCATACTGCTCTCCGACAGTTGGAAAAGACTTTGCCATTGTCTGAAGACGCTAAAAAAAGATTAAAAAATGACAAACACCCAAGAAACAGTAAATAGTATTCTTATTGATGTCCTAAAAGGAGTCAAGGATGCTGGATCTGAAATGTATGCAACAAGTAAAGTTGGCTTGGCAAAAGCCGTTGACTTTGCTATGGAGCAAGCCCCGATTGTTGTCCAAGAGTTTATATCTTGGAAGATGGGAGACGCGATATTTAATTGTATTTTTTATAGTATTGGGGTTATTATCCTTTTGGGGGCAATTATTTGGCTCAAGAAAAAGCTCGAAAAGCTAGAATCTTATGAACCTGAAGTTGTAATTTATTCACTTACTATTGTATTTTGTATCGGTTTAGCAGTCGCCTCAATGATACCTATCAAAGATAACATCGGAACAATCATTAAAATCAAACTCGCTCCCCGAGTTTATATCCTTGAATATGTAACTAAGAAATAATATGTTCTTCAATAAAAAAACCCCAAAAATTGCAGCCATGTCTGTCCCCACTTATGCAAAAATACATAAGAAAAAAGTAAATTTACAGATTACATATCTTCAAAATGGTAAGTCTTATTCTAATGATTTTTCTTGTAATATTCAAACCAGCGACCCCGATGAAATAAATGACCTACAAGATAAGGCTAAAAATAATTTGGGATTGATAGTAAGCGATGTTCACAGACAATTAAACGATAAAACTAGCGAATATATATATCTTGAAAAGTATATGTTTATTTTAAATAAAAAAGACTTCTTGAATTGTCAAGTGGTGATTGAGGATATTTCTTGACGACTCGCAAATTTCTGCCATACTGCCTACATGAGAGCATACCTTGAGTTCAGCTTGATGGATCAGGAAGTTGACCATCTTGCCAAAATTGGTTTCGGCGCAAAGATTCTTGACGCTTACGAAATGGAGAATGGCTTTGTTGCCGTTGTTGTTGATTGGAATAGTAAAACTGACAGCCATAAACTAAAATACGCTTCGCAAGGCTGTATTACTTACAGCAGCGATAAAATCGTAGGCGTAGATTTAGAGTTTCGAAATTATCCATATAAAGATGATGATTGCGAAATGTATCCTATCATTTGGGTTAAATTAGATTATAATAATTCTAATAAGAAAATGGATTATGTTTGCTTTCAGAATCTAAAATATCAAGCAGTAGTTTATTTTGCCCCTGACTCATGGAATTGCAGCAGAAAGTCTAAGAAAATTAAATTTTAAATATGAAATCTCCAACTTTTGATAGTGATGGTTATCCATCTGATGAAACTCTTAGAGATATATCGTATTGGTATACTTTTAATGGTTACACTCCTAAAGAGTTTTTTCAGTTTTGCGAGGGTGCTTTCAATAAACATTATGGAAGCTGGAAGATCGTAGAAAATTATAACAATGATCTTTTAAAAGACAAACCATTCGATGCTTTAAGAATTGCGACTGGTGGTTGGAGTGGCAACGAATCAGTTATACAACAAATGGAAAAGACTATTTTCTGGTCTATTTGTTGGAGAGCTTCTGTCAGTGGCGGTTTATACATACTAGATTACGACAAAGTTAAATGAATAATCTAGTTTAATATTAAAAATTTGCTCGTACCAATCTTCAAAAGAAACAAAGCGAATATCTTCGTCACAACCACAGGTTTTGGCGAGGAATTTTGTTTTTATGGCGAAAGGTGCTTGACAGTATATGCAGGTCATGCTACCTTATTTTAACCGTTGAAGGTGTCGGGCTTGTTACGAACACATTATAATATATGAAAGATATTCTAAAAAAGAGTCTTTTGGAGATACTGGTTAATGCAATAATTATTATTTGTATTTATTTTTTATGGAATTGGCTGATGCCAGATTTAATAATGGCGAAAAAAATCACTATACTGCAAGCTTGGATATTGCGAGTTTTAGTATCGCTTTGTACTTTCACTTCTCATGAAATAAAGTAATATGCAGTATATCTTTACTAAAGATTGGTTCGATAAAAACAGTAGACAAAATTGGGATCGCATAGTTCCGATCATTAATCCTAAAAAGATTTTAGAAATAGGTAGTTATGAAGGTGCGGCGGCTTGTTATTTAATAGAAAAACTAGGTAAGAATAACTTTTTAGAGGTGCATTGCATCGACACTTGGGAAGAAAGCGATGATATACCTAAAGAAGACGCTGTTATCGTAGAGAAAAGATTTGATTATAATATGCAGTTAGCGGTCAATAAATCGCAAAACAAGACAAAATACTTTAAATATAAGTCTCAAAGTCATTTAGTTCTTTCTAAGATGATTGCTGATGGAGTAGGCGATTTTGAATTGATTTATATTGATGCCTCGCATTATGCAGTTGACGTTCTAACCGATGCCGTGCTATCTTTCAAGCTCTTAAAGGCTGGCGGCATATTAATTTTTGATGATTATTTATGGGCTGGTGATGAAAATATTGTTTATTATCCTAAAATTGCGATAGATTCATTTACGAATGTCTTTTCTAAACATATAAAGCTTATACCCGCTCCACTAAATCAAATATACGCAGTTAAAATAACATAATATATGCAAAAATACGTTGTAATGATAAAGGACGGCGGCAAATGGCAAGAGTACGCTCGCCTGAAGGATAAAATTCTCGCAGAAACCGTTTTAAAGCTTGTCATCAAGGATTTTCCTGCTAAGATCATCGAACTGAAGTAAATATGGGCGACACTTTTAATAACTACGTTTGCGTTACTGGTCCTCACGATGATCTGCTAAAGATCACCAAGGAACTCAATTATGCTGAGAAGTATCATGCCGAGTATGATTGGGAGCATGACGGCGCATCTGCCACTATTCATTTTGTGAGTGAATGCGATATGCCGATTCAAATGACTGAAGCCATCGTTGCTAAATATCCTTCAGTTAATATACTCTGGCGATACACTCAAGAACTGTTGTACGCTGGTACTATGAAATACGAGAATGGACGCTTGAAGACCATGATTATCTTTGACTGGATTACTGGACATACTGACACAACCAAGTATTAAATATGAAGCTTTTTAGTCTAATTTTTATTTCGGCGGTTTTGGGGTTGACAATTTCGATCCTGCTATTTAAGCTATGGAACATAGACATCCAACCATTATTTATTGGATTAGCTATTAATACTATCGGATATTATATATTTAGAAATAAACTTGATTAATTATGGGCGTTGAATATTCTGGTAATGTCGTAGTTGCTGGCGATGCAGATAAGGTGTACGAGTTTATACAAAAGCATAACGCTCTACCTTATAGTTACGAGCCTTGGGAGAATGGCGGCTATGATGCTATTACATTCTTTGACCACAAAGGAGAGATGGCCGTTGACTTTTGGAGGGAAGCTAGTAAAGACTATCCTGAACTTAAGTTGGTGATCAAGTACCAAGAAGAGTTGGCGGCTGCATATATCTGCACGATACAAGCTAACAAAGTAGTACAGCATATTCGTTTCGACTGGAATGATGGAAGCGTCATATCTTGGTGCGATTAATGCTTTTGTGTAAAATTATGAACGACTTTATCGTTAATAATAAGTAATTAGTTATTTTACATTGTTATGAGTGTCGTATTAACTGTTATTGGTTTGTTTGTAGTTCTTTTACTTATGGCTGCGTTGATATCAAAATGCTATAAAAACGAAGATAATGATGATGATTTTCTATGATGTAAATAGGTATAAATAGGTGAGTTAAATAAGAGTAAATAATGAGCAAAAATACCCTTAATAAATAGCTTTAAAAATGAGCTAAAAAAGTGTAAATAATAACATGGCCCCAATGTTGTTATTTATAGCTTACTTTATCGTTATTTATTGGGTTTTTCTAAGGAAACTAGATAGAAAGAAATAAGCATATATATCATATCAGACATAGGTAGATATAGAAGAACAATATATAGGTAGAATAGGTAGTAGATATATAATAGGATATATAGATGAAATATAACAAGGAAATACAAGATAGCAGAATAAAAACGTGTATGCGAGACTTTCTACTCTAAAAATCATATATTACTACTCACTCATATACTCATGGATAAAATCAAAATAAATTTTTTAATATTAAGATATGGAGCTATTCTTCATACTATTTTTGTATTTCCTATACTGTATATGGCTGATATATATGCGAATACCCCAATGTTTTGGGCATTTTTATTAAATCATGTTATGTTTGGTTATTTTGTTTTGGTCAAGGGCTGCGCCTTGGGAATTGAACAAACAATTAATATAATTGCACATCAAGACGCTGCAAAGGCTAGAGAAGAAGATACAAATAAGAATAATTAGTTTTGCGCCGATTACAAAGCTTTTGAGGAATTTTCTTGACGTTTGATCTGATTTGTTGTATTTTGGTATATATACTATATATAGGAAATATATAAGATCATGAAAAAACTAGACGAACAATTCGAAAGTGCTGGCTTCAAATATAAACAAACGCATAGAGAAGATATGTTTGCTATATATGAGCGCAAATATATAAACAGTACAAAAGATTCACATTACGAATCAATTAAAATTCAAAGCCATAATGGAATGGAAATTGCTGGCAACAAGATACCGCCGAGCGAATATTATCCATCTAGTAATAGTTGGGGACGACATGGATACACATGTATAACAAAGAAAGAAGCATATACTAGATTAGATAAAATGATGAAAGAAGATGTGATAAATAAAGAAGCTGCAAATAAAAAAGCTGAACGAAAAAACGCCAAATAACAAATAAAAAAGCCGCCCAAAGGTGAGCGGCTTTTCGCGTAATAAGGTAAATATTACAGTGATCCAGAAGGAGGAGGAACAGGAGGGTTCCAAGGAAGAGCGGGTTCTTCTGTCTGATAATTGATCTTATATACCAATTCTCCTGAAACTTTCTGTTCATAATATTCTTTTCCATGCCCAGAAGGCAATGTAAGCCAGATCCAATTCAACACATCGTTTTGAGTTAGATCTGCGAAAGGGGTAAATGCATAACCAGAAACAGTGGCTGCGCCAGTGCCTAATGGAGTCGCACCAGCAAAGCTTGCATCGTAAGCTTGTCCAGTAGGTCCAAGTGTGGCGGCTGCACAGTTCCAGTATGTCTGATAAACATAATCCTGATAACCGTTTAAATCTTTATAACATTTTACGTTATTTACTTTCCATGTATATGTGATATCACTCATGCTAAATATATGTACACTGTAAATTTTCAAAGGTGAACGATAATTTCTTAAATAAGAATGTATATATTATACAGTATAATAGCCGCCAATATACTGTACAAAATATAATAACCTGGATAAGTTTATAAAAGATAAACAACAAAATAAAAAACTATTCTATTTTGCCCATATCATCCACTCCGCACATTCTTCGAAAATAATTGCAGTGACCTGTTGACAACCACCGAAAGTCTGCTAAAGTGTTGGAGTCAGAGAGAGAAACCATAAAACTTGCGTAAAAAATGAAATGGAAATATATCGGCAACCGCACTGGTGATGCCGCAAAAGGTGAGCAGTATATCGTCGAAGCCGACGAACTCACCGAATTGTATATGAAAAGTCTGCCGTACCCGCAGACTGTGAATGTGTACGTGGTGCAGCCGCCTAGCCCGCGTAATAATTGGTCCAAGAATAATGTCGGCGACATTATTAAAATCTGTAATCCTTATTATGAGATGGCAACATATTCTCATCCCGGTTTTGTCCCAGTCAAAGAATAAATAATATATATGCTTAATAAAAATCAAGCATTCCTGGTTAACGAGTTCATCCGCAAAAACGCCAACCGTAATTTATGGGAAGTGAGCGATAAACTATATAGTCTATTATCTGAAATAACGAAAGCGGAACAAGAAATAAAGAATGAAACAGAAACTGCCGCCGCATAATATGGTCGTCGTAGTTCAAGTAGGGCTTGACCTGTACACTCTATCTTATGTAAAGTACGAAGAGTGCGACATTCATCAATGCATTAAATACGATTTAAGTTCAGAAGATGTATCTCAATTTCTCGGTAATAATTAAAATATAAATATATGACAATCACTACACTAACAACTCGCGGACAAAAGATCTCAAATCAGATCGTTTCTGCGGATGTAATTGAAATCAATCAGGGGCCATTCAGCTTCACTGCGCTCACTGAGAGTATCACCACAGAGGAAGATAAGATTGTAATTAAGTATGAGGTGGACGACGAAATATGCAATCACGCAATAACAAACGATATGCTAAATAATGCACACGTTGAAGATGGACATATTGTATTTGCATGGGGAACTCAACTAAGTATTTCTCTATATAAGCTCGCCGTTATGAATGCAGTTGAATAATTAAAATAATAAATATATGAAAGTACCTAAGTTAACTAAGAAGGCGCAAGACATTGTTAATCAGATTATGTCTGCGGACGCAATTGAGTTCAAACACGGCCCAGTTGTTGAGCGTATTACCTATGGTTATATGAACCTGCATTATGATAAGCTGGTTCTGGTTGTCGATAGCGACTTTGATGATATAGACATCAAAAACGAGACTCTTAACGAGGCTGTTATTGTAGATGGTATTATTCAAATCGACTCTGATCATATTAAAGACAATGAGTATGGCGATATAACCATTACTCTATACAAGTTGAGTAAGATCAACGCAGTTTAATACAATTTTTAAATAATAGAAGTAAAATAAAGGGTAGATACATATGATTGTCTGCATGTGTATAAATATGTGAATTAAATAGATATTCATTTTTAGCCATAAGCTATCCTGCGCCGCAATCACATAAAAAACGGTGCCTTCTATTATTTATTTCTTTTTTTCTTTCAAATGGATGTTGCTATTAATAATTATAGGGATAAGTTTACTAATCTTCTTTCTTCAAAAAACTGAAGATAATTGATGAAAATCTGTTGACAAAGATAGATTTCTCATATAATCTGTGCAAGTAGTTATGACGATTACACAGACATTAAATAGTACAGCCGGACGTTTTACAACTCTGGTGGTGAACAAGGGTGCAAACACTAACAAGTTCTGCGCCCGAATTACAAGTGCAACAGAAAAGACTGTTCGCTTTTATGACATGAATGCAGAAGCAAATCGTGTTGTGCCTACCGCCTCGGTAGTATACGCACGATCTGGTAAGACACAATTCGGAAGTCTACGCAAGTAAATATAGATAATTAATATCTCAACACCCCCCACCTGGAGTAATCCTGGTGGGGGTTTTTCTTTGCGCGAATAGGAGAAAACGATATAGGTGAAATATACAAAGCTAAATACAACATAGTCAAATAACTATATAGCTGAAAGATAAATAGATAAATAACAAATAAGGTTGGCACGGAAAATGCAGCCCCCCCCCCC
>Ga0214163_1001449_pt1 | contig 10215 bp, 10 predicted proteins | sample LakMenepilimnion_2_FD_153001 | JGI IMG/M metagenome (GOLD analysis project Ga0214163, IMG submission 153001) | Freshwater microbial communities from Lake Mendota, WI - Practice 15JUN2010 epilimnion v4 | ecosystem: Environmental > Aquatic > Freshwater > Lake > Epilimnion/Euphotic zone | place... | reverse complement strand
CCGCGCTCGCGCAGAACGGGTGCATCGCTGCAACCGCCGGCTGTGGTGACTGGTACAGGGAAACTCACCACGCTCATGCTGGCATCTCCTGATATCTTGAATGTTTATTCGCAGCTTCTTGTCGCAATTGGGCTTCTTGATCTAAGCGTGCCGCGCGCAATTTCAGAATGAATTGACCCGCATTCACCACATAAGTTGCATAAGCAGCAAGCGCCAAATACATCAACTCAGCACCCTGAAGTTTGTTCGTGTACATGGCATACAAATAGGCGGTGTGCAATGCCAGCACCAGCATGCTGAAAACGTCTTCCCAGTAGAAAGAAGGCGCAAACAAATAACGGCCAAATACAACTTTTTCCCAGATGCAGCCTGTGACCATGATGGTGTAGAGCGCCAATGTTTTAACCACCACGCTTTCATTGGCAATTTCTAAGCCTTCGCCAGTGAACAAATACCTCAAGACAAGACCTAGGCTGCCCAAAAAAATGAAAAACTGAATAGGTGCCAACAAACCTTGCACGAAAGTCCAATAGGTGCCATCGCGGCGCAGCCGTTCTTCTGGGGTGTAAAGCGGTCGGCGCGCCTTGACCGCGCTTTCGCTTGCGTTTGTCAAAGTTGGGGTTTTTTCGGACATGGGGGCAATTTATTCCCTCTTTCCCAACTTGTCAACTTAGATTGACGTAAATACTTAGTTACAGATGTTTTAATTCCCGACTGTTTTAGTGGGATAAAAATAAGCTTTGACCAAAGTCAATTCAGGGCTTAAAAGGGATTCCATACGAAATGAACACGCTGCTGGGCTAAGTTCTTTCACCAAGCAGGAGACAAGAATGGACAATTCCAATCAGAGCAATGGCCAAAGAGCGGAAGGCTCCCATTTTCCTGAAAACAGTGAAGCTGGGCATTGGCGCGGGTTCGGTGCCCCAGCCAACAGCCGATTCGATGGCACGCCGGGTGTTGCACCCATCCCTGCCCCCACATCCAGCTCTACCGTGGCCCTTTTGGCGCGAACCATTCAGAATGAAATCATTCCCCGGTTGATGATGGCCCATCGCACACCGATTGAATGTGTCATGCCCAACTTGGTCATGCCCTACAGCATCACCCCCACGGATGTCACCAACTTTGTCAATCTTTTGCTTGAGGGTCGGCAAGCTGAGGGTTTGGCTTGGATTGATGAAGCCCGCGGAAAAGGCGTCAGTATTGAATTGATCTTTTTAAACCTGTTAGCCCCTGCCGCTAGGCAATTGGGCGAGCTTTGGGAAGACGATGAACGCGACTTCACCGAAGTCACACTAGGTTTGGCCGAACTGCACAAAATTTTGCACGTCTTGCCCTCCATGAGTGAGATGCATCAGCAATATGTTCCCAATGGCTTGACTATTTTGCTCATGCCCTCCCCCGGCGACCAGCACACCTTGGGCTTGGCCATGGTGGCCGAATTTTTCCAACGCGATGGTTGGGCCGTTGATGGCGGTACGTTTGCAGCCGCCGACAATCCAGCGCTTTTGGTCAAGGCCAAGCACTACGATGCCGTTGGATTTTCATTGGCAACGGGTATCGGATTTAACCGCTTGCAAGATTGCATTTCAGCCATTCGGAAGTCAGTGAGCCCTGACAAATTGTGCATAATTGTTGGCGGTCCTTACTTCACCTCCAACCCAGACAAAGTCAGCTTGGTGGGAGCCGATCTCTTTATCCAAGAAGCCAACCTGGCGCCAGATTTGGTTCAAAAGTACATTCAATCCAAAGCCTAAATCTAAACCTAAACCTAAACCTAAACCTAAGCCTAAGCCTAAGCCTAAGCCCAAACCTTTTAACTTAACCTACCAAAGCAAACCCCCTATGAACACAAGTTTTCAAACAGCATCCGAGCAATCGCCCGGGCGATTTGGAAATGCTCAGAGCCTTTTTGGTCATTTGGATGCCAATGTCATTTCCAATTTGATCTCCACGACCGCAGACGTGGTACTCGTCATGGACGAGAATGGACTCATTGAAGACGCCGCATTTGCCAACGAGGAACTGCTCACCATTGGTCGAACGCATTGGGTTGGCAAGCCTTGGGGGCAAACAGTCACCGAGGAAAGCCGAAATAAGGTCAACGCCTTGCTTAGAGACATGGCCAGCAACAAAAGCACCAAGTGGCGGCAACTCAACCAATCGGCCGACAATGGCACCGACCTGCCTTTGTCCTATTCGGTCATTACTGTGCCATCTGGCAAAACAGATGGCCGCGTTCGTGCATTGGCCTTTGGCCGTGACCTGCGTCCCCAAGCTACACTTCAGCAAAAAGTGCTCAACGCCCAACGCGCCATGGAGCGCGACTACTGGCACCTTAAAAACGTAGAAACACGTTACCGCTTGTTGTTTCAGGTTTCATCTGAAGCCATGCTCATTCTCAATGCCGACACTTCAAAGTTAGAAGACAGCAACCCTGCCGCATTTGAATTGCTGGGCGGCGACCTGCACAAATCGGGTTGGTCTATCGCATCAAGTTTGGACAAAGCCAGTTCTACGGCCTTGAACAAAGCTTTTGCAGAGTTGCTTGCCAGCGGCCAATCAAACCCTGTTGCTTTAACCCTGCCTCAGGGGGAAATCAAAGTATTGGCACATGTTTCACTTTTCCGTCAGGAAAAGTCGGCTCACTTTCTCATCCGCCTTTTGCCAATTCAGACGCGTCCAGCCTTGTCTGCCAACAACCAAACTCGACAGTTGTTGTCAGAGGTCATGGAGAGTGCCCCCGACGCATTGGTTGTCACCGATCTGAATGGCATTGTTCTCTCAGCCAATCGCTCCTTTTTGCAGATGGCTCAAGTCAGCAACGAAGCCCTGATTCAAGGCGAGCCGCTAGACCGATGGCTTGGTCGGGCCGGCGTGGACATGAAGGTTTTGATATCCAACTTGAAGCAGCGCGATGTTGTCAGATTGTTTGCTACTCGGATGCGGGGTGATCTTGGCTCTGCCACGGAGGTTGAAGTTTCTGCCGTCTCAGTAGGTAGTGGTGAACAACCCTGTTTGGGCTTCACCCTTCGGGACATCAGCTTGCGCTTGGGCGTTGAAGCTAAATCCAGCAACGACGTGTTCAGATCAAAAGGTCAAATGACCGAGTTGGTGGGCCGCGTGCCCCTTAAAGACATTGTGAGCGAAACCACCGACCTGATCGAGCAAATGTGCATTGAAGCCGCGCTCGAACTCACTGGCGACAACCGTTCTTCAGCCGCAGAAATGCTAGGCCTGTCACGCCAAAGCTTGTACGTCAAACTGCGCCGCTTCGGCATCAACGTACCAGACAACGAGCCGGAAGCCTAAACCGCGCCCGTCACATTGAGGCGCCTTGACAACGGCGCTCTGGGTGTAAACCATAGGATGTGTAAATTTTACTTGACACTTAAATGTGTCATGAGTAAAACACATACCATGGCCCTCCCTCAACTTTCAGCTGTCACTGAATTATTCAAACCCATCACTTGGTTCCCGCCAATGTGGGCGTTTGCTTGCGGTATTGTGGCCTCTGGTGTTGCCATGGATGGCAAATGGCTGTTGGCCATCATCGGCATTGCATTGGCCGGCCCTTTTGTGTGCGCTACCAGCCAGGCAGTCAACGATTGGTTTGACCGGCATGTCGATGCCATCAACGAACCCCAACGCCCTATCCCCTCTGGCCGCATGCCTGGCCGCTGGGGCCTCTACATCGCCATTGTGTGGACCTTGGTTTCATTGGCTGTGGCCAGCTTGTTGGGTCCTTGGGGCTTTGGCGCAGCGGTGGTCGGATTGGCTCTGGCATGGGCCTACAGCGCACCGCCTTTTCGATTGAAAGAAAACGGCTGGTGGGGCAATGCAGCTTGCGGCATCAGCTACGAGGGCATTGCATGGGCCACCGGCGCTGCTGTGATGGCGGGCGGCCAAATGCCTGACAAACGCTCCTTGTTGCTGGCATTTTTGTACAGCATCGGCACCCACGGCATCATGACCCTGAATGACTTCAAAGCGGTTCAAGGTGATCGCGAAATGGGTGTGCGTTCACTGCCAGTTCAACTGGGCGTTCAATCGGCGGCAGGCGTGGCTTGTTGGTTCATGGCTTTGCCGCAAGTCTTTGTGATTATTTTGTTGTTTGCTTGGGGCTGTCCTGCGCACGCTATGGCAGTGACTGTCTTGCTGGGCATTCAGCTTTTGATGATGGACTATTTTTTAACGCGTGTGATGCAACGCGCCCTTTGGTACAGCGGTTTTGGTGTGCCATTTTTTGTAGCGGGCATGATGGTCAGCGCCTTCGCCCTGCGCGGTTTACTTTCATAAGGTGATGTCATGAGCTCCATAGAAACATTCGACGTTGTGGTGGTGGGTGGCGGTCCTGCAGGCGCTACGGCGGCGCACACATTGGCCAAACGAGGACATTCTGTTTTGTTGCTAGACAGGGCGGGTCGCATCAAACCTTGTGGCGGCGCCATTCCGCCACGCCTCATCAAAGACTATGAAATCCCAGACCATCTGCTGGTGGCCAAGGCAAAATCTGCACGCATGATTGCCCCCAGCAACCATGGCGTTGACATTCCCATCGACAACGGCTTTGTGGGCATGGTAGATCGCGCTGAATTTGACGAGTGGTTGCGCGTCCGCGCTGCCAGTGCAGGCGCGGTCAGGCGCATTGGCACCTTTGAGAAGCTCACACGCGATGATGATGGTGTGAGCATTTTGCATTTTGAAGCCCGTGAGCACCAACAACGCGGCGGCGGCAAGCCGGCCATGGTGAAAGCGCGCACCATCATTGGCGCAGATGGCGCGAAGTCACAAGTTGGAAGACAAGGGGGCGTAACAGGCGCAGCCGAGACGCAATACGTGTTTGCGTACCACGAAATTGTGAAAGCGCCAGCAGTGAAGCCTGCAGGCTATGACGACACTCGCTGTGACGTTTATTACCAAGGCAAGTTGTCACCCGACTTTTATGGCTGGGTGTTTCCGCATGGCGACACCTTGAGCATTGGCACTGGCAGTGCCGACAAAGGATTTTCACTGCGCAATGCGGTGGGCGAATTGCGCAACGCATCAGGCTTAGGCAACAGCGAAGTGCTCAGACGTGAAGGCGCGCCATTGCCCATGAAGCCCTTGAAAAAATGGGACAACGGCCGTGATGTGGTGTTGGCTGGCGATGCAGCCGGCGTGGTAGCGCCTGCATCAGGCGAAGGCATTTACTACGCCATGTACAGCGGTGAGCTAGCGGCCTATGCTGTTGAAAAGGTACTGCACACAGGCGACGCTAAAAATTTGCAAATGGCTCGCAAACAATTTATGAAAGAGCACCGCACTGTGTTTACGGTGCTGGGCATCATGCAATGGTTTTGGTACAGCAGCGAAAAGCGGCGCGAACGCTTTGTCAAAATGTGCGAAGACCGCGATGTGCAGCAGCTCACGTTTGAGTCTTACATGAATAAAAAATTGGTGCGCAAAAAACCAATGGCACACGTGAAGATTTTCTTCAAAGACATGGCGCACTTGTTGGGCTTGGCGAAAGTGTGAACCTAGAAGATATTTACCAATCGACCTTGGTGGTCGACATTGCAATTGGCTTTATCGTCATCGAAACTTTTGCATTGTGGGCCTTTCACCAACTCACAGGGCGCGGCTTGGTGGTGCAAGATGTTTTGTTAACCATCCTTTCGGGCCTGTCACTCATGCTGGCGTTGCGCTGCGCACTCACACCTGGGTTCTGGCCCGGCATGGCTTTGTTTTTAATCACAGCTGGTTTAGCCCACGGGGCTGATTTGCGCGCACGCGCCAAAGCCAAAAGAGATGGCTACTAACGCACCCTTGAATACGCCAGCCAGGCAACGTGTCTTGGTATTGGGCGCCACAGGAACTATTGGCCAAGCTGCCGTTAAATCTTTGCTCCGCGAAGGTCACGAGGTGGTGTGCTTCATTCGCGCTAAGGCAGGCGTGAATGGCAAACTCACATTGCAAGATTGGCAAACGCGATTGCCCGGCGCTATTTTCCGAACAGGCGATGTCACTGATTCAAAGTCTCTTGTCCAAGATGGCTTTGCGGGCGAACATTTTGATACGGTCATGTCTTGTTTGGCCTCCCGCACTGGCAATCCCAAAGATGCATGGGCCATTGACCATGCTGCGCACATACTGACATTGCAGGTAGCGAAAGACGCAGGTGTGCAACACTTTGTCTTGCTCTCGGCCATTTGCGTGCAAAAACCTCTGCTCGCGTTTCAGCATGCCAAATTGGCCTTTGAAGACGCCTTGATGAAGTCGGGCATGCGCTATGCCATCGTTAGGCCCACTGCATTTTTCAAATCTCTTTGCGGCCAAATTGACCGGGTTCGCAAGGGCAAACCTTTTTTGTTGTTTGGCGATGGCCAACTCACTGCCTGCAAACCCATCAGTGACCAAGATCTGGGCAACTATTTGGCGCGGTGTGTCACCGATCCCGCGCTGCACAATCGCATTCTGCCCATCGGGGGTCCTGGTCCTGCCATCACGCCTTTGCAACAGGGCGAATACCTTTTCTCATTGCTCGGTAAAACGCCCAAGTACAGCCACGTGCCAGTCAAAATGATGGATGCCATCATTGGCACTTTGTCTTTGTTGGGCCGCCTCATTCCAACTTTGGCCAACAAAGCTGAATTGGCCCGCATCGGTCGCTACTACGCCACCGAATCGATGTTGGTCTGGGATGAGAACCAAGGCCGCTACGATGCAGATGCCACCCCTTCAACGGGAGAAGACACGCTCTGGGATTGCTACCAAGCCTTGGTCAGCGGCAAAGCATCCTTAGAACGCGGTGATCACGCGGTGTTTTGAACACCTCCCTTCCACCATTCAAGGCTTGATCGCTGCCTGCTGGGCCTCCAGAAACTGCATCACTGCGGCCAGGCCTGTGTCTGGCTGCTCTTCCTGCAGCAGGTGCCCTAGTTTGGGCACAACAACGGTACTTGAGTGGCGCAACACAACTGCATAGCTCTGAGCATTGCTGCTAGGAATCATCTGGTCTTGCTCGCCCCACAAGAGCAGCGTGGGGGCCTTGATTTTCTTAAGTCGGGGGACTGGATCTGTGTAGATGGTTTGATTCGACCTGTCCAAAATTGCGCCCCGTACGCCGGGAGCTCTGAGCATGTCGTGGTACCGATTGACCAAGGTCTCTTTCAACATCTGAGGGTCTGCAAAAGCCGGCTCAATTGATTTCTGAACAAAGTACTTGGGCAAAAAATATTGAATCAGGCCCATGATGGCAGGCACTTCATAAGGCTTGCTGCCAATGTCTTTGAGTTCCGGAAAACCATCCGGGGCCATCAGCACCAAAGCTTGCACGCGCTCGGGCTGCGAGGCGGCCAAAGCCCACGCCATTTTCCCGCCCATGGAATGGCCAATGACAGAGAACTGATTCAAACCGAGCTTGTCGACAAAGTGAGTAAGGATGGCAACATCGGTGGCTTCTGAATAATCCTGCGCTGGATGGGCACCGGTCAAGCCAAAGCCCGGCAAATCGAGCCGGATGACACGGTATTGGGGGTCTAACTTCGCCGACCAGTCATCCCAAGTTTGCAAGCTTGACCCAAAGCCGTGCAAAAACAACAAAACGGGGGCATTTTTGGGTCCAGAGTCTTTGTAATAAACGGTCAAACCATCCACCGCGATGCTTTGGGCTGGGGGAGCACCATAACGCTTAGTCAATTCGGCGCGCTCAAGATCGGGCGTCCAAAGGCCAAGCAATGCCAATGCCAAGATGGCGGCACCAAGGCCAAGTTTGGTCAACTTTTGAGGGCGTGTCATCATCAAAGGCAGGGTTTAAATGAATGGCATTTGACAAAACGTCAAGTTAAATTGACACTTTACGGGATTTAAAAAAAATACATCTGTTTGTATGGCAACTTTTTTACAAAATGACAGTTTTTTGAGGGCTTGTCTCAGGCAAGCAACTGATCACACCCCAGTTTGGCTCATGCGGCAAGCCGGCCGTTACTTGCCAGAGTACCGAGCCACACGTGAAAAAGCTGGCAGCTTCATGGGCTTGGCAACGGACAAAAATTTTGCCACCGAAGTCACGCTGCAGCCCTTGGACCGGTATGCGCTTGACGCTGCCATTTTGTTTTCTGACATTCTCACCGTGCCAGATGCCATGGGCTTGGGCCTGAGTTTTGCCCAAGGTGAAGGGCCGCGCTTTGAAAAAGTCGTGCGCGATGAAGCTTCCGTGGCGGCCCTTCATGTGCCCGACATGAACAAATTGAAGTATGTGTTTGATGCGGTCACCTCCATTCGCAAGGCCTTAAATGGGCGCGTGCCCCTCATCGGATTTTCGGGCAGCCCATGGACCCTCGCCTGTTACATGGTGGAAGGTGCCGGTTCGGACGACTACCGCCATGTCAAAAGCTTGATGTACAGCCGCCCAGACTTGATGCACCAAGTATTGAAAATCAATGCCCTGTCTGTCGCCGATTATCTGAACGCACAAATCGACGCCGGCGCACAAGCTGTCATGATCTTTGACAGTTGGGGCGGTGTTTTGGCCGATGGGGCTTTTCAGCCTTTCAGCCTTGATTACACTTCCATGGTTTTGTCGCGTCTCAAAACGCATGCTGAAGGTCGACAAATTCCCAGAATCGTTTTCACCAAAGGGGGTGGACTCTGGCTGGATGAAATGAAGCACTTGGATTGCGAGGTTTTGGGTCTCGACTGGACCATGAATTTAGGCAAAGCGCGCGCCTTGGTGGGCGGCCAAGTGGGGGGCCCTGGCAAGGCGCTTCAAGGCAACATTGATCCCAATGTGTTGTTTGCACCCCCAAGCAGCATCGAAAAAGAAGTCAAGCGCGTTTTAGACAGCTTTGGCCCGCCTCACTCCGACATGCACCAAACCGGGCCCACCCACATTTTCAATCTGGGTCACGGCATTCACCAAAACACCCCTCCCGAGCATGTGACAGCGCTCATTGAGGCCGTCCACAAACACTCCTCCAGGTCCATGATCTGATCTTTGTGAGAGCCTCATGTCCGACAAATCACTGCCTTACTTGCCTGCTGATGACTCCCAGAGAATGGCTCTCCACAATGAGATTCACACTCGCCCTTCTGCTACTTTCAAACTGCCAAGCCTGATTGTTTATGTGGCCGTATTGAATGCGGGCGTGAGCATGTCAGATGAATGCGCGCATTTGCAGCTGTTGCCCGGGCATCAAGACCTGGACGTCGAGAAGATGAAGGGCAACTTTTTACAACTTCAATGCCAAGGCTACAAAGTCATTTGGGAACGACACACCGAATTTACGCGCTACACCGTTGTCCAAGCGCTGCCCAGTCATGCCGGATGGGGCAGCCAACTGCCAGAACTTAGCAGCCATGTTGCCACGGGCAATGCTTGGCTAAGCCGCATTCCTGGCAAAACCATCACAGCCATCCACTTGGCCATGTTGAATGAGGGCATGGACGACGACGATGCGTTCTTCAAGGCCAAACAATGGCTTGGAGAAGGCACTGTGATTGGCTCCAAAATGGGCAGAACTGCAGACAACCGATCTCACTCCCATCTCATGACCAACCTCAGAATTGGCTCCGATGGTTTTGAGCGCATATTGGTCTTGGCCTCTCCCCAAACCTCCGAGAACAGATCGGGGCGAATTGCCCAAAGACTGCTGGAGCTGGAAACCTACCGAATCATGTCATTGTTGAGTTTGCCTGTTGCCAAACAATTGGGCGCCAAATTGGCACAGACTGAAATTCAGCTGGTTGAAATTACCAAACGCCTCGAGAAGAAAATTGATTCAGATGAAGTGTTGCTGAATGATTTGGCGGGCTTGTCTGCAGAGGTGGAAAGCATCACGGCAGAAAACAGTTACAGATTCTCGGCAGCGGTTGCCTATGATGGCATTGTGCGTGAGCGCATTTCAGAAATGCGAGAGCAACCTTTGTCTGGCATCCAAACCGTGGGTGAATTCATGCAACGCCGGCTTGCACCCGCCATGGCCACCGTCAACGCCACGTCTGAAAGGCTGGCCGCTTTGGCTCAGCGCTTGTCCAGAGCCAGTGCCCTCTTGCGAACTCGCGTTGACATTGCCACCGAGGCACACAACCAAGAACTGCTTGAAAAACTGACCAAAGGTCAGGCCTTGCAATTGAGGCTTCAATCTACCGTTGAAGGCCTGTCCATTGCCGCCATCAGCTATTACGTGGTCAGTCTGATCTTGTACCTTGGCAAAGCCATGGAAAGTGCCGGGG
>Ga0214163_1001448_pt1 | contig 10218 bp, 11 predicted proteins | sample LakMenepilimnion_2_FD_153001 | JGI IMG/M metagenome (GOLD analysis project Ga0214163, IMG submission 153001) | Freshwater microbial communities from Lake Mendota, WI - Practice 15JUN2010 epilimnion v4 | ecosystem: Environmental > Aquatic > Freshwater > Lake > Epilimnion/Euphotic zone | place... | reverse complement strand
ATGTAGGAAATTCAGTTACCGCCAGTGGCGACAGGCTGCCTGCACAGGAGCGGGTGTTTTACAATTTCAGGACAAAGGTGAATGACCTGAGTTTCCAGACCATTTTCAACTTTTCTAATATTAAGTTCCACGTAGCAAAAACAAAGGTTGGTTTTTACGCCCTTATTGGTGCAGGTGTAACTTGGTATGATGCTAAGGTAGATGCCCTCAATGGCACTGCTAAATACAATTTCAACAGCGTTGCTACCGGCAACTATCCTGACCGTAAGGATGTAAAGAGTGCACTGAAAGATCTTCAGGACGGAACGTACGAAACTGCTGCTGAAAATGCTGAAAATACTACCATGCAGTTGTTTGGTAAGAATGCACGTTTCAACGGTACTGCAGGTTTGGGTATCTCCTGGAGGCTTTCCAGAAGGATCAATATCTCTTTGGAAGACAGGATGATCTTCATGAGGGATGATCTGCTGGACGGACAAAGATGGAACGAGCAACCCGCTGGCGACGCTACGCTGACTCGTAACTTTGATGCCATCAACTGGTTGTCACTTGGCCTGAACTTCAACTTATTCTAAATTCCTAATAGAGAACTATATGAAACTTACTAAAGCATTGATCATATTCTTCGTGGCACTGGCGTTTGTGCAAACAGATGCGGTAGCCCAAAAGAAAGGCAAGAAATCCGTAGAACCCCTGTATTGGGAAAACCCATTGAATTTTGCTTACAACGAGCTGAATTCGCCCAAACGCATGAAGCTCCCCAAACCTGTTTTGGATGATACTGATGGCGATGGTGTTACTGACCAGTTTGATAATGAACCCAACACCCCTGCAGGTGCTCCTGTTGACTCCCATGGTGTGAGCAAGGATACCGATGGTGATGGTGTTCCTGACTATAAAGACAAGCAACTGATCACTCCTACAGAATGCCAGCCTGTTGATGCTGACGGTGTAGGTAAGTGCCCGGATCCTGCTTGCTGCACAGAGATTAAAAATGATCTCGAGTCTGGCAAATACGGCAAAGGCGGTGGCGGCAATTGCGCCATCACCAACCTGCCCAGCGTGTCTTTCAAATCAAACTCAACCGTACTCAGCAAAGATGCACAGGCTGCCCTGGCAACCATTGCTGACCAGCTGAGGAACAACCCTGGTTGCAAAATCGTTGTTGCCGGTTATGGCGAACCTTCCAAGTCAAGCCAACAGCTGAGCTGGGATAGGGTGAATGCCGTGATCAACCACCTGGTTGACAAGCAAGGCATCAGCGCAGACAGGTTCATCTTCCGCTATGGCCAAACCGAAGGAGACCCTAACACGGTTGATCTGAGGCCTGCCAGCAGCGGTGACGAAGGACCAAACACCGTTCCTGCGCCGCACCCCAACCTCCGCAAGAAATAGTACACAGTACTTCATAATGAATCCAAAAGACCCCCATAAAGGGTCTTTTGGGTTTTTATTAACGCCCTATATCTTAATTTCCCCTTAGGGTTGTAGCCCAAATAATGTATTTTTGCCCGCTTTTATGAATCTGCGTAACCCCCTTTTTCTGTTTATTGCCGTGCTGGCCATCGCCATTTCCTCTTGCTCCAAGTACAACAAGGTGCTCAAGAGTAGCGATTACGATTACAAGCTGAAAATGGCTAATGAATACTATGAGAATAAACAGTACAGACAGGCTCAGACCCTGTATGAAGAGCTGTTCACCGTATTCAAAGGCACTCCCCAGTTTGAAGAGCTGTATTACAGATATGCATATTGTGCATATAATATGAAGGACTTTGCCAGTGCCGAGAAACTGTTTGAAGGTTTCCTGAGCATGTTTCCCAATAGTACTAAATCAGAAGAGATCGAGTATATGGAGGCGTATTCCTATTACAAGGAGTCGCCTAAAGCAGAGCTGGACCAAACCAACACCATTAAGGCTATTGGGATGATGCAGACTTTTATCAATACCCATCCCGGATCGGAAAAAAATAAAGAGGCCCAGGAAATCATCGACGCAGGCGTTAAAAAGTTGGAAACCAAGGAATTGAAGAGCTGTCAACTTTATTATAACATGACCCAGTATAAGGCCGCAGCGATCGCCTTTACGAGTTTGATCAATAATTACCCGGATTCTCCCAAAGCGGAAGAGTATAAACTCATGATAATCAAGAGTTATTACAAATACGCCACCATGAGTATCGAAGAAAGAAGGGAGGAGCGTTTTGCCAAGGTGGTTCAGGAAGTTCAAGACTTCCAAGATCGCTACCCTGAAAGTAAATTATTGAAAGAAGCTGAACGTTACTTAACTTTGTCTTCCACAAAAAATAAAGTATCCAAATGAGCAGGTTACGTCGCCAGATCGGAAATAGCATTACCAATAACCTCGAGACCAAAGATGTTGCCAAGATCAAGCAGAAGACAGGCAATGTGTACGAGTCTATTGCGATCATCTCAAAACGTGCCAACCAGATCAATATCATGGTGAAGGAGGAGTTGCATAACAAACTGGAGGAGTTTGCCAGCCATACGGATAGCCTGGAAGAGATCCACGAGAACAAAGAGCAGATAGAGATCTCTAAAGCATATGAGAAGATGCCTAATCCATCATTGCTTGCTACGCAGGAATTTATGGAAGACAAGGTTTACTACCGTAGAAGCGAAGACAATCTCTTCATTTAAAATGACGATCGTTAAATAGATGATATAAGAAGCGACAAGCATACATTGTCGCTTTTTTTATTATAATTTGCCCTGTCAATCTATCCTGATGCTGGAAGGAAAGAAAATTTTACTGGGAGTTACCGGAAGTATTGCTGCGTATAAATCGGCAACCCTGATCCGGCTGCTCGTGAAAGCTGGGGCCGAGGTTAAAGTAATCATGACGCCATCGGCCAAAACATTTATCTCGCCCCTTACCTTATCTACGCTGTCTAAACATCCTGTGTTACATGAATTGTCTGATGAGACCACCTGGGCAAACCATGTGATGTTGGGCCGATGGGCCGATGTAATGCTGATGGCCCCATTGAGTTGTAACACGCTGTCCAAGATGGCTCAGGGCGCTTGCGATAACTTATTGATGGCCGTTTATCTCTCTGCCACTTGCCCTGTTGTGGTGGCGCCGGCAATGGATGAAGACATGTGGAAGCATCCATCCACTAAATTCAATCTTAACAAAATTCAGTCTTATGGGAACAGAGTCATTCCTGTAACCCACGGACAGCTGGCCAGTGGATTGATCGGTGATGGAAGAATGGCCGAACCAGAGGAAATAGTTACTTACTTAAAAGATACATTTTTTTCATCCCGCCCCCTGGCCGGTCTCAAAGCCCTTGTGACGGCCGGTCCTACGTATGAACCCATCGATCCCGTAAGGTTCATCGGCAATCATTCATCCGGGAAGATGGGTGTTGCGTTGGCTCAATCGCTCAGGAGTAGCGGTGCCGAAGTGACTCTAGTGCTGGGCCCATCGGATGCTGGGTTGAACCTGGAAGGCCTGCATACCGTGCACGTACAAACAGCAGCAGAGATGTATGCGGCTTGTCATAAGGTATATTCGGAGACTACGGTGGCCGTGATGGCAGCGGCAGTAGCAGACTACACACCGGCAGAAGTGGCCTCGGAGAAGATCAAGAAGAAAGGTGCCGAATGGTCTTTGCAGTTTCAGAAAACGAAGGACATCCTGCTGTCGTTGGGAGAAATTAAAAAACCAGGGCAGTTTCTGGTAGGCTTTGCATTGGAAACCACCAATGAGGAAACCTATGCCTTGGGTAAGCTTGAATCCAAGCATGCAGATATGATTGTGATGAATTCTCTGCAGGACAAAGGTGCAGGCTTTGGTCATGATACCAACCAGGTTACGGTGTTTATGAAGGGTGGTGAAAAAACCAAGATCGGCCTTGAGTCCAAGCAGGAAGTTGCAGGAAAGATTGTTGAACTGATCGTCAAACAAGTGAAACAGTGATATGAGAAAACTTTTGATTATCCTATATATTTGTCTGTTGTCTGGAGCAGCACAATCCCAGGAACTGAATGCCAGGGTAACGGTATTGTACAACCAGATCAGTACAACCATCGACAGAAAAGTATTCCAGACCTTGCAAACGCAACTCCAGGATTTCCTCAACAAACGGAAATGGACAAACGAAGATTATGGGGTACAGGAAAAAATACGCTGCAGTTTCCTGTTGAACCTGCAGTCTAATGTGGAGACCAATACTTACAAGGCAACCCTTACCATACAGGCAGCGCGGCCAGTGTACAACAGCAATTACCAGGCGGCGATCATGAACCATATCGATAACGATGTGGTGTTCAGGTACGTGGAGTTTCAGCCCGTTGAGTTCAATGAGAACAGGGTGCAGGGTACAGATCCTCTGGCAAGTAATCTCACTGCGATCTTAGCCTATTATGTGTACATGATGCTGGGCTTTGATCATGATTCTTTTGCGCCACGCGGAGGAGATCTGTATTTTCAGCGGGCGAATGCCATCGTAAATGCAGCGCCTGACGGGAGACTGATCTCCGGATGGAAACCTTTTGACAGTCAGCGCAACCGGTACTGGCTATCCGAGAACATGATGAACAGCAGGTATTCGCTGATCCATGATGCCTACTATATTTACTATCGGCAATGTCTGGATAATCTGTATGAGAACGATAACAAGGCGAGGCAGGAGATGTTGAATGCAGTGAATACACTCTATACGATGCAGGTGGATAACCCTAATATTATGATCTACCAATTCTTTTTCCAGGGGAAGTCTGACGAGATCATCAACATCATGAAGAAGGCCAATCCCGGGGAACGTTCAAGGATCATTGAGTTGTTGCAAAAGATCGATCCTACCAATACATTGAAATATAAAGAGCAGCTGAAGTGAGAAAGGTGACGATAAGTGCGATGATCATTGCTGTTTTGGCTGCTTGTGGCGGGCAGAAACTCCCTGCCGGTGTATTGGATAAAGAGCGGATGGAGTTGGTGCTAACAGATGTGATCCTCGCTGAAGCATTCGCTGAGTCTTACCTGAGTGCTGATACTTCAAAACGGTTAAAGCAGCTCTATACGCAGGAGCTGGACAAAGTACTGGCCATTCATAAGGTCAGTCCAAAGGATTTTCAGGCAAGCATACAATACTATAAATCACAGCCCGAGCAATTCAAAGTAGTCATAGATACGGTTAATGCCAGGGCAATGCGAACAAAGGACCTGATCTTCAAACAAGCGATGGATAAGAAGCCAAAGTAATTATCCGGCTTTCTTTTGCCAGGGTTTATGCATATATACGCCGATGCTGAAAAACAGGAATTGCAGGCAAAACACAATGGCATACATCATGGACCACTCATTTTGTTCATGGTAATCTGCGTCCGTAATTTTTTTTCCAGTAAACAAGAGAAGACTTAAAAGGCCGAAGTGGAAAAAAACGCCACCGGAATACCAGAAGTCTGGATTGGAGAGGATGTGTAAGTCAACTTTATAGGCAAGGGATACCAGTACAAGAACGGCAAGGAGAAAGATAACAAGGGCGCCGATTGTATTCAATATGTGCATAATACGCAGGTCTCCGGACATGAACCGTACACTTAGGTAGATGCCGATAAAAAGCAACAGGATCGTGAATATGGTGATCTTCAGCACGCGATGGTTGGTGCAGTTTTTCAGCAGCAGGAGGGTAAAGATAAAAGTAGCCAGGTAGCTGATGTGCAGTAGGGCGGGATCCTGTGTTGATTTTGCGGCCACGGCCAAAAATACATTGGAGAGGATGGTAATCACACAAAGGTGAACCAGGCTAGTCTGGCTGCTATTGTTGTAAGTGCGGGTGATCAACACCAGCAATAAGGGTATAGCAGGGGCAATCAAGACCCAGGGTAGGAGATCCAATATTGTATCAACAGTGAGCATTGTTTGCGCATCCTAATCAATCAGGTTGTTCTTCACCGCAAAGAATACCAGACCGGCGGTATTCTTGGTGCCGAACCTTTCCATCAGACGGTCCTTGATTGCTTCAACGGTCCGTGGGCTGATGTCCATTTTTTGAGCTATTTCCTGGGCCGTATACTCCATACAGAGTAAGCGGATCACTTCCCTTTCCTTATCATTGAGAACGATCTCGCTGTTAAGGGAGGGAATCGTTTTTGTTCTCGCGTGTGATTTTTTGAGCAGCACGCGGTTCACAAAATTGTTCAGGTAATAGCCTCTTGCCATCACTTCCATGATAGCCTTTTTGATTTCAGAAGGATCTGCGCTTTTCAGAAGATATCCATTGGCTCCGTTCTCCATGAGGTGTGATACGAATCTTTCGTCTTCGTACATCGTCAGCACCAGCACTTTGATATCGGGATATTGTTTACTGATCAGTTTGGTGGTTTCGATGCCATCTTTCTGGGGCATACGTAGGTCCATCAAAACGATATCAGGTTGGGATTCGTCAAGACCGTTCAGGAGCTCATGGCCGTTTTCGGCCTCCTGTACGAATTTGATATTGGGATAAATCCTCAGTGATAGGATCACTCCTTTTCTGAAGATCTTGTGATCGTCTGCAATGGCCACTTTTATTTGGCTCATCGTTAATGTTGGTTTATAGGATCTTATTTGTGGTGTTGTAAAGATAGGGAAGCTTAACCGAGGTTTTCCATATCTACAGGAATTTCCATGGTTACTTTGAAATAAGTCTTCGACATATCTTTTTCAAAGTTGATATTGCCTTGCAGTACGCGCATACGGCTCTGGATGTTTTTCAATCCGAGGCCGGCAGCACTTTTGTTGAGTTTATCGAAATCGTTCTGCGTAATTCCACGTCCGTCGTGGTGAATGCGGATATAGAATTTGTTGTCGCTGAAATTCTGGGTAATATGGATAAAGCTGGCGTTACTGTGTTTCAGGATATTATTCACCAGTTCCTGGATAATGCGGAAGATGAGCAATTCCTGTTCCGGGCGCAGCCTGTGGCGATAATCATGGAACCTGCTGCTGGCGTTGACGGAGCCGGATCCTGAGATTTTCTGGAACAGGTCGTTTACAGCTGATTCCAGCCCGAAGTTTTTCAGGGTAGGGGGCATCAGGCTATGGGAGATGTTCCTGATCAGCTGGATGGTATCGTCAATGATCTGCTTGGCGTTATAGATGCTTTGCAGTTGGGTATGGATATCCTGGTGAACGAGGTTTTCGTTGAGGTAGAGGCGGGCGGTGGCGAGCAGGGGCCCGGCATCGTCGTGAAGGTCTGCGGCTATCCGTTGCCTTTCTTCTTCCTGCCAGCGGATGGAGGCGTTCAGCAGGATCTTCTGCTGTTCATCTTCCATTTTCTGGAGTTGCATTTGGTATTTGATGACCCTACGTTGGTGAAAAACGATAAAGACGACCAGACCGATAGCGAGTATCAGCATGCCAATGGTTCCGAAGAACAGCACATTGGACATTCCCGGGGAGTTAGGGACTGATTGAAGGAATATCATTTTCTCTCCAGCTGGATTTTAGGGTTAGGGTTTCCGAGGCGTTTTAGGTGGTTTTCGCTACAATATTGGATTTGATGGTTTTAGACTGCTGTCTCGCTATTATAAACGCTATTAGGAAGAGGATATTTTCGATGAAGGATAAAATGGTGTTGATTAGGCCAAATGTCGTTTGAAATTCTGGAGACTCAGAATTGCTCTGTGCATAGATAAATACAAAAAAATTGCCGGAAAAGAATAACATCAAACCAACAATTATCCAAAATGTTGGAGTGCTGTATAAAAACAACGATTCGGGAGTGCCTAATTGCTCATATAAATAAAACGTTGAAAATCCAATTATGATCAGGCATTCAAAAACAGTAGGCAAAGAGTCAAAGGTGTCCGCATCAATATTTGTTATAAGGTCAAAAAGCGCAAATAAAACAAAAAAGATAGTCAGTAAGAATAATAGCTTTTTTGCTTTTACACTTCTAAGAACACGTCTCAAATAGTACATTAAAAGTACACCCTCACCAATAGTGAATATTCTAAAGCCTAAAAATTGTTTCCCGGTAAGCTTTCCAATTAGTGAACTGATAATCAGAATACTAAGGAGGGTGTAGAGTACATAAATAACAATTGGAGTTAACTGATTGAATCTTGATCTACGGGTCAGATACAAAACCAACAGTGCTAACTCTAGTAGTAAGGTTAATGATAAAAAAATGGACGTTACTATATTTGAAATGTTTAAATCAAATATAGTAACAATCCAATTAAGTTAAGCCTCGTGGTCTTTAGAAAAACCAATTAACAATGACATTGACAACTTGACGCATAAAATTGAATTTAAATTTCAAAAATGCTTGAGCTGTCAAAAGTCTTGAACATCAGGCACTTACAAAACAGGTCAGTGCTGTTGGAAGTTTGAGGGTTGCTTAAAGATGGATAAGTGAGTTAAAATCAATGAAATACGAGTATGTTATTTTTTTCATGAATCAAAAAAGAGGATAAATACGAGCTAGGAATAGTAAAAATACTATTCCATTATTGGGATTCTACGTGTGTAATTTTCTTGATTTAAGATAAAAACTGAAAGTTGATTGACCTTGGATTAGACTGTCAGGCTTTTCTAAGTATTGGATTTTTAAACGGATGGTTTGCGTAGGATATTGGTAAGCTTGAGGTTACTGAATCCTCGTCAATCAACTTCATGACAAATGTATTTGAGGTTTGTTTACTCGGCAATAGCATTTTTGACCGATTTATGGTTTGGGGTATTTACAAAACTCTAAGTGGAAATGCTGGATTTCAAGCTGGTAGAATTTATTTTTGAGAATCGTAAATATACTAAGTAAAAATACTCGAACTTTATGTCTGGAATTGTAGATGTTTGTAGATCAGTGACTTTTATAATCCGTTAACATGGCAGGTACCGAACCCATTAAAGTAGCAATTGCAGACGACCATAAGATATTCAGGGACGGCATTAGGATGGCGCTCTCTGGGAAAGACTATTTAAAAATCATTTGGGAAGCTGAAGATGGGAAAGATCTTATGCATAAGATCAAGATTAAAATGCCAAATGTCCTTTTGATGGATATCCGGATGCCTGAGATAGATGGAATAAACGCTATCGGTCTTTTAAGAAAGGAATATGAAGAGTTGAAAATTATTGTTCTGACGATGTATGATGATCAGGAAATGATTTCCCGAATGATGGAGATGGGGGCAAATGCTTATTTAACCAAAACTACGGATCCGGATGAAATTTACCAGGCGATATTGACCTGCATGAATGACGATTTTTATTTCAATGACCTGGTCAATAAGGCGGTTTTAATGAAACTGCAGCATAAAAAGACAGCGAAACAATATTATCCTAATCCTGTGAAGTTTAACGAAAAAGAAATTAAAATCTTGAAGTTATTAGCAGAGGATAAAACTACAGAGGAAATATCAAAGGAAGTATACTTGTCGCCAAGGACAATAGAAACGATCCGCCAGAATATGAAGACCAAAGCGGGCGTGAAAACAATCGCTGGACTTGTCATGTACGGTATGCGTAATAAACTGATAGAATAATTCAAATTGTGACTAGTCCATGTTTTATGGCATACATAGCAAGACCTACTCGACTTTTAACATCTAATTTTTCGAAAAGTCCATCGCGAATAGAGTCGATTGTTCTTGGATTCAAACCCATTTTAATTGCAATTTCTTTATAAGTTAGCTCTGTTGAAGATAGTTTCATTAAACAGATTTCCTGTTCTGATAAAATCTTGTCCCAAATTGGTGTTGAATAAGAATCGCGGAAAAATCCTGCGAGTTTACTGCTAGTGTATGGCGAATAATAGTAACCATCACGAACTAAGGAATCAAGAGCTTGCTTTAGGTCGTTAGCGTGAACATCTTTTTTCATAAATCCTTTCACCCCAGCTTGTAATAGTTTTATAAGCATCAGCTCCGTATCAAACATGCTCAGCATTAGAACATGAATATCTGGATGCTTCACCTTTAATTCAACTGCCGCTTCTAGCCCATTCATTTCTGGCATGTTAAAATCCAGTAGTATAATGTGTGGTTTGATAGCATTCAGTTTGTCTAGAAGCTCAATTCCATTACTTGCTTCAAGGATTACTTCATAGTCACCGAAAGAATTGATCATCGAAGCTAGTGCGCTGCGCAATAGTTTGTGATCGTCTGCCAGGCCAATTGATTTTTTCTTCATAACTACTTAAATTGATGTCAACGCTAACTTTTGTACCATTAAGTGGACTTGTTTTTATTTCAAATGTTCCA
>Ga0214163_1001445_pt1 | contig 10241 bp, 8 predicted proteins | sample LakMenepilimnion_2_FD_153001 | JGI IMG/M metagenome (GOLD analysis project Ga0214163, IMG submission 153001) | Freshwater microbial communities from Lake Mendota, WI - Practice 15JUN2010 epilimnion v4 | ecosystem: Environmental > Aquatic > Freshwater > Lake > Epilimnion/Euphotic zone | place... | reverse complement strand
TACTCACTACCTCGCCAAATTGCGGAGAGGAGAGTTCTTCTTTTACCGCCAAGAAGACAACTCATGCCATCTGGGACAAATGAGTTTCAAGTAAGTAATATGCAATGTAAAAAATGTGTAAAAGCTGTGATTCATTTCCAAATTCATATTTTGTTTGTCGAATAATTTTTCGATTGCTGTTTTTGAAAAATGCCACAAATGTCTTGGGACATCAAAAGCGGCCCAAAATTGTCCGTAATATTTGGCGTCAAATGAATTAAAATTAGGCACAGCGATAATTATGGTGCCTTCTGGCTTTAATAAGCGTCTAAGTTCTTTAATCTGATTTTCGACATTAGGTACATGCTCTAATACATGCCACATAGTGATAACGTCAAAAGAATGATCTTCTAAATTTTGTGTACTAGCTTCAAAAGCAACACCCTTTTTTTTGGCTACCGCTTTTGCTTTTTCACTCGGCTCAATTCCAATAGTATGCCACCCATTATTTTTCGCAAAAAGCAAAAAATCTCCAGTTCCTGCCCCAATATCTAATAAATTTCCTTTGTTTTGATGCAAACGATTTAAGAGTTGCAATTTGTTTTTTAAGGCAATGTTTTTTATAATTTGATAAAGCTTTTCAAAAGCAGAACGTTTGCTGTCGGTATGCGAAATATAATCATCACTTTCATAATATTTTTCCAAATTCTCACCTATTGGTTGCGGAGCAGTAATGAGTAAGTCGTATTTTTCGTCTTTGTAAAGTTCGAAAATTTCATTTGATACGCTATGGTCTTTTACTGTTAGAAAAAGCTTTTTATTGAATAAATCCATTATAATTTTAAATAATTGTCCTTCAAGTTTTTCAAATAAATTGTTGCAATATTTTTAAAAATAGATTGCTCCAACAAACAGTCTTCGTTATTGGCATTAATCAGCGAAAGCGCTAAAAAGTTGGGCTGTGATGGCATGTCAGTGTTTTCTGGCTGCTTATTCGTAATGATAAAATCTGCAACAACAAAATATTTTTCGAGTTCCGCATTTTCATAAACGATTAGTTTATATTTATTTCCGTCTATTGTAACCCAAAAATCTTTGTCTTGCAAACTGTCTAAATTAAATCTAGAAACCAAAAAATTTTGAAACGTAATTTTGTTTTGTGTGTTTTCAAAGACGAATGCAGAAAGTCCATTGTTTCCTAAAATTTCTTTCCCGTTGGGTAAAATTAGAAAATCATCAATTGTAATTCGAGTTCTTGTAACACCACAACTTAGTAAAAAAAGCGATGTAAAAAACAACACAAAACCCTTGCGGGCGCTGCTTAACGGCTTTAGTTCCACGTGAAACATTCTCATCTTCCCATATAAATTAACAGCACCGAAATGTCGCTTGGCGATACCCCACTAATTCGTGACGCTTGCGAAATGGTCACCGGTCTAATTTTTGATAACTTTTGCTTGGCTTCAATCGACATCGATTTAATTTTTTCGTAATCAAAGTTTTCAGGGATTTTAACATCTTCTAAACGCGTCAATTTATCAGCGTTATTCCTTTCTTTATCAATATAACCTGAATATTTAACTTGGATTTCCGCTTGCTCTAAAATCTCTTGGTCTACATTATTTTCGGCAACATAAACTTTGACCTTTTCCAATTGTAACATATCAGCTAAATCAATTTGTGGCCGCGAAAACATCTTAAACATTTTATCTGATTGATTGACCGCAGCTGAAGATTTGCTTTCAAGAATCGGATTCATTTCTGCCACAGAAACGCTAGTTTCTTTATAAAAGGCAACCATCTTTTCTGACTCATTGCGTTTATGTTCCATACGTCGCAAGCGCTTTTCTGAAGCGAGACCTATTTCATACGATTTTGGCGTCAACCTAAAATCAGCATTGTCTTGTCTGAGCAAAGTTCGGTATTCTGCTCTCGACGTAAACATTCTGTAAGGTTCATCGGTTCCTTTTGTGATTAAATCATCGATCAAAACACCAATATATGCCTCATCTCTTTTTAATATCAAAGGTGCTTTTTCCTTAATCTTTAATGAAGCGTTTATTCCCGCCATCAATCCCTGAGATGCTGCTTCTTCATAACCTGTTGTTCCATTAATTTGACCAGCAAAATACAATCCTTCGACCAACTTGGTTTCCAATGTATGTTTAAGTTGTGTTGGCTGAAAATAATCATATTCGATTGCATATCCTGGACGAAAGAATTTCACTTTTTCAAAGCCAACAACTGAACGCAAGGCTTTGAATTGAATCTCCTCTGGCAAAGACGTCGAAAAACCATTGACATAAACTTCAACCGTGTTCCATCCCTCGGGCTCAATGAACAATTGGTGTCTTTCTTTGTCAGCAAAACGATTGATTTTATCTTCAATTGACGGACAATACCTTGGTCCTAAACTTTTAATCCTTCCGTTGAACATTGGAGAACGGTCAAAACCTTCCCGCAAAATATCATGAACATCGAGCGATGTATATGTCATGTGACATGATTTTTGGAATGCCAAAGGCTGGGTTAAATCAGAATAAGAAAATTTATCAGGTTTGTCATCTCCCTTTTCTTCATTCATTTTACTATAATCCAAAGAACGGCCATCTACTCTTGGAGGTGTGCCGGTTTTCATACGACCAGATTCAAATCCAGCATTTACTAAATCTTCGGTAATTCCATAAGCAGCACTTTCACCTGCACGTCCTCCGCCAAATTGTTTTTCACCGATATGTATCAATCCATTTAAAAAAGTACCATTGGTCAACACAACAGCTTTTGAACGAATTTCAACACCTAACGACGTAGTAATTCCCTTGATTTTACCTTTCTCAATAACCAATCCTTTAACCATTTCTTGATAAAAATCAAGATTGGGAGTCTGTTCTAACATCAAGCGCCATTCTTCAGCAAAACGCATCCGGTCACTTTGGACCCGCGGTGACCACATTGCAGGACCTTTTGATTTGTTGAGCATCTTAAATTGGATAGCGGTTTTATCTGAAATGATACCCGAATAACCACCCAACGCATCAATCTCACGGACAATTTGACCTTTCGCTATACCTCCCATAGCGGGATTGCAAGACATTTGCGCGATGTTTTGCAAACTCATTGTTACCAATAAAGTTTTAGAGCCCATATTGGCAGCGGCAGCGGCAGCTTCTGAACCCGCATGTCCCGCTCCTACTACAATCACATCATATTCGTCTTGAAACATTTTTGTTTGGGATTAAAAATTTAATAGCGCGCAACCAACGTTGATTCAGCTAATGTTGTTCCACGTGAAACATTACGCTTTATGTTGCATTAATATTTATTTGCGATCCTAATGTTCCACGTGAAACATCAAGATTTTCTCCTCTTCTTTATCACGCATCATTGCTTCATCAATTTCGGATTTGTCATTGTAACCGCAAAAATGCAAAAGGCCATGCACAATCACGCGCTTTAGTTCATTTTCAAAAGAAACATTAAAATCTTTGGCGTTGTCGGCCACTCTTTCTGTCGAAATGAAAATATCTCCATGTAATTCATTTCCTACAGTATAATCAAAGCTAATCACATCGGTCAAAGTGTCGTGTTGCAAATATTCCAAATTGATTTTATGCAAATAATCATCATCACAAAAGATATAACTAATATCACCTTCGACCTTATTCTCTGAAAAAATAACGGTTGACAACCATTGTTGATAATAAGACTCGTCGGACAATTCAAAATCTGTTTCGTAATTAAAGCTTATCATTGTTTTTAAAATATTCTTGTACCTTTTGGTTAAAATTAGAGCGCAAAGGTAAGCTTTGTCTGTTTAATATTTCAACACTATTTAAATATTCTTGTAAGTACGGTTGAAGCGCATTGGTTTGATTATTAAAGTCTTTTTTATTGGTTTGCGATTGCCTTTTCTTCTCTTCACCTTGCTGTTGTACAGCTTTGTCTAACTTTAAAAGCTCCTGTTTGATGTTCAAAATTCGCTGCAAAGCATCATTTTTAAAACCCTTATTCAATAACTGCTTTTCAATTTCTTTCATTTGATTTAAAGCATTTTGCCCCTTGCCTCCAAGTCCGTTTTTATTCAATTCATTTTGTAAAGCTTCTCGCAATTGTCGTTGCTCTTTATAAATCTCCATTATGGCTTTAGCATCTCCTTCGCCATCTTGCCCTTCGCCTTCTCCATCACTTTTCCCGTCTTTTCCTTTTGCTCCCGGCTTTCCATTACCAGCCTTTTCTCCAGGTTTGTCTCCAGGTTTGTCTCCGGGTTTGTCTCCTTTTTTCATTCCGTCTTTCATCTTCTCGCCAAGTCCTTCTTGTTTTTTAATAATATCTGGTAACTGCATGCCCTCGCCCTTACCTGATTTAGGTTTTCCTGTGCCCATACCAGACATTGACATTTGCATACCATTAAGAATATCGCTCAACATATCAGCCAATTTATTTGCAGATGCAATTGCATATTGTTGGTGCGAAACACCTTTTGGAATTTGTGCTTCTACCAAAGTGGATATCGCTTTCTCTAAATTATAATGTACATTGCCAATTTCTTTGTTAATTTCCTCGCTAATTTTCGGATTGCGCAAAGACATAGCGAACAAGCTATCGTCAACATGCTTGAATTGCACTTTCAAGTCTTGCTGTGTTTTTAAGTTTTTATTAAACAATGGAGCACCACGTCGTGATACTTTGAATTGGGACATTAAATCCTCTTCTGAGAAAGAAAAAGCCAACAAATTGTCCAATATCTGGCGCAACATCTGAACATCTTCTTCCATCTGCTCCATATCACCGCCTTCCATACTTTCTTGCATTTTGGCACTCATTTGTTTCATTTTCTTGGCAGCGCTTTTTTGCTTGGGTTTGGCTTTTTCTTTATTATCTTTTTGCAATTCTTCGGCAGCCTTATCTAAATCCTCATCGATACTTTTCTCTTTTTCAGCATCATTCGGAATATCCATAGGTGCTTTTAATTCCTTATTTTCTTTGTCTAACGCTTTCAAATCTTCTTGAATGGCATCGAATTCTTTGTTGATTTCATTCTGCTCTTTGGCGTTGTTTTCTTGGTCTTTATTTGATAATTCTTCTTGCTCTTCTGAAAGTTTATCTAGTTTTTCAGCCAATTGCTGGGCTTTCTTTTCAACATAATAACGCTTAGTAAGTTCAACTAATTGTTGTAAATTCTTAACTTGATTCTTGGAACTTTGTTTTAATTTGTCCATTTTTTCGGTCAATTCTTCCTGCTTAATTTTATCATTAAGCGCTTTCAATTCATCCAAAAGCTTTTGATTCTCTTCTGCTGCTTTTTCTGCCTTTTCCATTCGCTCAAGCAAATCTTTTTTCTTTTCATCTCTCTTTTCTGGTTTGAATTCTTCCAGATTTTTTTTCATTTTCTCCGAAAATTGCTTCATCATTTCATCTTGTTGCTTTTGTTTCTTTATGAAATCAGCTACTTTCTGTTGGTCTTTAAAATCCAAATTCTCTTTTTCTTTGGTCAACTTCTGAAGTTTATCCAAATCATTCATTTGTTTGTTCTGTTTTTTAATCGATTGTTCTAAACTATTAATGTTACTATTTTGCTCATTAAACAACTCGTCTTCTAACTCTTCATCAGTTGCAATGCGATCAGAAAAAACATTCGATTTAGTACTCTTAAAACCATGCAAAGCGTCGTTGTCAAAAATTTCAAAATAGTAATCATAAGAAACACCTTGTTCTACCGGCAATTGACTTGGAAAAGTAAAAATAAATTGATCAAATACATCCCGCTTTATAGCAATAACAGCTTTCTTCAAAGACTGTGGCTTGCTTTTGGGATAATACACGACTTGCAAGCGCGAGAAACCATAATCATCACCTACCTGTCCAATTAGAACATTGTTTTCAATTTTTAAACTGTCGGGAGCATTAGTAACACTAATAGTTGGAAATTGGTCTTTGACAACCGAAATCTGATAATTCAACCTTTCATAATGTTTTACCTTTGAATTAGAAGTAATTATTTGATAATCAATATTTTGCTTAATGTTTTTAGATAAACTATAATTGCTTTCTTTGGCAGAAAACGGAAAAACCGAACTCAAATCAGTCCATTCGACTTTATTGGTGGCCAATGCTGCTACTTCCCACGTAACATTTGTGCCTTCGGGAACAATAGCGTTACCGGTACCTTTTATTGTTTCTGATTTTTTATTAAGATACACCGGAAATTGTAAAACCATTTCAAAATTAGTAATCGTTGGCACCGCGACTACATTCAATTCATAATCTGCTGAAGTAACAGCGTTGCCTTCAATACGAAAAAAAACATTCTTTGCTAATTTCGTAAATCGATATTCAAAAAACCCTGGTCTGACATTTTCAAGAAAATAACTTTCGTCTTCGATAACAATTAAAGCATTTTCTGGAATCACTTTGCCTTCCGTTTTAATCTGCAACACAAATTCTCCTCCTTGTTCGGTTTGTAATTCTTTATTCAAAACCACAAACTGAAATGGTGCCGGTGGTAAAAATTGTTGTTTGAAATGCACTACCCGATCGAAACTCTGCGAAATTATTTTACTGTTTCCTGAAATATAGAAAAAGGCAAAAAACAAAATAGGAATTATCGCTAAAGGCAAATATTTTCTATTTTTATTGAAACTAACTGCATTATTAAATGGAATCGGTTGCAAGGCATTTGCTTTTTGTTCGATGGATGCCAAAAGCAATTCTGATTGATTTTCATCATCCGACAATTGCAAAAAATTGGTCAACTTATCACTTACTTCTGCAAAATGATTGCCAATTATTTTCGATGATTCATTGTAATCAATTCCTTTTTGAAGGCGCAACAACTTTGAAATTGGAAACAGTATAAACCGCAACAAAAGCAAACTCTCAACTGAGATAAACACCCAAAATAGTACGGTGCGTGCCATCGGCTTAAGCCATAGAAAATATTCGATGAAGAGTGTAAATAAAAAGTAAATCAGTCCAAGTCCGATAAAAAAAATCGTGCCTCGAAGTAATTCATTGCTATAATATTTTTTAATAAATGCCTCAAGCTTTGTATAAATAACCGATGTTGTCTCCAATTTTATAAAACTTTTATTTATGACCGATAAAAGTAGCAATTTATATGAATAATTAAATGTTAAATTAAAGGCCACGGGCAAAGGGTACAAGTTTTAGAATGCTGTATTAGTATTAGACCCAAGCTTGCGACTTTTGACCTGATCCTTTTCGTATATTTGCGCTAAATTTCAGAAAAATGTCAAAGCAAGTTCGTGTGCGTTTTGCACCAAGTCCAACTGGACCTTTACATATAGGAGGCGTGAGAACAGCGCTTTTTAACTATTTATTTGCCAAAAAAAATGGTGGAACTTTTTATCTAAGAATCGAAGATACCGACCAAAATCGCTTTGTTCCCGGTGCTGAATCCTACATTTTAGAAGCATTAGAATGGCTCGGTATTGCGCCAGATGAAACCATTGGAAAGAACGAAAAATTTGGTCCGTACCGTCAAAGCGAAAGAAAAAAAATCTACAAACAATATGCCGACCAACTGATTGATTCTGGTTGGGCTTATTATGCTTTTGATACCGCCGAGGCTTTGGATGCGCACAGAAAACAACACGAAGCCGAAGGAAAAACCTTTATTTACAACCACCACAACCGCGAAAAACTAGATACTTCTTTAGTAATTTTAAAAGAGGCAACTCAAAAACGAATTGCCAATGGTGAAGATTTTGTAATTCGATTCAAAACCCCCGTTGATGAAACCTTGCATTTGAACGACCTCATCCGTGGAAATTTACAGTTTGAAACTAATTTATTAGATGACAAAGTGCTTTTTAAAAGTGATGGCATGCCAACCTATCATTTGGCTAACATTGTTGATGATCATTTAATGGAAACCACGCACGTAATTCGTGGGGAAGAATGGTTACCATCGATGCCATTACACAAACTTTTATACAAAGCTTTTGGTTGGGAAGCGCCTCAATTTGCGCATTTGCCCTTAATATTAAAACCTGTCGGAAACGGAAAATTATCCAAACGCGATGGCGATAAAATGGGATTTCCAGTTTTTCCGTTAGAATGGACGTCGGACGAAGGTGTATCATCAGGATACCGAGAAAAAGGATTTTTTCCGGAAACGGTAATTAATTTCTTGGCTTTATTGGGATGGAATGACGGAACTGAAAAAGAATTATTTTCATTAGACGAATTGATTGAAGCTTTTGACCTGAAACGTGTTCATAAAGCCGGCGCAAAATTCGATCCAGAAAAAAACAAATGGTTCAACCACCAATACCTCATACAACAAAACGACGAAGATTTAGCGAAATGCTTTGCCTCTATTGTTTATGAAAAAGGAATCACGATCGATTTTACTAAGCTTGTAAAAATAGTTTCGCTTATAAAAGAACGCGCGCATTTTATCTCCGAATTTTGGGAATTGTCCGATTACTTTTTTGAAGCTCCTAAATCTTATGATGAAAATGCATCTAAAAACTGGAAAGAAGAAACACCCGTTTTAATGCTTCAATTGATTGAAAAATTACAAACCATAGACAACTTCACTTCGGTTAACATCGAAACCCAAATAAAAGACTGGATGATGCAAAATGAAATTGGAATGGGCAAAGTAATGCAGCCATTCCGTTTGAGTCTTGTAGGCGCCTTAAAAGGTCCGCATTTGTTTGATATAGTCGAACTGATTGGAAAAGAAGAAACCATAAACCGCCTTCAGAAAGCAATTGATACTTTATAAACAAAAAGCTCCTTTAGAATGGGAGCTTTTTTATTATTGTAACTTTTAATTAAACAATGCGTATAAACTACGTATAATCGTAACAAAATAAAAAAATGGACATTACTCTCCTTATTTTTCTCGTATTTGGTTTATTTATTTTTCTTTCTTCTTTTTTTACTGTCAAGCAACAAACCTCGGTGATTATCGAGCGATTTGGAAAATTTTTGAGTGTCAGAAATTCTGGTCTTCAATTAAAAATTCCGTTGATTGATCGCATTGCAGGTCGTGTCAATCTTAAAATACAACAGCTCGACGTTATTATTGAAACCAAAACCAAAGACAATGTGTTTGTTAAAATGAAGGTTTCAGTTCAGTTTAAAGTAATTCAAGACAAAGTATATGACGCTTTTTATAAATTAGAATATCCGCACGATCAAATTACCGCTTATGTTTTTGATGTCGTAAGGGCCGAAGTTCCAAAATTAAAACTCGACGATGTCTTTGAACGAAAAGACGATATCGCCATTGCTGTAAAACGCGAATTAAACGAAGCCATGACGACTTATGGATACGATATCATCAATACATTGGTTACCGATATTGATCCTGATATTCAAGTTAAAAACGCCATGAACCGAATCAATGCCGCTGATCGTGAAAAAACGGCTGCAGAGTTTGAAGCCGAAAGTTCTAGAATCAGAATTGTGGCCAAAGCCAAAGCCGAAGCCGAAAGCAAACGTTTGCAAGGACAAGGTATTGCTGATCAAAGACGTGAAATTGCTCGTGGTTTGGTAGAAAGCGTCGATGTTTTAAATAAAGTTGGTATCAATTCTCAAGAAGCATCAGCTTTAATCGTTGTTACGCAACATTATGATACTTTGCAAGCGATTGGTGCTGATACGAATTCAAACCTGATTTTGTTGCCCAACTCGCCTCAAGCAGGAAGCGACATGTTGAACAATATGGTCGCTTCTTTTACGGCTTCGAATCAAATAGGAGAAGCTATGAAACGTGGCAATGTTAAAAGTCCTAAAAAAGATAAAAAAATCGAAGATTTTAAACCATCTGAAGATTATAAAAATCTTAAAGAAAATGAACCTGATCAAGAAGGTTACGATTCTACTAAATAATATACGTTTTTGGTAAAAAAAATAAACCGCAAACTCGCAATTAAACAGGGCGTTTTTGCGGTTTTGTTTATAATCTAAACAGCTTTTTAAGAAGATAGGTAATACCCAATTGTTTCAACGGTCCTGCAATAGCGCCAATAGCATTAATGGCCATTTTTGGAACACTTCCAATTAAATTTTCGGGTGATAAACTTGCTTTGGTTTTATCAAAACTTTTGGTTAGTTTTTTAAATTGAATTTCTTTTTCTAACGCTAAAATTTCTAAATCCCGATCAATCTCTAAATATGAAGTATATTTTTTATTTGCCATTATGAAACCATTAATCGTTAAAAAAAAATTCAGAAAACTTCTTTAGAATTGGTCCTTCGACGATCTTGTCTTGTATTTTGTAGAT
>Ga0214163_1001444_pt1 | contig 10246 bp, 8 predicted proteins | sample LakMenepilimnion_2_FD_153001 | JGI IMG/M metagenome (GOLD analysis project Ga0214163, IMG submission 153001) | Freshwater microbial communities from Lake Mendota, WI - Practice 15JUN2010 epilimnion v4 | ecosystem: Environmental > Aquatic > Freshwater > Lake > Epilimnion/Euphotic zone | place... | reverse complement strand
CCAGACGCGGCATGGCCCCGGCTGCGCTGCCCTGGTCAGCACGGATGTGGACATTCACCCGTCCACGGGAGCAAGCAGCGGCGACGAGGTTTCTGACCTGCGTTTCCAGATCCCCCACATCACGGGGCAGGCTCACACTCACTTCGAGCTGCTTGCGGTTCACACTGCTGCATTCCACCACCCAGGTGGTGCTGCTGCTTTCCTGCCGCGCTTCACCACGGCCAAATCCTGTCATACTATTCATGGTCGGCGATACAAGCCCGTGGAGACGGCTCTGGCAAGCCATGCTTCCAAGCGCCCCCATTAAAAACAGAAACGCACGGGAAGTGAATCCCGTGCGCGCTGTTTAGTGTCAACAAACCAGAGATCTAACCAGGATCTCTTGGAAGATTAGAAGCGGATGCAAATGTCGAAGGTGAAGCGGTCGTCGGTCAGGCCGTAAGGCTTGATGACGGCTTTTTCATAAGCGAGACCGAGGTCCACGTTGTCGAGGATGCGTGAGCGGAAACCGACTCCGAGCATGCCCTGGGTGCGACCACCAGCGTTGGCGGAACCGAAGTTGATGACGTCATAACCTTCGGTGTCGAGACCGATGTTGTTGCCGTCGTCAAGCACGCTGAAAGCGTTGAAGCTGACGAAAGGAATGAAGTAACGGCAAGCATAGTAGTCGAGCATGAGGCTGTAGTGAGCCACGGTGCTCTGCTCGTCTTGGTCCACTGGAAAGCGGACGCCGACGTTACCGGAAAGGTGAACATTGCCGAAGCCTTTCTGGAAGGAGACGAAGGGATTGAACTCGCCGCCGCCATGACCTTGGAACACGTCACGCTCACCCATTGGGATGTGGAAGGTCAAACCAGGAGTCAGGATGAACTGGCTCTCTTGGTTGTCGATCAGGGCGTATTTAAAGCCGAGAGCAAGGTCCATCCATCCGTTAGGATTGCCAACGGCGTCATTGTTGACGTCGAAGTAGCCGTCCTGAGTGGCGATGATGGCCAGACGATCTGTCAGAGCATAACGGATCTGCATCGCATAAAGCTGTGCATTGCCGCCGCCGAGGAAGGAGTCATCCATGTTGTGATAAGCAAAGATCGGGCGGATCTCGGAACGGATCACAGCATCTTCAAAGAAGACTGGATTCGTCACCGGAGCGATGGTGTTGGCCTTCCAGTCCACGGCTTCGACCGGGGCTGTAGGATTTTTTGCCGCCAAAACTGGAGTGCCTGCGTTGACAGTGTTGACGAGAGAAACGGCTGCCACAGCGCCAAGGCTGAGCAACCGCCGTGTACGGGAGTAGGGTTGGTGATCCATGGCGATATAAAAGCATCTTCACCCGCGCGATGATCCACGTTACTTGTCAGAGACTGCGCTAAGACTGCGCTTTCAAGAATGACAGCGTCAAAGAAGGCCTTATTTACCTGAGATCTAAGATGAAAACTACCCTCACGGCTCTGCACTGCCTTTTTGCCACGCTCATTCTGACTCAATGTGCGACACAGGGACCTTCCCAGTATGACTACGCTTGCCCAAGTCCTGTCCCTGTCGCAAGCGCTCGGTCTAGCGCACCTGCCCCCATGCAGGAAAGCCAGATGAAGCTCGCCGAAAGACCCGGCTTGGGCACTCAGCTGGGGCCTGTTTTGCACCGCGATCTGGCATCCACCCATTTTGATCGTCGCAACCCCAGCAGACCTGATGCCACGGTCAGCTTTCACTACAACGACGAAGAAGGAGCCCAGCTCATGGCACGAGTCCACGGCGGTGGCCGGATGAAGCATGGCGGCAGCATCACGCTCATCCCAGGCAAGCTGAAGGTGCGCATGCTGGCCTCCCGTGGTTACTGGGGTTATGAAACTCTTCAGCATTACCGCGCCGGAGACCAATACACCTTCATGGGCAAAGAAGGCCGCCAGTATGAGATGCATTTTGAAAACCTGACGGATCATCGCCTGGAAATCATCGTCTCGGTGGACGGGCTGGATGTGCTCAATGGCCGCCCCGCTTCGGTGCGCAATGCGGGCTATGTGATCCCTGCTGAGAGCAACATCCGTATCGACAGCATGAGAGTCGGCGGTGTGCTGCGCAGCCTGCGTTTTGGCAGTGTGGCAGACTCACAGGCAGCCACCAGCTTCGGTGAAAAAGGAGCCCGCAATGTCGGTGTCATCGGCGTAGCGATGTATGAGGAGGACGAGATCGCACGTCGCCGTCGTCGCGTGGAGGAAAACTATGTACGAGATGGCGCACGCGCCTTTGGGAACTGAGTTTGACCAAGCCTTTCTTCTGCGGAAGATCGCGGCCCATGAAACTCACCACTTGGAACGTTAACGGCATCCGTGCCTCACTCAAAAAAGGACTTCAAGAATACCTGCTCAGTTGCGATGCCGATGTGATCTGCCTTCAGGAAACCAAGGCCATGCAGGAGCAGGTGGACTTGTCCTTTTTCAGCACTCATCAGGCAATCTGGAACAGCGCGGTCAAAAAAGGTTATTCCGGCACCTGCATCCTCAGCCGCATTCCATGGATCTCTAAAACCATCGGCATGGGCATTCCCGAGCATGATCAGGAAGGCCGCGTCATCACCACGGAGTTCCCAAACTTCTACGTCGTCACCGTCTATACCCCGAACTCCCAGGGCGAGCTGGCCCGCCTGCCCTATCGCCTGAGCTGGGACGCGGCCTTCCGCGCTTTTTTAAAGAAGCTGGAGGCCCACAAGCCCGTGCTCTGCTGTGGTGACCTGAATGTCTCCCATCAGGAGATCGACCTCGCCAACCCCAAGAGCAACCGTATGAACCCCGGCTTCAGCGATGAAGAACGCGCGAGTTTCACCGCCCATCTGGAGGCAGGTTTTGTGGATGCCTTCCGTGTATTTGACCAAAGCCCCGGCCGCTACACCTGGTGGACACAGCGGACACTAGATGCCCGCGCCAAAAACATCGGCTGGCGGCTCGACTACTGGCTCGCCTCCGAAAACCTGCGTCCCGCGCTCAAAAGCTGCACCATTCGGGATGATATTCACGGCTCAGACCACTGTCCCGTAGAGTTGGTGATTGACTAAGGCAGCCGATCTAAAAATAATTTCATATTCTTTGAACCCCTTTTTGGAAGTGTGGTCTGAAAATTCAGGTCACTTTTCAAAAATTCGTCCTGAGCCATCTGCCTCCGCTTGCCGGGAGCCTGTTGAAGACAGAACTCAAGACAACCTAGACGGGTCGGAAGCATCGCTTCCGGCCCGTTTTTTTAAGCCTGATACAGACGCTCGATCATGCCGATGGACTTTGTGCCGGGCAGGGCGCCAACTTCCATCTGATTCATGACGTAGGCGAAGGAGATACCGTTTTCAGGATCTGCAAAAGCCAGACAACCACCCGCGCCAGGATGCCCGAAGGCCTGCAAGGAGGGACCATAATGCTGACGCAGCTTGCCCGGAGGCAGGTAGGGGTCCGTCTGCACGGGATCTTGCATCACACCAGCCGCGAAGGCAATGGGAGCGCAGAGGACGAGGTCATCTGCCTGTGATAACTTTTGACTGAGCAGCGCGACCACTGAGGCAGGCACCACCTCGCGTCCAGCCCAACGGCCACCTTGAGCCAGCATGGCGTAAAACTGACCAAGTCCACGAGCACTACCGACTCCGCCCATGCTGGCGTATCCGTGCTTCCAGGTTTCAGGCTGATTAAAATCACTCACGGCATTCAGACCCATGGGCGAGCTGAAAGTCCGCTGAGTGATGGTACCAGACGTACTGAATGCCTTTAAAAACGGCTGATCTGCGCCCGCGATGCTGATTTTGCCAGGGAAGACAGAGGCCACACGCTCATGCTGCGCTGTTGGTAGGCCGATCCAGAAATCCAGGCCCAGAGGGCTGCCGATGGTCTCGCGGAAATACTCACTCAGAGAATCCACCCCGGTGATCCGGCGCACGATCTCATCCATCAGAAAGCCAAAGGTCCGTGCATGATAACCCTGCTGAGTGCCGGGCTCCCAGAGCGGCTGCTGACGCTCCAGAGCTTCAATGACCGCTTCATAATTGAAAATGGGCACGCGTTCATCCAGAGCGCTCAGTCCCGAGGTGTGGGAAAGCAGATGAGCAAAGGTCATGGCACCTTTTCCTCCACCGACGAACTCAGGCCAAACCTCCGAGACGGGACAATCCAAGTTCATACCTGCCTCATGCAGCGCCATCAGGCAGCAGACAGCGGCGGGGCCTTTCGTGGCAGACCAGACCGGCACCAGCGTCTCCGCATCCCAGGCCCGAGAGCGCGAGCGGTCACTGTGTCCATGTGCCAGACTGAGCAATTCCACACCATTTTGCCAGATGGACACCGAGGCACCCAGTTCACCGCGTGTGTGGAAGTTTTCTTCAAACCAGGCTGTCACAGCAGCCAGGGTAGATGGAGTTGGCTTGTGCATCAGATTTTTTCCAGCTTTTGACGCAACCCATCCAGGTCAGGATCTTTGCGCGCATGACGACGCAGGCTACCGTCCATTTCAAAGGACTGCTCCAAGAGCTTCAGCGCCTGATCATTTTCCCCCAGACAGGCGAGGTAGCAGCCCACGTTGTAATAGTAAACCGGCTTTGTGCGCAGCACCGCCGGCCCACGGGCCAGCAAATCCAGCGCCTCCTGCGTCTGGCCCAGTTCATGCAGGCAGTAGGCGGCATGGATGTAGCCGCCGGGCTCAGAGGGCTCCGCCTCGCGCAGCTTTTGCGCCAAAGCCAGCCCCTCAGCCCAGCGCTGCTCGCCCATGAGGCAGAGAACAAGTATTTCAATCACATCCGGCCGGTCCAGTGCCACGGCGGATAGATGTGACAATTCTTCCCGAGCCTCACGATGGAGGTCGAGCTCGACGTAGCCTTGTGCGGCCAGGATGCGGCGTTCCAACTCTGTCATGGTGCGTGAATTGCTATGTGAACATCAAACAAGGGGCCGGGACAAGGCATTTGTCACCCGCCGCTTGCTTCCTTCCAGCATCTGCCTACTCTCCGCCCCTCTTTATGGCCACCGCGACTGACCTCCCCGCCGCCCAGCACCCCATCAATGCTAACCTTACCGCCGATGAAAAAATCGAGCTGTATCGCAAAATGGTGCGTGTCCGCAGATTTGAACAAGTCTCCCTCCAGCACTACCAAGGCGGCTCGATGGGGGGATTCCTCCACCTTTACATCGGCCAGGAGTCCGTCGCCATCGGCTGCGTTTCCCTCATGGGAAAAAATGACCACGTCATCACCGCTTATCGCGACCACGCCCATGCTCTCGGCGTCGGCATGACCATGAATGAGTGTATGGCAGAGCTTTTCGGCAAAGTCACCGGATGCTCACGCGGAAAAGGCGGCTCGATGCACTACTTCGCCCCTGACAAAAATTACTGGGGCGGTCACGGTATCGTCGCTGGCCAGACTCCACTGGGTCTCGGTCTGGCCTACGGCCTGAAATATCGCGGCCTCAAAGGAGCCGCCATCTGCTTTCTCGGAGACGGTGCCGTCAATCAAGGTGCCTTCCATGAATCCCTGAACCTCGCAGCCCTCTGGGATCTGCCCGTTATCTACATCATCGAAAACAACGGCTACTCCATGGGCACCAGCCAGGAGCGCTCATCCGCTTTCGACGGCTGCCTCGCCAAGCGCGCTGAAGGTTACGGCATGGCCTGGGATCACTTCGTCGGTGAAAACATTTACGATGTCCGTGCTGGCATCCAAAAAGCCATCGACCGCGCCCACAATGAGAGCAAACCCACGCTTCTTGAAATCGCTACCTACCGCTGGGAAGGCCATTCCGTAGCTGACGCCAACAAGCTCAAATACCGCACAAAGGAAGAAGTCGAGCGTTACCAGAAAGAGCATGACCCCATCCAGGTCTGGAAGGCCGTTCTCATCGCCGAAGGTGTCGCCACAGAAGCTGAGCTGAAAAAAATCGACCGCGAAGCCCAGGCCGAAGCCGAAGCCTCAGCTGAATTCGCCAAAGTCAGCCCCTACCCCGAACCCGAAACCATCTTCGAAGATGTCTACTGGGAAGTGGACAACAAAACCGAAGCCGGAGCCACAGGCCGCCACTTCTTTAACGATTGAGCCCCCCTCAAAAAGCACGAAACCCTCACGAGCATCTGATTGGATCGTGAGGGTTTTTAATTTTGCATCACCTGCACGCTGGCTGAATCCAGCCTTCCACAGACGCTTAGTAGCCGTATTTTTTGATCACTGAGCGCTTGCGCAAACCATCCATCCAGTTGTCGATGACAGCCTTAGATTTTTCAGATGAAATAGCGCGCTCAATCTCGGGGCGCACTTCCTTCAAAGGTTTGGCATTGCCATACTTGATCGCGTCACAGGCGATGATGATGTAGGCCTCCTGATCATTAATGACGTCACTGATACCGCCTGTTTTCAGATTGAAGGCTACGCTCGCGATGGAGGGCTTCATTTGCTCTTTGCCCATCCAGTCCCAGGCTCCGCCGTCTTCAGCATGGCTATCCTGAGAGTAGCTTTTCGCCGTAGTAGCAAAATCAGCTCCCTTGAGCAGCTTGCCGCGAATTTCCTGCGCCAGTTTACGCTGACTTTCAGAGTTTGAAGCTGCGCCGGCGCTGAACTTGGGAATGGTGATGGTGCTGATCTTGATCATGTCACCCGAGCGCCACTGGGCGATGTTTTTGCTGTAGTAGTCCTGCACTTCATTCGGGGTGGCAGGTGGCTGGTCCGCAGCCTGCTTGCCACGCATGGCTTGCACGATCATCATCTTCTCACGCAGCTCTCGGAATTTCTTCACCGTCATCCCCGTTTGTGCCAGTTCCTTGACAAAGGCATCACGGTCCCCCTTGAAGCTGTCACGAATGATGCCGTTCACATCATCGTCCACCCACTGGGCTTTCATCACTGCACCGAGACGCTTGAATTCAGCCAGCACCAGCTCACGGTCCACCAGACTGTCCAAAGCTGTGGCCCGCAGATTGGCCAGCTCACGCTGCAAAGCCGCCGGATCGTTTTGAAGCTGGAACCTCAGCATCTGCTCCTGCGCAGTCACAGCGTCGCGCACTTCAGACTTGGTGATGACATTCCCATTCACGACCGCAGCGATCCCATTGCTGGAAGATTGAGCCTGGGCTGAAGAGATAAGCCCAGCGAGAGTGAGCAGGGCAATGGGTTGACGAAAAGAAAAGCGCATGACGTTCACCAGCATGCTTAAGCAGTCAGCCAGTAGCAGCAAGGGAGAAAAACAGCGGATTCGTGCCAATCGGGCACGGCTAAAGAGATGACTTCACTGCGGAAGCTGGCAGACAAGCCTGGCCGTTTGCGTTTAGATCTGATAGAGCCCTTTGACGGGTGCTAACTCACCAGTTTGACTGAGATCTTCCTGACTAAGACCACTCTTTTCTCCTGTGCTCCCCATCCAGAAGGCCTAAGGGGACAGGAGTTTCAGCCCTCCTTTTGCACCATCGACACTTAGTTTGGCGGCGATCAATTCACGCACGGCCTCACCTTGCTTCTGCTGGCTGGCTTGAAACTGAGCCAGCACGGCCTGAGAGATGGCATTCAGCGTGGCCAACACATTGCGGCCGGATTTGGCGTCAGCTTCAAAACTGAGGTGTGGCACAGGGCGATTATTTAACAAAAACTCCAGATACTCCACGGGCGCGGAGTTCGGCAGATCACGTTTGTTATACTGCAGGACCAGCGGCAGACGATCAACGCTGCTGCCGTTCATCCGCAGGTTTGCCTCCAGTGATTGAAAGGCGTGGACGTTATCTCGCTGCCGATCCATCTGGCTGTCAGCCACGAAAACGACGCCGTCAGCCTGACGCAATACCAGCTGTAGGGTAGCATTGTAAGTGACCTGCCCAGGCACGGTGTAGAGATGAAAGCTGGTGCGATAACCGGGTAGCGCTGCGCTTTCCACCGCTAGGAAATCGAAGAACAAGGTACGATCCTGAGCCGTGGACAAACTGACGAGGTCGCTGCGGCCCTGAGGATCGAGCTTGGCATGGATCTGTCTCAGATTCGTCGTCTTGCCGCTGAGCGGAGTGCCACAATAGACGATCTTAAAGCGGACGGTTTTCTCCTTGGGATCAATAGCGGGCATTTAAGCAACCATGCGGGAAAGCTCGCGTGCAATCAAGGTAATCTTGTCACGAAGCCCCAGAGTAGGCTCTGTGTCATGAAGAACCCCAAGAATGGCACCCTCCGGGAAGCAGAACGTCATGAGACGATCACCGGAATTCATCGTGAAAGTTTCGGCTCCTTCGATTCCGATCAGCGGAGCAAGGGTTTTCAAATGCTGAGCCAGATCCGTCGCCTGACGTTGAAATTCACGAGCCTGCGGCTTGTGCCCAACGACATGGGAGAAGGATTCCTGACCGTGGATGCAGACACAGGCGGCGATACCCGGCAGCGCGCAAGTCATCTCGACGACATTTTGCGGTGAGAGGTCCGAGTCCGTGCCGAGCAAGGCGCGCAGCAAAATTTGATCGGGGTCGGTGTTGTGCATTTGGACTCCGAGATTGGGCGAGACTGAGACAGAACGTGGCGCTGAAGCAGGAAGCGCAGCTTTGACCTCCTGAGACTTAGCAGCCACTGGCTGAGGTTTCGCCTTTGCGGCTGAAGCTTGATCCCCGTCATCCTCATAAGCAGTCGGCACAAAAGCACTCAGCTTCGGAGTTGAGGCTGGCGTTGCAACCTCGGCGTCAAAGAAGCTGCTCGGTGACTGCGCTTTTTGCGGCACCTGATATCTATCTCTCTGGAAGTCGTCATCGGCTGAAGGATTCGAGAACGACCGCTCAGGCTGACGCGGAGGCGAGACTTCGCGTCCTAACAATTGATCACTGCTAAAGCCTTCATTCACCTTAGGCGGACTGAAGGAGTAGACACCGGGAGGCGGTGTATAGTCCTGAGATTGTTGAGGTGGCAGCACCTTGATCTCTGCCGGAGGCGGACTGTAACTCGGGGCTGGAGCAGCAAAGGAAACTGGGGCGGCCCCCACTGGTGGCTGGCAAGCCGGAACTTCGGGTAGCGATGCAGAAACCGGAGCCGCTGGTTTGAAGGCCACAAATGGATCATGAGCCTTGGCTGGTGCTAGCTGGAAGAAGGGTGTCGCCGCAGCAAATCCCATCAAAGGCGAAGCCGGTGCGGCGGCCTGCGTGGGCTCTGGCTGGAAAGTCGCAGACGAATTAGCTGATAGAGGCTGGCTCTGCGGGGCAGACTCAGCCACAGGAGCTGGCGCGGAGAACATGGATGTCCCCGGATTACTGATGGGAAATGGCTGCGCTGGCCCGAACTGTGAGGCTGCCGACGTGAAAAGCGATGGCGATGGCTTTACCATCTCAGCGGGTGCTGTCGGTGCCGCTGGGGCAAAGGCAGGAGCTGATGCAGGTGATGATGCTGCTGATGGTGCAAGGAAGGGGGAATTGGTGCCTGGCACTGAGCTCGACTCCATGGGAGCCAAGGGAGCATAAGGCGAATGCGCATTTCCCTGCGGCGCAGCTGGAGTCTCCACACGAATCACCCCACCCATCGCTGGAGCAGAAGCTGCTGCTGGTGCCGGGCTCAGAGGCGGCGGAGTGCCCAAGCTGGCAAAATTTGGCAAGCTCGGTGGAGCACCAGAGGAAAGCGCACTTTGCAGCTCTTCACGCGGCAGGCGCAGCTGAAAATCACGCTTAGCCGTGTTGAGCACATGGCGGAAGCCCGCATCAGTGATGGCATCCACGAGCGTCCCTAATTCAGAAATGGGAGCGCTGGAAGAAGCCAGTTCCTGAACCTTTTGAGCAGGCATGGAAAGAGTAATCCAGCCCGGAACAACCATCGGATCAAAACCAAGCTCTGCTGCTGTGTAGCCTTTCAACAGAGCAGCCAGAGAAATACGGACCTGGGCAGAGCTAGTCACGGGCTGTGAGCTGGGGAAGCCAGGCATCGAAAAGCCAGCTGGTTTTTCCGCAGAACCATCTGGGGCAAGCTGGCCTGTAGGCACCGCTTTATTTCCAAACAGAACACTGAAGGGTGACTCCTGTCCCGTTGGAGTTCCAGCCCGCGGAGCTGCTGCGAAAGGCGATGATAAAACACCGGACTTTGGCAGTGGATTGCTCGGAGCATGCGATGCTTCGGCAAAAGGGGATTGACCAAAACTAACCAAAGACTGCGCAGGGGCAGGAGCGGGAACCGCTGCGCTTGGCATGGCCCCGAATGGTGATACCGCAGGATTAGGCAGGCTTGGAGGCACACCCGTGCTGGCAGAAAAGGGGCTCGTCGGGAATACCGGAGCCGCCCCCAAAG
>Ga0214163_1001443_pt1 | contig 10251 bp, 10 predicted proteins | sample LakMenepilimnion_2_FD_153001 | JGI IMG/M metagenome (GOLD analysis project Ga0214163, IMG submission 153001) | Freshwater microbial communities from Lake Mendota, WI - Practice 15JUN2010 epilimnion v4 | ecosystem: Environmental > Aquatic > Freshwater > Lake > Epilimnion/Euphotic zone | place... | reverse complement strand
ATCATTGCCCGCGAATCTATTCGTGCGATTCGTAAAGATGTTCTTGCAAAGTGTTACGGTGGAGATATCTCACGTAAGCGCAAACTTCTGGAGAAGCAGAAGGAAGGTAAGAAGCGAATGAAGATGGTGGGACGCGTTGAGGTTCCACAAGAAGCATTCGTTGCAGCCTTAGCCACAGATGCTGATATCGAGAAGATTAAAGCAGCTCGCAAACTCGAAGGCTAAAGCGATGCTCTCGTTCTACGTTCATATTCCTTACTGCGTTAGACGATGCGGTTACTGCGACTTCAATACCTACACACCAAATGGATATACACGAAACAATACTTACAATATTTAGTTTTCTAACTGTGGGTATTACCTTCAGAACTTGATGACAATACCCAAAACTTCCTGTAGTTAGAACCTAAAATGGGATGCTGACAAATTGAATAGGCGAGGTTAGGCTGTATCACTATGAAGAAATCCATTCTCGGGCTAACCATTTCCCTGTTACTAACTTTAATACCTGTCTTCCCATCTTCTGCGGTTGAATTTGGCCAGGATGCAACGGGTGATCCAAATGCGGTGAAAGTTGGAGGCGGCTCTGGGTTTTTATATTCAGAAAGAATCGTTATCACGGTTGGGCATGTAATTGGTGCCGAACATCCCGGGGCAGTTCCTTACTGGGAAATTCAAGGTGTCATTTATAACCCAGGTATTGTGACGATTGCCGGACAAAAGCAATACAGCGTAAAGAAAGTGTTAATTCCTAGCACTTACATCAAACCAGATTATGCAAACAACATCATTATCGACGACCTCGCCATTGTTATTCTGAACGAAGATATCCCATTAGCGAAGAAGGCTGTGCTTGCAACAGAAGAGCAATTGCAACGTTTTGCGAAAGAGAAATCAAAAGTCGAGTTGGTTGGTTATGGAATTACACATGGAAGTCAGAGACCTGATCTAACACCAATCAACAATAGAGCGCCACACAAATTAACAAGTACTTTGTTATCGCCCGAAGAAGTAATTCAGTTCTACAGACAGTATCCAAATGTGGATTGGAACAAGATAAACAAACCAGGTGTTTATGGAATCGTTCAACATCGTGAATTAAAGCAAAGTCATATTTGCGATGGAGATTCCGGTTCTGTATTTTTCGTCGAAGAAGATAATGTGAGATACGTACTTGGCACGACTGGACTGGGATTAGTTTTTAACAACTGCCCGCCACCGGAAAAACAGTATCCGTTTCCATCAATGAGTTGGATTGATCCTGCCTCTAAATTACGAGATTTACTAAAAACTGCTGAGGGCATAGTCGCAGAAGATAAAAAAAGAGAATTTGTTGCCGCAGAAGAGGTGCGCCTCGCTGCTGAGTTAAAAGTCAAGCAAGAAGCAGAGGCAAAGGTTGCTGCAGAACTAAAGGCAAAGCAAGATGCGGAAGCGAAAGCGAAGTCAGAGGCGGAAGCCAAGTTGGCACTGTCGAAGAAGATCGTTATCACTTGCGTCAAAGGTAAGTTGTCCAAAAAAGTTACCGCAGTAAGGCCGAAGTGTCCTGCTGGATATAAGAAAAAGTAGTTGTTACATTTATACCAAAAGTAGAAACAAATCTCATTGAAGTGATTGTGTCTCCAAAAAGTCACATATAATACTTATGTGACGCTCTCTTTCTACGTACATATCCCGTATTGCATAAAGCGATGTGGGTATTGCGACTTCAATACCTATACACCTTCAGAGTTACAAGATGGTGCGACTCTTGAAATCGTCTCAGGTGATTACATCGATGCCGTTCTGAAAGAACTTGAATTCGCACCGAAAGATGAAGTTGTTCCCACCATTTTCTTTGGGGGCGGAACTCCATCGCTACTGCCACCTAAAGATCTAGGTCGAGTGATTGCTGCCATCAAGGCCCGCAATGGTTTAACCGAAGATTGTGAGATAACACTTGAGGCAAATCCTGACTCTGTAACTAAAGAGAAGCTTGAGCAACTGATTGCTGCTGGTTTTAATCGGATTTCATTTGGAATGCAATCTTCTAACCCTGAAGTTCTAAAAGTTCTAGATCGCACGCATAACCCCGAGAATGTTCGCAAAGCCGTAGAGATGGCCCGCGCAGCAGGATTCTCATCTATCTCCGTTGATCTTATTTATGGTGCTCCTGGTGAATCGCTGGGGGATTGGGCGAGCACAGTTAAGGAGGCGCTATCACTGGATACCGATCACATCAGTGCGTATGCGCTCATTGTTGAAGAAGGAACGAAGTTAGCTGCGCAGATAAAGCGTGGTGAATACACAATGCCAGATGATGATTTGATGGCAGATATGTACTTGCTCATTGATCAGCAAGCGCTGCAAAAAGGTTTGAAGTGGTACGAACTCTCAAATTGGTCGAAGCCAGGACATCAATGTCGCCACAATATTGCTTACTGGAAATCAAATAATTGGTGGGGACTCGGTCCTGGTGCGCATTCACACATTGATCAGAAGCGTTTCTGGAATGTAAAGCATCCCAACGCATACAAGGAGAAAGTCTTTGCTGGTCTCTCGCCGATTAAAGACTCTGAAGTTTTGGGCGATGATGAGAAGAAATCTGAATACATCATGCTTGCAATTCGTATGCCAGAAGGTGTTCGTAAGGCAGCTCTTACCGTTGCGCAATATGAGCGCTCCATGGAGTACATCAAGAGTGGTCATGTTATCGAACGCGATAGCTCGCTCGCCTTGACCCCGAAGGGTCGCCTCATTGCAGACCGCATCACTCACGAAATGCTCCGCTAACCGGTGCGCGCTAAGATTGGCAAACTATGACAACTGATCGCCGCCTCGAGATTCTTCGAGCAATCGTTGACGAATACGTCGAAACGCAAGAGCCTGTAGGTTCGAAGGCGATTGCTGATAAGCGTGCACTGGGAATTAGCCCTGCAACTATCCGCAACGAGATGGCAATTCTCGAGGAGGAAGGCCTCATTACCCAGCCTCACACAAGTGCTGGCCGTATTCCTACCGACCGTGGTTACAGATTATTTGTTGATAAATTATCTGCCATCAAGCCTCTTTCGACACCAGAGCGTCGAGCGATTGAAACATTCTTAGCTGAATCCCTAGATATCGATGATGTTGTTAAGCGCAGTGCAAAGCTATTGGCAGAAATTACGAAGCAAGTTGCCGTTGTGCAGTACCCAAGGCTTGGAGATTCATCTAGCCGCGAGATGATGGCGATTTCAGGCACCGCAAACCTCGCCCGTTCAGGTGAAGATTTAGGTTCGACACTTTCTCCCATTTTGGAAGCTCTTGAAGAACAGGTGGTGCTACTAAGACTCCTCAGCGATGCGCATCCAACTGTGCATGTAACAATCGGAAGCGAGCAACAGGATTCAAACTTGCAGACAACATCCCTTGTCACAGTTGGTTATGCCGCAGATCCATCAATGGGTTCCCTTGGCGTATTGGGCCCAACTCGTATGGATTATGCAGGTTCGATTTCAGCTGTCTCAGCGGTAGCACGTTACGTTGGTCGCTTCATTGCAGAGAGTCCTAAGTAATGGCTGATTACTACGACTTACTTGGTCTTGATCGCAGCGCTAACGCTGATGAGATTAAGAAGGCATATCGAAAGATTGCCCGCGAACTTCACCCCGATGTAAATCCAGATCCCGAAGTTCAGAATAAATTTAAGGAAGTTACAGCTGCCTATGACACGTTAAGTGATCCGCAGAAGCGTCAGCAATATGACATGGGTGGGCAAGGTGGCTTTGGCGGCGGATTCGGTGGTGGCTTTGGTGGCGGTGGATTTAGCGACATCATGGATGCATTCTTTGGCGGCGGTGGAAATCGCGGACCACGTCCGCGTATGCGCCAAGGACAAGATGCACTGATTCGTATCGAAGTAGATCTGCATGAAGCATGCTTTGGAACAGAGCGCGATATCACTCTTGAATCTGCAGTTGTCTGCCAGAAGTGCGAAGGACAAGGAACTGCAAATAACAGCGCACCTTCAATGTGTCCTGTCTGTAAGGGTCGCGGTGAAACTCAATTTGTTCAGAAATCATTCCTTGGTCAGGTTATGACATCGCGTCCATGCAACAACTGTTCTGGTTATGGATCTGTGATTACTGATCCTTGTCGCGAGTGTGCCGGCGATGGCCGAGTTCGTGCGCGCCAGACAATCAATATTAAGGTTCCAGCTGGTGTTGAGACCGGTAACCGCATTCAGATGGCTGGACGCGGTGAAGTCGGTGCAGGTGGAGGTCCAGCAGGAGATCTTTATGTAGAGATTGTTGAATCAGATCACGAATTCTTGCTTCGCGATGGCGACAATCTACACATTGCAGTGGAGATTACCTTTGCTGCAGCATCCCTGGGAACAACGGTCATGGTTGAAACGCTCGATGGCCCAGTCGAAGTTGTTATTAAGGCTGGGACGCAGAGCGGTGCAATGATTCCGGTACGTGGAAAAGGCATGACCCGTCTTCGTACAAGTAACCGTGGAGATTTGATTGTCCATGTCGATGTAGCGACGCCACATAAGCTCAATCGCGACCAAGAGAAGTTACTTAAGGAATTTGCCCAGTCACGCGGTGAGAAAGATGGCGATGTAAAGATTAAGGGCCATAAAGAGGGCCTCTTCTCTAAATTTAGAGATGCCTTCGGCCGCTAATGCTCACTCTCTTCTTCGTTGATGATCTTCCTACTTCAGTGGGAGCCCTCTATGAATTCCAGAATGAAGATGCCCTTCATGCAGTGCGTGTTCTTCGCACAACGGTGGGGGATACCTTCAATCTCAGCGACGGCAATGGTGCGTGGTCGAAGGTCATAGTTCGGGAGGCTGCTAAGAAATCACTACGCGTTGAAGTTATCGAAAGTGGATTTGAAGAAGCTCTAGATCAAACTTTTACAGTAATTCAAGCAATACCAAAAGGCGATCGCATCAAGGAAGCAATCGAACTCTGTACTGAGGGCGGCGCAGATCGCATCGTGATGTGGAAATCTGCACGTAGCATCGGAAAATCAGAAGATAAGATTGAAAAGTTACAGACCACAGCGCGTGAAGCAAGTAAGCAGTCACGTCGCTTTAGAATTCCAACGGTTGTAGGTGTTGCAACAACCGAGAAAATAATTGATGAGATAGCAAAGGTTGATCTTGCAATCGTCTTGCACGAAGCTGCGGTTCAACCTATCTCGCGGGTGGTTCTGCCAGGTGCAAAAAAGATCGCCATCATCATCGGGCCAGAGGGTGGTCTTACAGATGACGAGGTGGATACCTTTGCAGCCGCCGGTGCCAAGGTCGCACTCCTTGGTCGCCCCGTTCTGCGCTCAGCACATGCCGGAATAGCTGCACTTTCTGCCGTCAACACCGCACTTTCCGTGTGGTGAATTCACTCTATTAGCGATAGATTTTCAGTTATATGGACCGCCTCTTAATCACAGTTCCGCCCGCCATCCCGATGGTCTCACTCGTCGGTGTCTCTGATGCAAATATGTTGGCAATAGAAGCAGCTTTTCCGTCAGTTAATGTGACAGTACGTGGAAACGAAATCACACTTCGTGGACCGCATATCGATTGCCTTGCTCTAGAGAAGTTACTCACTGAGATGATGGTCGTTATTCGCTCAGGTCAGAGCCTCACAGTTGATGCAGTTACTCGCAGCATTGCGATGTTAGGTGCAGAACCTGTTCAGCATCCAGCAGAAGTTCTCTCACTGAATATTGTCTCTAACCGTGGCCGCACCATTCGCCCAAAGACTGCCAATCAGAAGCTTTATGTCGATGCAATTGAAGAGAACACAATCACCTTTGGTATCGGTCCTGCGGGAACCGGTAAGACATACCTTGCAATGGCAAAGGCAGTCGCTGCTCTGCAAGCGAAGAAGGTGAATAGAATTATCTTGTCACGTCCTGCAGTTGAAGCTGGAGAGAAGTTAGGTTTTCTGCCGGGAACGCTCAATGAGAAGATCGATCCATATCTTCGCCCGCTATTCGATGCGCTGCACGACATGATTGATGTCGATGCGATTCCACGTCTGATGCAGACCGGTGTCATTGAAGTTGCGCCTCTAGCCTTTATGCGTGGTCGCACCCTTAATGATGCATTTATCATCCTCGATGAAGCGCAAAATACAACGCCTGAGCAGATGAAGATGTTCCTTACTCGCCTTGGTTTTGGTTCAAAGATGGTTATTACAGGAGATGTCACCCAGAACGATTTGCCAAACGGTCAGCGTTCAGGACTTGGAATTATCAGAGATATTCTCGATGGTGTAGATGACATCTCATTTATGGAGTTAACAGCAGAAGATGTTGTTCGCCATCGCCTTATTGGAGATATCGTCAAGGCCTATGACAAATACGATGCAGCGAAATCTGTTCCTCGTACCCTACGCAGCAACTAATACCTACAATGACAATCGAATTAGTTAATCGTTCTGGCGCGCTTGTGCCTGATAAAGAGATCACCTCTTTGCTAAACTACGGAATCGAGTACATGGAGCTCAACCCTGAGTGCGAAATTTCCTTGAGCTTTGTCGATGTGCAGGAGATGGAAGAGCTCCACATTAAGTGGATGCAAGAAGATGGACCAACAGATGTTCTCTCTTTTCCTATGGATATGCCTGAAAGCAAAGGCGATGTCGTAACTTTGGGAGATATCGTGATTTCTCCTGCAGTTGCTGCGCAACAGGCAGCAAGCGCTGGTCATAGCGTTGAAGATGAGATGTATATCCTTGCTACACATGGGTTACTTCATATCTTGGGATATGACCACGCTGATCCCGACGAAAAGAAGGTTATGTTTGCACTTCAAGAGAAAATCGTTAAAGAGTGGGCGGCGCAGTGAGTAAAGTAAGTAAGAAGATAAGCCTTGGTCTTGCCTTTATCTATACACCGATTGCAAAGGGAGTCATCGGACTCGGCAATCTCATAACACCAGATAAGGGCTTTCAATGGGGGTTATTTACCAACGAGAATGAACTTCGCGAGCTGATGGATCATGCCCACGATCGTGGATTAGTTGAAACTGATGAACATGAGATGTTGCAGAATGTATTCGAACTAGGCGACACCTTGGTGCGTGAGCTGATGGTTCACCGTATAGATATGGTTTGGATTGAGAAAGATAAATCTCTACGCCAAGCGCTCTCGCTCGCTCTTCGCTCTGGGTACTCACGTATTCCAGTGACAGGCGAAAATATCGATAACATCATCGGAATCGCATATGTGAAAGATCTTGCAAAGCGCGCTCTAGATCATCACGAAGCAGAAACAACCGAAAAGGTTGAGCAGCATATTCGCCCAGCGGTCTTTGTTCCTGAAAATAAAGAAGCGGCAGAGCTTCTGAAAGAGATGCAGAGAGATCAAATCCACTTGGCAATCGTTGTCGATGAGTACGGCGGTACAGCTGGAATCATTACTATCGAAGACATAATCGAAGAGATTGTGGGCGAGATTGCCGATGAATACGATGACGGCGTAGAAGAGTTCAATTGGATTTCTGAGACTAAGGCTCGCGCAAAGGCGTCGATGCATATCGAAGACTTGGCTGATGAACTCAAGATTGAGATTAACCGTGAAGAGTTTGAAGATGTAGACACAATCGGCGGCTATATGGCTGAGAAGTTAGGTCGCGTACCTATTGCCGGCTCGACAATAAACTTGCATGGATTTTCGATTACATCCGAGCGCCCTATCGGTCGCAGACGCAGAATTAGCTCAGTTATTATTGAGCGCCTAGAAGAGGAGGTAGATGAGCATGAATAATCCAGAAGATCTCAAACTTGTCACACTTGCTACTTCAACACTTGCCCGCAGCCAAGGAAAGCAAGCAGCTGCCCTGCGCGACACAACAGGTCGCACCTACGTGGCAATTAACGTTGCAGCACCATCTCTTCAACTCGATTCTCTTCAAGCGGTATTAACAGTGGCACTCGCATCTGGCATTACAGGAATTGAATCTGTCGTTTGCGTGGGTGAAAAGCCAGCAACTTCAAATGTCATAACTGAATTTGCGCCAAAAGCTACTGTTTTCTATATAGATTCCAACGGAGACCATCACGTAATTTAGGCACCATTTAGGTATTGTGCTCACCAAAAGATAAGATTGCCCCATGCGCGTTGTTAGATTTTCGCCTCAACCTGATGCAGGTCTCGGAACTGACCCGCTCTTTGGAATTCTCGAAGAGGATAATCAGATCTCCATCATCTCAGGAGATCCGATTTATCACGGCATCCAAAGAACTGCAGCGAAGGTCGAACTCACCAAAGTGCGCCTCTTAGCACCTGTTATCCCTCGCTCAAAGATTGTCTGTGTTGGAAAGAATTATGCAGACCATGCAGCAGAGATGGGAAGCGCAGTTCCAGAAGAGCCAATCATCTTTCTCAAGCCAAATACTTCAGTCATTGGTCCAGGAGACACAATTGTCTGGCCTGCTATGGCGCCATCTATTGATTATGAAGCAGAGCTTGCAATCGTAATCGGTCGCGTCTGCAAGGAAGTTCCAAGAGAGCGCGTTAAAGATGTAATTTTTGGTTACACGATGGCAAATGATGTGACTTCTCGAGAGCTACAGAAGCGAGATGGACAATGGATGCGTGCAAAGTCATTCGACACCTTCTGTCCTATTGGTCCATGGATTGAAACAGACTTTATTCCCGGAACTCAGCGCATCTCAACAACGCTCAATGGTGAAGTGAAGCAAGATGCGAGCTTAAGCCAGATGATCTTTACAGTGGAAGATATCGTGCACTTTGTAACGCAAGTAATGACCTTGCTTCCAGGCGATGTCATCATTACGGGAACACCTGCAGGAATCGGTCCGATGCCCGAAAAATCTACCGTTGCAATCTCTATCGATGGCCTTGGCCAACTAACAAATAAGGTGAGCGCCCGACCATGACAGCGAGAAAAGTAAAGGTACGTTTTGCGCCATCTCCTACAGGCGATCTCCACGTAGGAAATATCCGCACTGCGCTCTTCGATTGGGCATATGCGCGTCACACAGGTGGAACATTCTTATTCCGTATTGAAGATACAGATACAACCCGCGTAACAGATGAGTACATCCAGGCGGCGATTGATACTTTGAAGTGGCTTGGCCTTACTTGGGATGAGGGCCCAGAAGTTGGTGGCCCTAATGGTCCATACCTTCAATCACAACGTTTAGATATTTATGCAAAGTGGGCGCAGACTTTTCTTGATCAAGGCGATGCTTATCACTGCTATTGCTCACCGGATGAACTTGAAGCCGTCCGTGAAGAACAACGTAAGGCAAATGTTGCGCCCGGCTATAACGGCCACTGCCGCGATTTAACTGCAGATCAAATTGCTGCATATAAGGCGGAAGGTCGCGAAGCAGTTGTTCGCATGCGTATGCCTGATGGAACTACGACGTTTACCGATGAGATTCGCGGCGATGTCACCTTCGATCATAAATTTGTCCCTGACTTTGTTTTGGTACGCGCTGATGGTTCACCGCTTTACACACTTGCCGTTGCAGTAGATGATGTCATGATGGGCGTGACTCACGTCTTGCGTGGTGAAGATCTACTTTCATCTACACCTCGTCAGATTCGTGTCTATCAGGCGATGGGTGTGAAACTCGAGGATTATCCTGCCTTTGCCCACCTTCCCTTCGTGATGGGGCAAGATAACGCCAAGCTCTCAAAGCGAAATGGTGAAGTCTCTATCGCTTGGTATCGAGAACAGGGTTATCTACCTGAAGCAATCTGCAACTACTTAGCTCTCCTTGGCTGGTCTCCTGGTGATGATCGTGAAAATATCTCAATGAAGGAGCTCACCGAGCTCTTTACCGTCGAGAAGGTTCACTCATCACCTGCACGCTTTGATATGAAGAAGTTAGAGGCAATCAATGGTGACAAGATTCGTGCGCTGACACTTGATGACTTTGCCACGTGGACGATTCCATTTTTAAAGAAGGCTGGCGTCATCGAAGGCAGAGATGAAGAGATTGCCCTTGTCATGAAGGCCCTTCCTCTTATTCAAGAGCGCATCGTGAAGTTAGATGAGGCGCCAGCGCTGCTGAAGTTCCTCTTCATCAAGAACTTCGCAGTTGATCCTGAAGCTGCACCAAAGATTGCAGATGAACCAGCTAAGGATATTTTGAAGCGTTCGCTCAAGGAGCTTGAGGTACTAGAAACCTGGAGCCACGAAAGTATCGAGGCTGCACTTCGTGCATCGTTGATTGAAGAGTTAGGCCTCAAGCCACGTATTGCATTTACCGCACTTCGTATTGCAACGACCGGAAGCAC
>Ga0214163_1001442_pt1 | contig 10260 bp, 7 predicted proteins | sample LakMenepilimnion_2_FD_153001 | JGI IMG/M metagenome (GOLD analysis project Ga0214163, IMG submission 153001) | Freshwater microbial communities from Lake Mendota, WI - Practice 15JUN2010 epilimnion v4 | ecosystem: Environmental > Aquatic > Freshwater > Lake > Epilimnion/Euphotic zone | place... | reverse complement strand
ACATGGTGCATATTTGGCGTGACTAGGGCCAGGCTAAGAAACTTGTCCACCCTTTCAGGAAGACTAATATTCGCATGATTAAATTGTGAAAGTACCACCGACAAAGCCTGGTACAACATTATTAACCAGATAGGGGCACCTAAAATAAAGACCGCTAAGGAGGTAAAAACAAACCTGAATATACTCTCTCCAGGATGATGCCTGTTCGCCGTGGTGGTATCTACATGAACATCGGTGTGATGAATGAGATGAAAACGCCACATAAAGCGAACCTTATGTTCCAGCCAATGTATAAAATAAGCACTGATAAGATCAAGTCCCAACAAGCCTGCTAAGGCATATAAAATGAGCGGTATGCTATCAATAAAAGTTAATAAACCCCAATGACTTTCCTGCGTCCATCGACTGATTTGAAGCAACAAAAAAGCAAGGGCGAAATTTACGATAATGGTAGTAAATGTAAAAAATACATTAATGGAAGCGTGCTTCCATTTTTTATAAGAAAATTTAAATAAAGGAAAAGCGGTCTCCATTAGCCAAAAAAAAGCAATTCCACCGGCAAGTATCAATGAACGATCTCGCGATGGGATACTCTCGAAATAAACCATGATTGGCTCCATACCTTTTTTATTTTAAATATACTACTTTTTGTACTGCAAGTCAATTCAACATCATTTTTTTGACCTTACATCTGTTAAATACTTTTCTAACTCCTGCTCATCATAAAATAATACCTCCCTGGGTTTACTTCCGTCTGCTGCCCCAACTATACCCAGAGACTCTAACTGATCCATTATCCTGCCGGCTCTATTATACCCCAATCTAAGGCGTCGTTGAATCATTGAGGTAGAACCTTGTTTATTTGACACAATTAACCTCGCTGCGTCTTCAAGCATATCATCTAAGTCGGAAAATTTCAAATCGGCACGGGCATTTTCCGGGTCATCTCCCTGGAATTCAGGTAAAAAATAAGGTTCCGGATAGCCCTGTTGTGCAGCGATAAATTCAATAACTTTTTCCACTTCAGGGGTATCAATAAAAGCGCCTTGCAAGCGAATCATTTCACCACCAACAGAAAGTAACATATCCCCTCTGCCTATAAGTTGTTCAGCACCACCTGTATCGAGAATAGTCCTGGAGTCAATTTTAGAAGTAACCTTATAGGCGATTCTTGCTGGGAAATTGGCTTTAATTACGCCGGTTATAATATTAACAGATGGTCTTTGTGTGGCAATAATGAGGTGTATTCCCACCGCACGAGCTAACTGCGCCAGACGACCAATGGGTATTTCGACCTCCTTACCAGCCGTCATAATTAAATCGGCAAACTCATCTATAACCAAAACTATAAAAGGCAAAAAGCGGTTGCCTTTCAGTGGATTGAGTTTACGTTGAACAAATTTTTCGTTATACTCCCTGATATTTCTAACACTTGCCTTCTTAAGTAAATCATACCTGTTATCCATCTCAATACAAAGCGAATTAAGCGTATGAATTACTTTAGCTGTATCAGTGATGATGGGTTCGTCCTGGTTAGGTAGAAAAGCGAGAAAATGATGCTCCAATTGAGAATATGGAAATAATTCTACTTTTTTAGGGTCAATTAAAACAAGCTTTACCTGCGATGGATGCTTTTTATAAAGTAGAGACATGAGGATGGAATTTATTCCCACCGACTTACCCTGACCCGTTGCACCAGCCACCAAAAGGTGAGGCATTTTGGCTAAATCAACCACAAAAACTTCATTACTAATGGTCTTTCCTAAAGCAATAGGAAGATCCATTTTAGATTTCCTAAATTTGTCTGATGTCAGGACTTCTTTCATCGAAACCATCTGCTTTTTCATATTTGGTACCTCTATACCAATCGTGCCCTTCCCTGGAATAGGTGCGATGATACGAATACCCAGGGCAGACAAACTTAGTGCTATATCATCTTCTAAATTCTTAATCTTCGAAATACGCACACCAGGTGCCGGAATTATTTCATATAATGTAACCGTTGGACCTACCGTTGCACTAATTTTAGTAATTTCAATTTTATAATGCAATAACGTTTCTATAATCTGATCTTTATGGGCTTCCAGCTCTTCCATATCAATTTCCACGTGCTGATCTGAGTAATCGTGTAGTAAAGGAAGTACAGGTTGTTCAAATAACGATAAATCAAGGGTTGAGTCGTAAAGTTCCGTGTGATCTACATTTTCACCTAAAGCTTCTGACAAACCTGATACAGGAGAGAAGGTGATTTCGTTAAGTTCTAACTTTGCTAACGGAGTGTTTTCGGTTTCTAATTCAAGTGTTTCTGTAAATTCTTCCTTTTCCTTAACTTTTACTTCAGTAGCTAACTTTAATTCACCACCCACTTCCAGCTTTAATTGTTTTCCCAAACCCACAGCGTCAGGCTCTAATAAAGATATCTCAGGCGTTAAAGAAGTTAATTTTTCAATATCCTTATCTTTTATAGTACCGAGGCCCACAGTATCAGCCGAAAGATTTCCCCCTTTAAATAGATTTAAAAACGTATCCTTGACCTGATTAAAAACCTCGGGGAGAGATTGTCCAGCCAAAGGTGGATTGAGAAACCACAAAAAACGACTCAGCCCCACAAATAAAATCAGAAAAAATACACCAACTCTACCCAGAAACCTGGTCAACCAATCACTAACAACGGTCCCAAATCCACCACCCATTGGAAAGGAAAATCCCTTGAAAAAAAAAGAAAAGAATACCGAGAGTAAGAGTACGACCGTAAACAAAGAAAACATTTTATCGGTAAGTTCCGACAAAGGTCTTTTTATAATCAACTGTCTGCCAACTAAAAAGAAAACATAACAAAGGGCAAAGGAAGGGAGTCCAAACAAAAAATAAAAGAAAAAATTGGAAGTTATAGCCCCAAGCCTGCCTAAAATATTAGAAATTTCTGCATCACTATCTAACAATAAGCCAAATGAAAATCGCAAAACAGCATCCTGATCATCTTGCCAGGTAAATAAATAAGATGAAAAAGCAAGGAAACAGTAGAAAGCCAGAAATAGAAAAAACAATCCCCATAAACCTGATATCCTTTCATCCTTGAAAGAGAAAGAAGGCTTACTCTTTTTTTTACTCTTCGAAACACTCATTGGGGGAAATTATTTTAAGCCGCAATATAAGGCATTTTTAATAAATTACAAAAAACTAACAATTTATTACAAATACTGCTTAATTCTAAATTATTTGTTTTACATTGCTCTCGATTTAAAATATAACTCAGCGAAAAATGGTACCAGAAGTAAGGTTTGGCATGAATAAACGATTCATTGAAGTATTCAATCTATTGGTTGAGAAAAAGATAATTGTTATGAATGACAGGGGAGGAAAAGGAATTGGCGATTTCGCTAACGATATTTTAGGGAAACCTTACAGTCATATCATCAGGGCTTTTCTCAGTGATACTGACAAACGCTGCATCGACTACCATCATGTCGATAAACTATGCTCTATTTACGGCGTAAGCAAAATGTACATTCTCGAGGGTAAAGGAAATCCCTTGGAAGATAAAAGAATCCGTCCCTCAGCTAATGTAAGTAACTTGTCTCCTTTGTCAAATGGACATTTAAACCAAAATAATATCTGTTTTACCAATGTTGAAGCATTCGCAGGTAATGCCATCGAATGGGATAGTTTTAGACAAGAAAATCAAGATTATTTTCATATCCCCGGATTGGATGCAGGAGAATTATTTGCCTTTCCAATCAAAGGAAATAGTATGTTCCCTGTAATAAACGATGGGGATATTGTAGTTTGTAAGCCTCTACGTAGTCTTAATGAATTTAAAGAAAATAAAATTTATGCCATTAACGACAGCGGATCTATTTGGGTGAAATATGTTCAAAAAGAACAAAGTATCAAAAGTGATAATGCAAAGCTAAAGCTTATTTCGGCTAATCACCTTGAACATGACCCTTTTCATATTGATGTCTCTGAGAGCACCAAACTTTTCCAAGTCATACGCAGAATTAGCTCATTAGACTAAATATTTCATTGCTAAGTTATTAAATACTTAATTATTTGTTAAATAACTAAATTTACGGGCCAAATTAAAACACCCATTTGTATGGATGTTCAATAGAGTAAAATGATTTTATTCTATTTTTTTCAAGTGTTTATATTATTTTCTATCCTTTTAAACTGATATACTTCGCAACTGGTAATTAATTCAAAAAAATAATAACCTAGCTAAGTTAATTGACTCATTGATGGTTTTTAGAGGCTTTTAATAAAATATTTGAAACAAATCAATATCCACCTTCTTCAGTGTTATTAGTAATAAATTTGTTTTGCTGTATTTTCGTCTGATTTGTTACTATACTTTTAACTACCTAAAAATCAATATGTTATGTTCAAACATACAACTTTTCTATGATTTTACCCAGCTGATTATCAGATTTTTATCAACTCCGAAACTTTAGTAATTTATAAATCAGTCTAAATTCTAAAAAATACTGTTGGAGATAATACGTTCAGAAGGGTAAATGCGATGAACGCGATAAAATTTTACAAAATTTTTATCGTTCGTTTTAGTTGTTTATTTACCATTAGGTAAGTCGTACTGAAATTCTTTTTCTTCTCCGGAACCGGTTTCTTTTTCCACTTTATTAAAAATTTCTTCTGAAAATTCTCTGAATTCTCCCACCAATGGCTCTAATTGAATGACTCCTTTCCAAATTTTGCCAGGGTAATTTTTCAGAAATGGATAAGTTTTTGATGAGGTAACCGCTTCGCTTTCTGGAGTTAAAACAGACTCTACAACAAACCAAATGATGAGGCTGTAAAAAAAAGCCGCTAATGAAGCCAAAACAGATCCTCCTATAACTTGATTAACAAAATTTAAATGAACTTTTTCCATGACACTTTCGATACCCCTTCCTAATAATTTTAATAGCAACAGCGAAATGATAAAGGTAGTAGCAAAGGCAACAACAATCCATAATGGATTATTTTGATTAAATATATCATGATAGAACCTTGTAACTGCCGGCGTAAACCGAAGAGAAGCCAAAACACCAAAACTAGCTCCTAAAATAGTAAAAACAGTCTTAATAATTCCCTGGTTATAGCCCACATAAAAACCATAAGCCATGACAATAACTAAAAATAAATCAATAATCATTCAGATGATTTTAAAAATGATGAAATTTAAACTCCAATTAAATATATTTATATATATTCACCTAATTAATACCCACCTATGAAACAAATCGCCTTTTTTTTGCTAATCAATCTATGCTCATTTGCCACCTCCGCGCAAAACACGACACCTTTGTCCATTTTTGAAATTGGGAAAGACGAACAGAACTATCGAACCATTTGCGAAGCCTATCCTGAAACTTTGCTTTCCTGGAAGAAAGATGATTACACCCAATCTGCCCTGCTTTGGTTCGACTTCCTGAAAAGTATGGAAACGTATGCGGAAGCTATTCAGTTTAATTTAAATGGATTAAAATTATGGATTCATATTTTTTGGAATGAAAAAGGAGAAATTAATCACGTGGGTTATTTTGTTCATCCCGAATCCAGGCAAATAGACAAAAAAGAATTGAATGCCTTTTTAAGTGCCTATTCAAGATTGGCCAAAAAGCCTGATTTTAAAAGCGGAATGAAAATTTCACATTATACCTCAGCATCTTTTCCTACCTTTGCAACATCAAGATGAACATTATTTCATCCTTTTCGTTGCTATTATTTTAAATGACAAAAACAAAAAAAATGATCCGAATTCTCGCCAATGATGGTATTAGTGATGATGGAAAACTTCTTATGGAAGAAGCTGGATATGAAGTAATCACTAAAAAAGTTCCCCAAAATGAACTTTGTGATGTAATTGGAAATTATGATGTCTTGCTGGTAAGAAGTGCTACGAAAGTTACCGCGGAGGTTATTACCGCTGGTACCAATTTGAAGATGATAGGTAGAGGTGGTGTTGGTTTGGATAATATTGACGTAGAATTTGCTGAATCTAAAGGTATTATAGTTTTTAATACACCAGCGGCCTCCTCTCAGGCGGTGGCTGAACTGGCCTTCGGACACATGTTTAACCTTGCTCGTTTTATGCATCAGGCCAATAGAAATATGGCTCTTAACGGTACAACTACCTTCGATACCTTAAAAAAAGATTACGGTTCAGGTATTCAACTACGTGGAAAATCATTAGGTATCATTGGTTTTGGTAGAATTGGTCAGGAGGTAGCAAGAATCGGTCTCGCCCTCGGTATGAATGTACTACCAACCGATTTAATGATTAATGAAGCTAATATTGATATCAATATCTTTGCTAATGAAAAAGTGACGATGAATATTCACGTTCCTACCGTTCCTTACAAGGAGGTATTAGCAAAATCTGATTTCATCTCTTTGCATATTCCCTTCGGTGGGGGTAAACCACTCATCGGAGCAGAAGAAATTGCTTCTATGAAAAAAGGAGTTTACCTCATTAACACTGCCCGAGGTGGTGCTATCGACGAAGCAGCATTACTCGCCGCACTTAGCAGCGGACAAGTTGCCGGCGCTGGTCTCGATGTTTTCGAGAACGAACCTACTCCCAAAGCAGAAATTCTCGCTCATCCAAATATATCTTTGACTCCTCACATCGGTGCAGCGACCCTGGAGGCACAGGCAAATATTGGATTAGAAATTGCAGACAGACTTATCGCATTTTTTGGCGATCAAAGATAAAATATAGCACAGGGCAGAAAGATTTTGTTTATCTCTCTGCCCTATTTCATTAATTTTAGGAAAGTTCCCAAAATCCACTGCGATTCCGCATGAATTAAGCTCTCTAAAGTTGAGTCAACTTTACTCGTTAACATCTTTATTTCCTTAATCATTTTCTTGAAACTTTCTGCTTCTTCCCCGGAACCATTAATGCCCGTGAGTTCGTCTAAACCCTTTAACACGGGTTCCAACTCTCTCTTTTTTCTTTGAATCATGATGTTTCTCGTCATAACCCAAATATCCTTTTCGGCTACAAAATATTCTCTTCTCTCTCCTACTTTCAATATTTTTTGAATTAAATGCCAATCCATAAGCGCGTGCAAATTAATATGAACATTGCCTCGTGACATTTTTAATTGTTCCATGATTTCCTCTGCAGAAATAGGGTTGTTGGATAAAAGCAACAAACCGTGTATTTCAGCCATAGCCCTACTGATTCCCCAATGAGTGGACATAGTCCCCCAAATTTGCAGAAATTTTTCTTTACCTTCAACTATATCCATAACCCAAATATTTCTTAACAACCTAATTAAAAGGTTAATAGAAATAATTGAAATTTGTTCGATAAAATCTTAGATACCGTCATTCTTTTTATTCAAAAAGGGTAATTTGACAATTTTAGCAGGCAACAGTTTATTTCCCATACTTATTTGAATACTATTCCCAATCTTTGTTTCTGCTGAATCAATATAACCCATTCCTATCGGATAATTAAGAGATGGAGACATTGTTCCGGAAGTTACCTTTCCAATAGATTCTCCGTTAATGTTCAAAATAGGATAATCATGCCTTGGAACCCGCCTGTCTTCCAATACAAAGCCAACTAATTTTCGACTTACTCCCTTTTCCTTTTGTTGGAGGAGATATTCCTTTTGAGTAAAACGCTCTTTATTCAGTTTGGTAATCCAACCTAGTCCAGCCTCCAAAGGAGAGGTTGTATCATCTATGTCATTTCCGTAAAGACAATAACCCATTTCTAAACGAAGAGTGTCCCTACAACCAAGACCTGCAAGTTGAAGATCATATTTTTGTCCCCTTTCTACTATAATATCCCACAAAGCAAGAGCATTATGATCTTCTACATATAATTCAAAACCACCGGCTCCAGTGTAACCTGTGGCAGAAATAACTACATTTTGGATACCGGCTACTGTTCCTTTTTTAAAGGTATAGTACTTAATCTGAGCTAAATCAATATCGGTAAGTTCTTGTAAAAGATGTATGGCTTTAGGTCCTTGTAAGGCCAAAAGCGCCGTTTTTTCAGAAATATCAATAAGTCGGGTATCAAAACGATTATGTTCTTTCACCCAATTAAAATCCTTCTCAATATTAGACGCATTGACAACCAACATAAAAGCCTGTTCACCTTCAGAGCATTGGTCTTCAAAAAGCCTGTAAACTAATAAATCATCAATTATGCCTCCTGTATCGTTGGGAAAGCAAGAATATTGAATATCCCCAGGGCCCAAAACAGAAGCATCGTTTGAAGTAAGTTCGTTAACCAATAAAAGAGCTTCTTTCCCTTTAACAATAAATTCTCCCATGTGAGAAACATCAAACAATCCTGTATTATTTCGAATAGCATGATGTTCTTCATTTATGCCTTTATAAGAAATAGGCATATCGTAGCCAGCGAACGGAGCCATTCTGGCATTTGCCGCAATATGTCGCTCAAAAAGTGGCGTTTTTTTCATTTTATTCGTTTATTCTCTTATTGAGATATTTATAATCTTATCGCCAGGCGTTATTTGACTCGCAAGGCTTAACCCACTTTTTACTTCGCCGAACAACGTATAATTACCATCTAAATGCGGCGTAGCTGAATGTGTAATGAAAAACTGAGTCCCTTCGGTATGATTTCCTGCGGAAGCCATGCCCACACATCCAGGTCTGTCGTAATAAATTTGAGGTAATTCCGAACGAATGGAATAGGATAAACTACCATAACCATCGCCTCGGGGACAACCTCCCTGGGAGACAAAATTAGGAACTATTCGATGAAAATTCTTACCCTTAAAAAATCCGGATCTACTCAATGCTATGAAATTAGCTACCGTACCAGGGGCAATATCAGGAAATAAAACAAGAACAATGGTCCCCTTTTTAAGGGTAATAGTTGCCTCAACCTGTTGCGTTACATTAGCCAGAATACGCCAGTTTATTGGGTGATTATAGGTAGGTTTTTCTATATTAGGTGCTGTAATTCCTTTCCAAAAGGCCTTGGTCATTTCAATTTCCTGTTTTGTCTCTTGTTCTTCAGGCAGATCCAGCTTTAATAATGCCGAATCGAGGAAGGATGTTTCAGGCAAAATATTCCTAAAATTTCTATCTTCATTCCTTAAAGCCCCTGCAATAACTGCGCTCACTCCCGCATCATTCATCAAAAAAGCATTTTTGAGCATAATAGCTAAATCCTTTTCAACGTACTTTCTATTTTTCTTAAACTGTTTATCAAAATTTGCTGCCGAACATAAAGAGGCTAAGGATTCTGCAGCGGCTGTTTTAACTACAAAATTTTTAGCCTCCCACATTTGTTGATTTATATACCGATAGTTCCAGCCATGTTCCCCCAATGCTTTCAAATAAGCTGCTTTAGCCTCAGCGCTTTCAGCCTTAATATACTGATTTTTGATCTCAGCATTTAGTTTGTATTTTTCCTTAGAGACAGAATCCCGCTGATATAAATGTCTGTTTGCAGCAGCATAAAGCAAAGCACGAACGGGCCAGGTGAGTAATGAATCTGCCGTAAGGTTCCAATATGTTTTTGCTTCTTTAGCCACACCATTTTCCAAAAAGAAAGAACCTGCTTCTCTACTTAGGCTCTGATCGCTTGCTTTCAAACTTTTATAAGCAACGACTCTGGAAAATTCATAATTTTTATTTTTAAGCGCACGTAGTATGTTGATTTTTACCCGACTATCATTTTCAAGATTAAACCCACCTATCAAAGCATTTTCAGCGTCGATTCTATTAATTCTCCCCAAAATAGTAGCCAGAACCATTCTAATTTCAGCACTTTTTTCTCTTTGAAATTGGGGAATCAGGTCGTTCTTAAAAGTATCCAATACCAGATTCCTGGTTCTCGCTAAATAGTGGGCACTCATCAATCTCACTTCCTGTGGATATTGATTATTGATAGTCATAGAAACCATTCGCCTGGTACCTTCGTCAGAATGCATGGACCTCATACCAAAGCGGTACAAACCTAAAACCTGACCCATGAGAAGCGCCGTATCGCCAGGAAGGTAGGTCGATATTGAACTTAAATATTTCATAATCCTTTCGGAACCACATTTTCCTAAAGCCTCTAAAATAATACCATTTAATTTAAGTACTTCACCCTCATTCGAAGATGGATCGAAAGCATCTACCAGACAACCCTCAGCGGCATTATCTCCAATCTGACCCAAAGAATAAGCAGCGGCAAATCTTACTTCCATGACCGTATCTTTCAATAAAGGACAAAGAAATTCAATGGCTTTAACGTCTTTTATGGAGGAAAAT
>Ga0214163_1001441_pt1 | contig 10267 bp, 9 predicted proteins | sample LakMenepilimnion_2_FD_153001 | JGI IMG/M metagenome (GOLD analysis project Ga0214163, IMG submission 153001) | Freshwater microbial communities from Lake Mendota, WI - Practice 15JUN2010 epilimnion v4 | ecosystem: Environmental > Aquatic > Freshwater > Lake > Epilimnion/Euphotic zone | place... | reverse complement strand
TCAGCAGTGGGTCCACTTCACTCTTGACTATACTGCAGACAGGAACATAGATTACATATTAAATAAGCTTGACCCAAATCTTTTTATTTTAAATTATATAAATTTAATAATTAAATTAAATAAATTTAAATTATCTTACCTTTCATGCTTAATAATCTCAGCACAGGACTCTTCATGAAAGACATATGTTCTACAATCTTCCGTCTCTTCTTCCTTTTTAATAACAGCACTAATGTTTTCCATCTTTTCTGAAAATAAGGAAGAACTAAAACCTGATCTAAATTTACAGATTTCTACACTACTGATTCCAATCATAATAGGTTCATCTGGAGCATATGCTTCATCTACAGAAGCAGACATGATATCAATTCTTCTGCCATCATTCCAAAGCTTATGTCACAGCTTGGAATAAGATAAACATAATGAAAGTATGTAAATAAATAATGTAATTAATGTCATATAACTATTGAGGAGCAATTTCTTACAAAGGTTTAGGTTATAATGATATAAGTAAGCTAAAAATCCACCAATGCCAAAAGTATCTAATACACTGATGGTATTTACCTCATTAATCATATACATATTTTCCTTCATTATATGTGTTTGAAAGAAATAAAAGTATAATCTAGACATAATACCTATGATGATCATGATAATAAATAAGCGTAAATAGTTTTTCTTATTAAAGAAAAGTATAAAATAAGGAAAAATTAGATAATACTGTTCTTCAACGGCCAATGACCACAAATGATCCCATGTACCCATCCATTGACCTTTTATCATCATGTATATATTAGGTGTATAAGACACCAACCATGGCCACAACTCATTGAAATTAGAAATATTAAAAATGAGCCCTATAAACAAAAGAATAAAATATATAGGAAAAATACGCAAAGACCTACGGTAGATAAAACGAATAATTTTAGGCCAGGCACTAGATTTCGTTTCATGTATTTCATCAGCGCTTAAAAATAAAATTCTGGTTATTAAAAAACCACTTAACACAAAAAATATCACTACGCCAAGGTGACCCAAGGGGATGGGAAGAATTGGCACAAGCCAATGATCCAATAAGACTAGGAACACGGCAATGAACCGAATTCCATTTAATTGCTTGAAATATATATCCGTTGATAATTTGGTCATTACAAGGCAAATAAAGTAAATTCTACTCTTCTGTTAAACTTACGCCTGTTTTCATTCATATTATTCTTTAAGGGTTTAATACCTCCCCAACCTTTGATCTGGATTCTGTCTTTATTTATTCCTTTCATCACTAAATAATCTCTAACACTCTCCACACGGTTTAGTGACAATTTTAAGTTTTCGTTCCAATCACCTTGATTGTCAGTATGACCTTCTAACAAAATACCATAATCAATATTTTCTTTTAAAACATTCACGATATTATTTAATTCATCATATGAATCTGGTAAAATTTCAAATTTACTTTGCTCAAAATTTATAATAGGTAAATTATATTGCTTATCTAAGCGCAAAGGTAATAGATTAAAATTCTTTGTGATGGTTTTGTAAAATGCTTCTTTTGTATAATTGAACCGCTCAACTTTAGAAATAAATCCTTTTGATTTAACCTCCATTGTAAACGGGTATTTTGAGGGCCACATGAATTCAAAATCCCCATTATAAGGATCAAATTCTAATAATAAAGAATCCATGGTAGATACTGATTTAACGAGTATTTTACCTTCGATTAATTCTCTGGTTTCATCATTATACAATTTACCTGAAAATTGGATCAATGTTAAAGGTTTTATCTTAGGTGGTATTTTTATTCGATAAATATCTTCGGCGCCAATAGAATTTTCAACCGAGCTAAAATACGCATAATCACCTTGTGCAGCTACTGAAAAATAACCATCCCATTGAGGCGTATTAATAATGGGGCCAAGATTTTCAGGTGCCGACCAATTTAACCAACTATCATCTAAACGTCGAGTTAAAAAAATATCATTACTTCCATAACCTACATGACCACTGGAAGAAAAATACATAGTTACTCCATCAGGAGCAATAAATGGGGTACTTTCAGACTCACCCGTATTAACGCTATTCCCTATATTTTTAGGTTCTGACCATTTATCATCCGATCTTAGAAATGAAACATAAATATCCTTACCCCCATAAGAATTTTTCATTTCGGTAGTCATTAATAAAACTTTTCCATTTGGGGCTAACGTATATTCTGAAAACTCTGATTTGTTTTTAAAATTCAGAATTTGAAGGGGCTTTGGAAAGCTAAAATCACCTGTTCTAAGTAAATAAGATACCGAAACTCCTTTTTCCATTTTTCCGTCTTTCCCATAAACATTATTTAATAAAATCGTTTTCCCATTTAACGAAATCCCACAAACTGCATTATTTTCTTCATTATTGATAGGCCGACTAAATAATTCAGCTTTACTCCAAGTTTTATCATCTTTTAATCTAGAAAACCAAATGTCCTGATTTTTGTCTTTGCCCAAATTATCAGGATGTTTCCATCGGGTAAAATATAATTTTTTTCCGTCTGGACTTACAACGGGACATATTTCATTGTGAATTGAATTGATAGTAGAACCCATATTTTCTTTAAAATAAGTAGCATTAGGCTCATCACGTAATTTTATGCTTTCTTCAATGGGAACATCTGATTCTGAAATTGCTATCGCATCAATTTGAGAAAATCCAACAACTCGATTAGAATTCAAAGAAATTTTGATCGCCCTTACCTTAAATGAAGTAGGTTTTGATAAATTCACATAAGTAATTTGGCCACTACTTTTTGCATAACCACTGGCAAATTCCTTCAAATTGTAAATCTTATTATTTTCATCTAATGCATCTACCTTTACGATACTTCCTGCACCAAAATTTTCAAATATTGCAACCTGTTTGACATATTGAATTGTATCGAAAGCGACAATAATATATTCCCCGCTGGGATTGTCAGGGGTTAAAGATTGCCAAGAACTAGGGCTATTCGAAAACTTCGGATATTTACTAGGCCTACCTAGCGCATGAATAGCTTTAAATTCATTACCCAATAATGGATCAGCATATTCACTTGATACTGAAATTAACTTAGATGCCCATTGTATTTTTTGAGCTGAACTTTTAAATTCTAGGAACAAGCAGAAAAAGAATAAAAAAAATATTTTTATAAAATTCATTTATACTTTATTCACCTAATTTTAATAAGTCTGAAATAGTTAATTTTGGATTTGTGGACTTAAAGACAAAATTTCCAGCGACCAATACATTGGCACCAGCTGAAATTAATTCATGGGCGTTTAAATCCGTTACCCCACCATCAATCTCAATCTTTATATTTTTATTACCGCGTTTTTCGGCTAAAGCTTTAACTTCTTTTGTTTTCTGAATACTATTTAATATGAATTCTTGTCCTCCAAATCCAGGATTCACAGACATAATTAAAACTAAATCGATCAAATCAATAACCTCATTCAAAACTGATACCGGGGTTCCTGGATTAATGGCAATCCCTACTTGGCATCCTAAGGATCTTATTTCTTGAATAGTTCTATGAACATGGGTACAAGCCTCATAATGAACCGTAATTAGATTAGCCCCCGCATCTTTAAATTGAGTTAAATATCGATCTGGTTTTTCGATCATTAAATGCACATCTAAAAACTTTTCTGATTTTTTGTTTATTGCTTCAAGCACTGGAAATCCAAATGAAATGTTAGGAACAAACATTCCATCCATGATATCAATATGTATCCATTGTGCCTCTGATTCATTTAACATAGCTATTTCAGAACCTAATTTTGAGAAATCAGCAGATAATACGGATGGGGCTATGATCAATTTTTCCATAATACAAAGGTATGAAAATTATTTACTAAGGTATATTTCTATTGGTATTCCCATTAACTTTATAAAATATATTTTTTAATATGGATATTAGAAAACGAATGGATGAACTTATTAATCTAATTAATAAGTATAATGAAGCTTACTATCAAAAAAACGAAAGTCTAATTTCTGATTATGACTTTGACCAACTTCTTAATGAGTTACAAAAGCTTGAAGATGAAAATCCACTATTTGTTTTATCCGATAGTCCAACCAAAAAAGTAGGCGGTACTATCACCAAACAATTTAAAAGTGTAAATCATCGTTTCCCGATGTTATCATTGGGGAATACGTATAACGAAAATGATTTAAAAGAGTTTGACTCGCGCATAAAAAAAGTATTGGGAGATGAAAAATATGAATACATATGTGAATTAAAGTTTGACGGAGTCGCACTTTCTTTTTGGTATGAAAACGGAAAATTAATAAAAGGTGTGACTCGTGGAGATGGAACTAGGGGAGATGATATTACAAATAATGTAAAAACAATTAAATCAATTCCTCATTACATTGCTGATACATCACTTCCTTTTGAATTTGAATTAAGAGGAGAAGGCTTTATGCCCAATCATATATTTGAACAAATTAACCAGGATCGAATTTTATCCGGTGAACCTTTGTTAGCTAATCCTAGAAATTCAGCTTCAGGCACTTTTAAAATGCAAGACTCATCTGTGGTTGCACAGCGGAATTTAGATTGTTTTATTTATGCCTATTTAGGATTTGATAATCCATTTCAAACCCATGAAGAGAGTCTACTAAAGTTAACCGAATTAGGATTTCCAATAAGTCCAACATGGGAAAAATGCACCAATATTGAATCAGTACTTGCTTATATTGAAAAATGGGCATTTGTAAGAAATGACCTACCTCTTAACACGGATGGTATCGTCATTAAGATTAATGATTTTGGCCAACAAGAAAGACTTGGATTTACAGCAAAATCGCCAAGGTGGGCTATATCTTTTAAATACCCATCAGAAATAGCCAAGACTGAAATATTAAGCATATCTTATCAAGTAGGTAGAACGGGTAACATAACACCTGTGGCCAATTTAAATCCTGTTTATTTGGCAGGTACAATGATTAAACGAGCTTCAATACATAATGCCAATGAAATGAATCGTTTAGATTTACATGAAGGGGATACCGTATTAGTTGAAAAGGGGGGAGAAATAATACCGAAAATAACAGGTGTGGACATGTCGCTCAGAAAACCTGAAAAGACAAAATTTGCTTTTCCAACAAATTGTCCTGATTGTCAAAGTGAATTAGTTCGAGTGGAAGGGGAAGCCAATCATTATTGCATGAATGATTCAAAATGTCCCACTCAAATAAAAGGGAAAATTGAACATTTTATTCAACGAAAAGCTTTAAACATTGAAAATTTAGGTGTAGAAACTATAGATCTACTCTTCGAAAAATCACTAATTAAGGATGCCAGCGATTTGTATTCACTTACAAGTTTAGATTTTATAGGGCTAGAGGGTTTTCAATCAAAATCTATTCAAAACATACTAAACTCTGTTGAACAATCTAAAACTATTCCATTCCGTAAGGTTTTATTTGGTTTAGGTATAAGACATGTCGGAGCTACCATTGCTGAAAAATTAGTCATCGAATTTAAATCGATAAGAAATATAATGTCAGCTAGTTATGAAGAATTAATTGCCGTTCCAGAAATTGGAGATAGAATAGCTTTAAGCATAATCTCATATTTCAGTAAAACTGAAAATCTTGAATTCATTGAACGTTTACATTCTTCTAGCGTACAGTTAAGTGAAGAAATTTCAGAACTAGAACAAGAAAGTACAAGTTTAGAAGGTAAAAGTTTCGTAATTTCAGGTGTTTTTCAGAATTTTGATCGTGATGGATTAAAAGATAAAATTGTTTTGAACGGAGGGAAAGTAGTATCTAGTATATCAGCTAAATTAGATTATTTAATTGCTGGTGATAACATGGGGCCATCAAAATTAGAAAAGGCGAATCAATTATCTATCAAAATTATAAATGAAGAAGAGTTTATAAATCTTCTTAACAAATATGCAAATTAATCAATTACCGAAATTCCATGGAGTTGCGCCTGCTTTGGTTACTCCCATGCTTCAAGATAGAAGTATAGATTGGAAAGCCCTTAAATCGTTAATCAATCATGTTAGCCAAGGTGGTGTGGATTATTTAGTAGTTCAAGGTACTACAGGTGAATCCGCCACAACGACTTCTGATGAGAAGAAAAAAATCATAGAAACAATCAAAGAATCAAATTCGGATTATTTACCTATCGTATATGGAATTGGGGGAAATGACACAGTTTCTTTATTATCCCAAATAAAAAACACGGCATTTGATGGTATTGATGCAATTTTATCTGTTGCACCCTACTATAACAAACCTAGTTCAAGGGGTGTGATCGATCATTTTACAGGAATAGCTGATTCTTGTCCCGTACCTGTTATTTTATATAATATACCTGGTAGAACAGGAATTAATTTATCTCCTGAAACCGTTTTAAGATTAGCAGAACATCCTAACATCATTGGAATTAAGGAAGCTTCTTGCGTGATTGAGCAGTGTATTGAAATCGCATTCCATAAACCTAAAGACTTTTTATTAATATCTGGAGATGATGTACAAGCAGTACCCATCATTTCTATCGGTGGCGTAGGAGTGATGTCAGTAATTGCTAATGCATTACCGAAGAAATTTTCTGAAATGATTCATCATGCCTTGAAAGGGGATTTCGTTTCAGCTCAAAAAATATTGGGTCATTTTTTAGCAATTGATCCTTTTTTATATGAAGAAGGGAACCCAGTAGGAGTAAAGTTAATTCTTGAAAATTTAGGTTTAATGCAAGCACAGGTTAGAAGACCTTTAGCTGTAGGGTCAGAAGATTTAAGAAATAAGTTAGTTAACCGTTGTAAACTAGAAAAATTGATATAAATATGTTTGTTCACGTTGTAAATTTTTGGCTAAAAAAGTCTTTAAATGCTGAAGAAATTAATCTTTTCGAGAAAGAGGTTAAGTTATTGTCACAGATTAAGACCATCGTTACATTTAATGTGGGTATACCTGCAAAGACAGATCGTCCTGTGATAGATCGTTCATATAGTTATTGTTTATTAACAACTTTTGAAGATGAAGCAGGACATGATTTTTATCAAGTAGCACCTGAACATTTAGAATTCATTAAAAATTGTGCCCATCTTTGGGAAAAAGTAATTATTTATGACTCAGAAACCATATAGTTTTCAATTTCTATCCCTTTTATGTGTTATTAGTTTATCGTTTTCTTGTAAAAACCAACTAAAGCAAAGTACATATTATAGCCCTAATTATAAAGATGGGTCAACTGAAAGGCATGATGGTCTAGGTTTTGAAATTCCGCGTAAATATGAAATAGATATAGTCTATTTTAATGAAACACCTAAACAGACATTTGAAGTTATAGAATCCCTTACATTAACACAAGAAATTCCACTTGGTGAAAAACAAACTCAAAATGGTAAAATGCTTTACAGGGGAAACCATCAAACAGAAAAACAAAATCTTTTAAATAAAATGATTGAATCTGCTCTAGTACTAGGAGCTAGTGCGCTGATTGATGTTAAATATCAAGTTTTTAGTACTGCAACAACGACAGGATATACTTTTACTGGTAAAGCGGTTCGTTACGTGTTGAAATAAGGTTTAATAACTCTACGTTTGAAATCAACACTTGACCTCGAGATTTCAAAAATTCAATTTCAAGATTTTTTATACTTCTTTGTTTAAAGGAAATAATCCGTTTGTTACCTATCGTTTGGCCAATCATTTCATGGGTAGAACCATTTTCTTCGGTCAACTTTACTTTAAACTCTATAATTCTTTGACCCATAAATATTGGTTCTTGAATTAAAACCGCATTCATTAATTTAGGAGTCTGTAAATTAATGCGAATCATTGGAATTTTATCAGAATTTTTAGCGGCCCAAAAGGTTTTAGAATTTCGATCTGTCAAATCTGTGCTAAATTTATTTGTATGATTTGATGAGGTAATAATCTGATCATTTTTATTCAATAAATTAACTAATCCTTTATCTCTTAATTGTTTAAATCCCATCATTGAAGTTGAGTCATTAGGATGAATAAGGCCCCTTCGATCGACAGGTATATTTAACAATAAATTAGAATTTCTACCTACTGAGGCTACATAAATCTTCATTAAGGAATCAGGCGTTTTCACTTTCAAATCCTCCTCCGCATGGTAATACCAACCTGGCCTAATAGAAACATCTACTTCAGGTGCAACCCAATGAGTACCATTTTGCTGTCCATTTCGATATAGATCGAATTTTAGAAAACCAGGATAAATTTCATCTCGATTGATTGGACTCCAAGTCTGATCATAGGCATAACCGCGTTCATTACCGACCCAACGAATGTCCGGACCAGAATCAGAAAATTGAATGGCATTAGGCTGATATTTTAACACCGTATTATTGAACAAGGGCCAATTGTATATTTGTTTTTTTCCGTTTGGCCCTTCTCCATTTGCTCCATCATACCAAAATTCAAAAATAGGCCCGTAATTAGTTAATAATTCCTTCTGCATTTCTGCATAAATTAAATTATATTTTTCGGTACCATAATCGGGATGGTTTCTATCCCAAGGAGAAAGATAAATTCCCAATTTTATTCCATACCTTTTGCATGCTTCAGATAGCTCCTTGACAACATCACCTTTTCCATTTTTCCATTTTGATTTTGCAACAGTGTGTTTTGTATATTTTGATGGGTATAATGCAAAGCCATCATGATGCTTTACCGTCAATATTAACCCTTTCATACCTGCATTTTTGGCTATTCTAGCCCATTGATTGCAATCCAAATTTGTGGGATTAAAATTTAAAGGATTTTCTTGACCTTCACCCCATTCTAAATTTGTAAAAGTATTCATGTTAAAATGAATAAATCCATAATATTCTAATGCCTGCCACTCTACTTGTTTTTTGCTTGGTATAGGATCAATAACCGAAATATTTTGAGCGTATGCCAACCAATTCATCAATAAAATAGCTGATGTGTAAATTATTTTTTTCATTAGAAATATAGTAGACAAAGATTAGGTGAAGAGTTCACACTAAAATTACAAAAATAATAGTCTTTGAATTTAAAATTTTAAAAAAAAGAAGGTATATTGAAAGTGTTTTATCCTTTTTAATAAAAATATATTCCTATGGCGTTACCCACCTTTGAAAATGAAAATATTCACGTAGCTAAATCTGCTAAATCTAACTACCTCATTCCATTTAGTTTAGTGACTAGCTTGTTCTTTCTTTGGGGATTAGCCAATAGTTTGAATGGTACATTGGTTAAACAATTTCAAACAGCACTTGACTTACAGAGATGGCAAGCCAATATAGTTGAAACTGCATTTTATTTAGGATATTTTATTATGGCCTTGCCCGCGGGATATGTAATGAAAAAGCTTGGTTACAAAATGGGCATATTAATTGGATTAATATTATATGCTGCAGGTGCATTTTTATTTTACCCTGCTGCAGAAATAAGATTATATTCATTTTTCTTGGCAGCCTTGTTCTTAATTGCTAGTGGAATAGCATTTTTGGAAACAGCAGCTAATTTATATGTGACAGTTTTAGGGGATCCCAAGACGGGTGATTTTAGATTAAATTTTGCTCAATCATTTAATGGAATAAGCATCATTTTAGGTCCTGTTATTGGCGGATTTTTTATATTTTCTGAAAAGGAATATAGTAGAGAACTATTAAACAGTCTACCCGTGGCAGAAGCTGAAGCGATACGTATATCTCAAGCTAACTCAGTCCAACTACCCTACCTAATCATAGGTGCTGTGGTAGCTATTGTTGCCGTTTTATTTGCGATTACTAAAATGCCAGAGGTGACAGAAGCAACTAATAAGGTTGCCTCTCAAACCAAGATAACAATTACTAATTTATTAAAGAACAGACATTTGACCTTAGGTATTATTGCTCAATTTTGTAATGTCGGTGCACAAGTTTCCTTATGGGGTAATTTTGTTGATTTAAAAATTGACTTAGCCAGTGATACGAATTTGTGGATTGTTCAAAAAATCTATCAAACTACCAGTGAGATGTCACCAACACAAATTGCAAGTTTTCATGCGTCTTTTGCCTTTGTCCTTTTTATGTTTGGTCGGTTTATAGGAACTTATTTTATGAGCAAAAATGACTCAAATAAAATTTTAGGTATATATTCAATAGGAGCTGTAATTTCAATTCTAATCTCGATTTTTGGTGGCGGTGTTTATGCATTAGTTGCATTAATGATGGTATATTTCTTTCAATCGATTATGTTTCCTACTATATTTGCGCTTGCATGTAAAGACTTAGGTGAAGGT